>Ga0209541_10007917_pt1 | contig 17721 bp, 18 predicted proteins | sample RifCSPlowO2_01_FD_184027 | JGI IMG/M metagenome (GOLD analysis project Ga0209541, IMG submission 184027) | Groundwater microbial communities from Rifle, Colorado - Rifle CSP2_plank lowO2_0.1 (SPAdes) (version 2) | ecosystem: Environmental > Aquatic > Deep subsurface > Groundwater | place...
CTGTGGTGTGGCGAGCTTGTCGAGCAGTGGCGGGGCTGGCTTCCTTATTGGGGGTTTTGCTCAAAAAAAGTTCGAACATCAATCAAAAAACACCGCCACGTGATTTCAACACTTAACAAATAACTTAAAAATATGGTATATAGAAGACACATCTGGGGCGTCATGGGTGTTCTAGGCGTTCTTTTGTTAATAATTGGCATTATCCTTATTACCTATAGCTTAATTCAAGCTGAACAGCATAAAATAAGAGATAATGGTATTACAACTACGGCAGCAGTTATTTCTATCTCTGAAGATACGTGTTCACGTGGCAGATGGAGCAGTATATGTTATGACATTTCCATCATGTTCGATACGGGAGAAGGAAAAACCATCATGACTGTGCTCGAAGATGAGTTTGATAGACCCACGACCGACGAGATACCGATCATATATGACGAGAATCAGCCGGAACAAGTTTTGCTAGACTCGGGTATTACCCGGCCGTGGCTTGATAACATGTCCCAGTTTGCATATCCAGTAACACTCATCGGTCTTGCTTTGTTTGTCGGAACATTGTTCTATGGCGCAAAACACAATTGATGTTTAAAACCCGTCTCAATTATTGTCTACCGGGGAAACCGAGGCCGTCAGGCCCCGGTTGTTTTCTTAAAAGAATACGGTCCAGTTTAAGCGAAGTTTGGATTGACCGGATGGTGTAAGGAGCATATAATGGAGACTGGAAAAAAGATTTTGAATTCTGAAAATTAAATGCTGACCCCCGAACACATCTTGAAAACCAAGTTTGGTTACGAATCATTTCGCTTTAACCAAGAGGAGATTATTAATACCATTTTGGCCAAGCGGGATGCCTTTGTTTTAATGCCAACCGGCGGCGGTAAGTCTCTTTGTTACCAAATACCAGCCCTAATATTCCCCGGAGTCACGATCGTAATCTCTCCCCTCATTGCGCTAATGAAAGATCAGGTGGATGCTTTGTGGTTGAATGGAATAAAGGCGGCGTATTTAAACTCATCTCTGGATGGAGATGAAATAACCGAGGTCTATGAACAATTAAACAAGGGGGAGATAAAGTTGCTGTATGTGTCTCCGGAAAGACTCTTGGGTAATAACCAGGAGTTTTTGGTGTATTTACGAGATTTAAAAATTTCTTTGTTTGCGATTGACGAAGCCCACTGTATTTCACATTGGGGACATGATTTCCGACCAGAATACCGGATGTTGTCTTCTTTAAAACGAGAATACCCGGATGTTCCGATCATCGCTCTTACGGCTACAGCGGATAAACTTACCCGTGATGACATTTTATCTAAACTGCGGTTGAAAGACCCGAATGTTTTTGTGTCCAGTTTTAATCGGCCAAATATTACTTATTCGGTAGAGCCAAAGAGGAAGATGTATGAACAGATTGTGGCTTATCTTACTAAACACCGGCAGGATTCCGGTATTATTTACGTTTTGTCACGTAATTCAGCCGAAAGCTTGGCGGAAAGATTGGTTAGACAAGGTTTTTCAGCCCGGCCATATCACGCGGGGTTGTCGAATGAAAAGAGACAGAAAAACCAGGAATTGTTTATTAAAGACCAGATTAAAATAATCGTTGCGACCATTGCTTTTGGTATGGGGATCAATAAGTCTAATGTTAGGTTTGTAATACACGCTGATTTACCAAAAAATATTGAAGGGTATTACCAAGAGACTGGCCGAGCGGGCCGGGATGGTTTAAAAAGTGATGCCATATTGTATTACAGCGGCGGGGATGTCATAAAACTTAAGAATTTTGCCATTGTGGAAGATAACCCTGAACAAACGCGGATTATGTTGCATAAATTGGCCCAAATGGCGACACTATGTGAATCTAACGCCTGTCGGCGTCGGGCCATTCTTACATATTTTGGCGAAGAAGCACCGGAACAGTGTGGTTCTTGCGATGTTTGTCTAACCACCAGAGAAAAATTTGATGGTACGGTTATCGCCCAAAAGGCCTTGTCGGCTGTGGCGCGTTTAGAGAGCCGGTATGGTTTAACTTACACCGTAGATTTTCTTCGAGGTTCAAAGTCGGAAAGAATTTCTCCTAACCACAAGACACTTAAAACATATGGTATTGGCAAAGATATTCCGAGAGAAGATTGGTATCGGTATTTCAAAGATTTAATATCTTTTAATTATTTAAAACAAATTGGGAGTGAATATCCAGTTTTGGCTTTAACAGAAAAAAGTCGGGATGTACTTTTAGGAAAGGAGAAAATTTTCTTGGTAAAGATAGCGGCCAAAGCTGAAGTGGCTTTGTCTGACTCGGCCCACGAAGAAGAATTGTTTACTAGGCTGAAAACCATCCGCACGGAATTGGCACAAAAAGAAAATGTACCACCGTACTTAATTTTTTCGGATGCTACTCTTTTAGAATTAGCCACCTACCTTCCTCTGACAACTGAGGACATTCGAAAAATTTCCGGGTTTGGAGACCTTAAATTAGCGAGATACGGTAAGTTATTTTTGGAAGCGGTGGTTGGGTATTGTGAGGAACACAAGTTGGAATCTAAAATACACGAGAAAGTACCAAAGAGAGAAAGAAGCACAAAAATTGTTACAAATTTCAAGCCGGTGAAAAAGAAGAAAATAAAATGGTGGGGGAAAAGGACTGGGATTTTTTAAAAAGATTGGTTGACGGAGCGAGTAAATTTGTGTCAGTATATGGTTATAATCCATTTATGTTAGATACTACAAAAGTAACAATAGAGACCGAAAGGCTAAGGCTTGTGCCGATAGCTTTGGGTTACTTGGAAGAAATTTTTAAGGAGTTTACCCCAGAGGTTACAAAATATATGTTCCCCCAACCGACCGGGGATATTAAGGATATTAGGAAATTTATCTCTGAATCTTTAGAAAGAATGAAAAAAGGAGAAAATTTACAATTAGTAGCAATTAACAAAGTAAATAGAGAATTTTTAGGGTGTGTCGGGTTACACGAAATTCATAAACCTGATCCAGAAATGGGTATCTGGCTTAAGCGGTCCGCCCAGGGTAGTGGATATGGTAAAGAAGCTATGTTGGGGGTAAAAAAGTGGGCAGAAGGGAATCTTTTTTATGAACATATTAAATATCCTGTAGCTAAAGCAAATAATCCAAGTCGGCAGGTAGCTGAATACTTAGGGGGGAAAGTGGTAAAAGAGTATATGGGGACAAATCAGAATGGAGACAAGATGGAAGAGGTAGAGTATTGGATAGAAAGAAAGTCGGAAACAAGTTAAGTTTATTGAGTAGGTTTGGGCAAACTTGGGAAATTAAAATAAATTTTTTGAAGCAGAAAAATTTTATGGACAAGAAATTACAGACAGTTAAAACTTATAACGATAGCGCGAAACAATTGGCAAAAAAGTTTGATGATCTGGGTGCCAGGACAGAGGATATCAGAGAAGCCTTTAATTTGGTTAAAAAGGTCAATCCGCATGTTTTAGAAATTGGTTGTGGGAACGGAAGAGACGCAAAAGAAATTATTAAACACACTGATTCATATCTGGGCATTGATATTTCGACTGAACTAATAAAATTAGCTCGTCAAAATGTTCCAGGAGTAAAATTTGAGGTTGCCGACATTGAGACCTATAATTTTCCAAGCAGTTTGGATATAATCTTTGCCTTTGCTTCTTTGATACATGTCCCGAAACCAAGCCTAAAGAAAATTTTGCAACAGTCGTTTTTATCTTTGAACAATGGTGGTATAGTGCGCTTGTCGTTGAAATACGCCGATAAATATTTTGAGACAACGAAAGACGATGAATTTGGGACAAGAACCTATTTTTTATATTCAAAGAGCGATATTGAAGAAATAACTGGGGAGTTTGTGATTTATAAAAATGAGGCGGTAAATTTTGGGCCACAGTCATGGCTCGAAATTATCTTGATTAAAAAACAAACTACTTTTTTAGGAAGAAAAACGTAATTGTTATGTTAAATCTACGTCAGTCGACACTAGTTTTTCTTCTAAAAAAAGAAGGGAAAACAGTCCGGGAAGTTTGCTTGGCACTTAAAAAGCGCGGGTTTGGTGTTGGGCGGTGGAATGGTGTGGGCGGCAAGGTTGAACCTGGCGAAAAGGTAGAAAAAGCCGTCCGGCGGGAGGCAAGGGAAGAAATAGGAGTAGAGTTAAGGACTGTGCGAAAAGTGGCAGAATTGTCTTTTTATTTTCCTCATAAGCCAGATTGGGACCAACAAGTGCTAGTTTATTTTTCTCATGATTGGGTCGGAGAACCGATCGAGACCGAAGAAATGAGACCGGCCTGGTATCCAGAAGAAAAAATACCTTATGACTTAATGTGGCCAGATGATGTTTTCTGGTTGCCGGAAGTTTTAAAGGGAAATTTAGTTCGCGCCTCGTTTATTTTTGAGGAAGGTGATAAGATCAAAGTAAGTGAAGTAAAAACTGTGGATAAATTTTAAAATTGATTTATGCCAGAAGTAAGAGGAAAAGAGTTAGATCGTTATCGCTATGCTGGGGTGTGGAAAGAGCGAAGCCGAGAGGTACTAGAACGGTTGGAGGGGGTATTAGAAGAAATGGGGCGTCGAAGCGCGGAAGATTTGGTGCGAGAGGACCAAGAAAAATACCGACCCGCCATAGAATATATGGTTGGTCTGTATTTGGCTTGGGCAAGAGAGAGGTTAGGTCTGGATCTTGGTAGGCGCAAACCTCACTCGGAGAGTGTCGTAATTAGAGAAGTCTCCGGTTATGAGGAAATTAATCAACGGGGGTATACGGATGTTATTACCAGAGATATTTATGCCGCTGCTTTACAGTCAAAAGACGCCACCTTTTTAAGTATATTAGGCCATGAACTGGGTCATTTATTTGCCGCGACCTCGCTTCATCCTGACCAGGAAAAGTTTGTGCGCGGCGGCCGTACGGGTTATGAAAATCTTAGTACGGGAAATTACCAGGAGTTTAATGATTGGATAAATGAAATGATTAATCAGGAAGTATTACAGATGGGTCGGCAAAGAGATGGCTTAAGAATTGAGGTGGAAGATCATTTTCGTCCCGAGGGGTTAATAATTTTGGATACTCTTTGGGTCGATCTTTCTCGGCGTCGTAAAAAACGGTATGATCAAATTTCTGATGTTTTTTACCGCGGATATTTTACGGGCGATACCAGAGGACTTCGGATGATAAAAGATACTTATGGTGTCGAAGCCTTAAAGGCCTTGAGTCAAATAAAAGATAAGGAGTTGGTAGATCAGGCTTTGGGAGTAGATATGGAGGACCTGGAAAGGTTTTTAACTTCAGTCGGTCTAAGTTTGGGGGAAATAGTGAGAAAAGCGAGTGTGATGGAAGAGGGTAAATACCAGTTAGGAAACGGGGTTAGGCTGTGGCATAAAAAATTGGGACAAGAATAATTATGTATTTGAGTATTGTCTTAGAACTTAAAAAGAGTTGCCACCCCGAAAAAGTTTCGTTATTACAGGGGTTTTTTAAAACTGGGAAAGGCGGGTATGCAGAAGGGGACAAATTTTTAGGAGTCGTGGTGCCAGACCAACGTCGTATTGCTAAAGCATATCGCACGGCCAGTCTTAAAGTAATTAAAAGACTTTTGGGTAGTATATACCACGAGCACCGTTTAACTGGCTTATTAATTTTGGTTTATAAATACCAAGTAGCCGATGAGAAGGAAAAAAAAGTTATCTATAATTTTTATTTAAAAAATACTAAGTCGATAAACAATTGGGATCTAGTCGACGTAACTTGCCCACCGATCGTGGGTGATTACTTGTTTAGTCGTCCCAGTGAGAGAAAAATCCTTTATCGTCTGGTGAGGTCTAAAAATTTGTGGGAGCGGAGAATCGCGGTTTTAGCCACGTTTGTCTTTATAAGACACGGTGATTTTAAAGATATTTTAAAATTATCCAAGTGGTTATTATCAGATAAACACGATCTCATCCATAAAGCGGTGGGTTGGATGTTGCGAGAAGTGGGAAAAAAGAACCAGAGAGTGCTAACCGAGTTTTTAAAAAATAACATTTCTAAAATGCCGCGCACTATCCTGCGTTATGCAGTTGAAAAATACGCCCCAGCGGAACGCGCGAAAATCATGTCAAAGTAGTATGAATTTGACGAAAAATTATTTTGTCGTTATACTGGTATAAAAATTAATTATGAAAAAGAACTCTAAATATTATTGGGGTATTGGGATAGTCATCATGGTGGCAATAATTTCTTTGCTGGTCTATGTTAGTCGTTTGCCGGGGAAATATGATGGCTTTGCTCGTTGTATTAAAGACAGTGGAGCTAAGTTTTATGGGGCATTTTGGTGTTCACACTGTCAGACCCAGAAGCGGGCATTTGGAAAGTCAGCCAAGTATCTACCGTATGTCGAGTGTTCGACACCGGATGGACAAGGTCAGCTCTCCGAGTGTAGCGAAGCGGGCGTGCAGTCTTATCCAACCTGGCAGTACCCGGACGGTACGCGGGAAAGCGGAGAAATAACCTTTGAGCGATTAGCGGAAAAAACAAGTTGTGTTTTGCCTAAAGATTAAGTTTTTATGGTGAGTTATATAAATCAACTATTTGGTGCACTGACAATCGTGGCTCAGGTCGGGTGGTTGGCGGTGCTTTTGATTTGGATCTTTCGGCGTGATCATAAAATTATCTCGTTTTTTCAAAAGAACGCCCTGTTGTTTTCTTTTCTAATCGTTTTGGGGGCGACCTTAGCCAGTTTGTATTATTCCGAGGTGGTCGGTTACCCTCCTTGTAATTTGTGTTGGTATCAACGAGTTTTTTTATATCCCCAATTAATTTTGACCGGCCTGGCGCTGTACCACAAGGACCAGAATATTTTTAAATATCTTCTGCCTTTGAGTGTAATTGGTGGCATAGTCGCGGTTTATCAGTATTTGTTGCAGCTCGGATTGGTCTCCGGTGCCATTTGTGGTGTGAGCGGCGGATCTTGTACACAAGTCTATATCAGCAATTTTGGTTACGTCACAATGGTTATGATGTCGTTTACGGCCTTTTTACTCCTCGCTTCCTTGGCCTTTGTCGGCCGCAAAAAGGTTTAAGTTATTAGTGTTCTCCGAGCTTGTGGTATTAAGGGGATTTCGGTATAATTCCAGCACTTATGCTTCGCAAGTTAATCATCAATAACCACGAGATCACCTATACCCTTCGAAAAAGTCGCCGCGCTAAACGTCTGAAAGTAGCGGTTTTTTGTGACGCAAGTGTGGTGGTAACTTTGCCACGAACAGTTACAGTCGCTTGGATGGAAGAATTTTTAAAACGGAAGGTCAACTGGATTCTTAAAGAAATAAAGTATTTTAAGAAATTGGATCCAAAGCTACGCTTGCGTGGCGGGGTCGCAGAATACCGACAGAACCGGGCCGAAGCCCTAACATTAGTTATGAAGAAAATCACCAAGATTAACGCAATTTACCAGTTTCCTTTTCGACGGGTGACCATTAAGAACCAAAAGACACGCTGGGGGAGTTGTTCTCTGCAAGGAAACCTTAATTTTAATTATAAGATTATTTTTTTGCCTGATCGGGCGGCCGAATATCTGGTAGCACACGAGTTGGCGCATCTTGAGGAGTATAACCACTCCAAGGACTTTTGGCGCTTAGTGGAAAGAGCAATACCGGACTACCGCGAGCAAAGGACCGAGCTGTCAAGGAGAATGTTGATGTAGGCGGGGCAACATTAAAAAAGACAATTTTTACAACCGAGCTGGGTTGTAACATTTGACATACCTAATTAGTATGTTATTCTTAAAGAATTAGTTTTCTTTATGCAAGGATTTATTTCGGATAGCGTAAACCCCTTTTGGCGACGCTTGTTTTTCGTAGCGGCCAGTTTGACCGCTGTCTTGGGCGCTTTTTACGCCCAATCCTTGAATTATGGCTTTTACCATAATTTTATTGAAGTCTTAGGGATAGTGGCTTCCGGCGCAATTTTTGCGATTACTTGGCACGCCAGACAGGTAATCAAAAATAATTTTTTTCTTTTACTTGGCACGGCGATGGCTTTTGTTGGCTTTTTTAATCTGCTTCATTCGTTGTATTATCCCGGTATTTTATCGCCAGGATTATTGCCTTCGAACGAGTCATATCTTTTATCTTTAGCGGCCGATTATCTTCTAGCCATCGCTTTTATAGTAGCGCCGCTCGTGCTTGACCGACGACTAAATGTTAGTTTTTTATTGGTTGGGCTTTTAATAGTAACCACGATTATGCTCTTAAGTATTTTTGAGTGGTCCATTTTTCCAAGCGCAATTGACGCGGGGCATAAATTTACGGAATTTAAAAATATCAGTGAGTTCACTATTGCTACGCTCGCGGTAGTGGGAGGGGCAACATTATACCGGCATCGTCGTTATTTTGAACGAGAGACGATTGGTTTTTTATATCTTTCTTTAGCTGTGGGCTTTGTTTCTTCGGCTATGATGGGGTTTTTTAATAACCCAATTGGCTACGGGAATTTCGTGGGCCATATTCTAAAGATTTTTGCTTTTTATTTTGTCTATCATACAGTAGCGACCATGTCGCTCCGAAAGCCATATCGAGCGCTTTTTCATGATTTAGAAACGCGGGACCGGGAGTTGAGAGAAGAACGTGACTGGACAAAAAAGCTGTTTGACTTCGCTAATGTATTTTTTGTTTATATTGATAATACCCAGCGCGTACAAAGAATTAATCGCAAGGGTTTAGAGATCCTTGGCCGCAGGGAAGAGGAGGTGGTCGGTAAAAACTGGTTTGATAATTTTCTTCCTAACACAATCCGACCGCAACTCAAGGTGCTGTATGATAATTTGATGGCCGGGAAATTAGAAGCTTTTGAGTTTTATGAGAACTGTGTTATGACAAAAAATGGAGACTTAAGAGATATTTATTGGCGAAACACGCTTATTAAAGGTGAAGAGGGGGAAGTGCTTGGGATGTTAATCGCCGGGGAAGATGTTACGGATTTAAAGAATCACAAGCGGAAAATGGAGCTAATTAAAAGGGAAGTTCAATCAATTGATAAAAAACACTAGCGCCATGATCAAAAAGAAAAGGCGTTTTATCCACAGCATCCCTTGACCTACACCTATGGTGTAGGTTATAATATTTTTATTATACATTTAATCTCTTAGTTCTATGATAGAGCCATACCACAATAAAGTGGCCATTAATTTAAAAAAGGCCAACGGTCAATTAAGGCGGGTAGAGAAAATGATTGAAGAACAAAAATATTGTTTGGATATCGCCCAACAAATTAATGCGGCCATTGGGCTTTTAAAACAAGCTAACAGTTATATTATGGAAAGCCACATGCTTTCTTGTGGTGTAGAGAAACTCAAATCTAAAGATAGGGGAGAGCGCTTGGAATTTGTTAAACGAATGATGCAAACTTTTAGTATTACTAACCGTTAAATAGATATGCCAAAATTACAAGTGCCAATTCGTGGTATGCATTGCCGATCGTGCGAAATTATGATCGAAGAGCAATTAAAAGAGTTGCCAGGGGTAAAGCAAGTTAGTGTGAATCACAAGACCGGTAAGGCCGATTTGGAGTATGAGGGTAATCCGCCACCGAAAGAAGCGATTGCGGGAGCAGTTGACAAGGCCGGTTATGAGGTGGGCGAGAAAGAGAAGCCGACGTGGTTATCTAAAAATCGTGATGATTATAGATATTTGGGCTATGCCGCCCTTATTTTATTCAGTCTGTATTTAATAGGAAAAGCGACAGGAATTTTTGAACTAAGTTTAAATACGGATAGCGCTAGTTTGTGGATTATTCCACTCGTTGGTTTGGTCGCTGGGTTTTCCACGTGCATGGCGATTATTGGTGGATTAGTTTTGGGAGTATCAGCGCGTTATAGCGAGCTTCACCCGGAAGCAACCAGTAAACAAAAATTTGTGCCCCACCTATTTTTTAATCTCGGCCGGATCAGCGGTTTTGCGGTTTTGGGTGGTTTAATGGGATTAATTGGTTCAGCTCTAAAACCGTCGGCGGGGTTTTTAGGAGTTCTCACGATTGTCGTCGGAGTAGTAATGATCTTACTTGGTTTAAAGTTGGTCGAAATATTTCCTAAATTAAAAAATAAAACCATTGCTCTTCCGAAAAGTATTGGTCGGTTACTGGGTGCCAATAAAAGCGGGGATAAGTACAGCCACCGGGCGGCGGTGGTTTCCGGGGTCCTGACGTTTTTCTTGCCGTGTGGTTTTACGCAAGCGATGCAGCTTTTAGCAGTCAGTTCGGGTAGTTTTATCCAGGGGGCTTTAATAATGTCTTTGTTTGCTTTAGGCACCGCACCGGGCCTTTTGGGTGTCGGCGGATTGGCCTCAATTTTTAAAGGTAAAAAGGCCCGCGTGTTTTACGCTACCGCCGGTTTACTAGTGATTATTTTAGGTTGGGTAAATATTGCAAACGGAAGCAGGTTGATTACTTTTAAAGGGGGGAATAACAATACAGTTGTTGATCAACCAGCCGGCGATGAGCAGATAGTCCGGATGACTCAAAAAGCCAACGGTTATACCCCCACTAACTTGGTTATAGAAAAAGGCCGACCGGTGAAGTGGATTATAACTTCGGAGACGAGTTTTTCTTGTGCCGCGTATTTGGTTGTGCCAGAGTATCGGATTAGTACGGCTTTAAAAAAGGGTGAGAATATCATACGTTTTACACCAACACGAACCGGTATAATCCCTTTCTCATGTTCCATGGGCATGTATCGCGGTCAGTTCACGGTTGTTGAAAAAGGTAGTGGGGCTAAGGCTGCTGAGGCGGCAGTTGCTTCTGCCCCTTCAGCTCAAGGAGAAGTAGTGTGTCGTTTTGACACCGGCTGTGGTCCGCAGTAATTTTTAATCATATGGTGATTACTAAATTTAAATTATCCAATCTGAATTGTGAGGCGTGCGTCAAGGTTTCCAAGCTAAAAATTGGACAGATTGATGGAGTGGAAAGCGTGCTCATTAAAGGGGCGGGTTCTGAGGCGAATGGTCAGTTGGAATCGACTCGGGAGATTTCTTTAAGTGAAATAAAGCAAGCGCTTGTCGATTTGCCTTATGGGGTTGCGTCTATATAATTTTATTTACTCACTAAGAATATGGAAAAAAATGTTGAATTAAAAATTGAGGGGATGCACTGCCAATCTTGCGAAGCGCTTATTTCGGAAGAGTTAAGGAACGTGCCGGGAGTAGAAGAAGTAGTGGTGTCTTACACAGAAGGGAAAGCGAAAGTAGCGGCTGATCTTACACGAGTAACGGATAAGGATTTGGTTGCGGCGGTCAGTCGCGCTGGTTACGCCGCCGAAGTGGTCTCAAGTAGCCAATTAAAAGAGCCGTTAGATATGGAAGTGACGGTTAGAGAGGCCGAAACCGGCGAACCAGTCTCTTTAAAGATTGATTCGAGCACCGAGGCCGAGGGCCGGGTGCTCCGAGATGACAGGGGTAAGTCATATTTTGAAGGAAAATTAAAAAACCGAAAGACTGCGGAAATTAAACTGCCCAAAGGGCAGGAGGCGTCGAAAAGCCACTGGGTCGAGTTGTTTAGAAGTGCCCACTTCTTTAATAATTCTTTAGAAAATTTAGCTCCGCCGATTAGTGATAGCAAAAACGAGTCAAAGCCAATTTTGGACGAGGTCCGAGAAGTGTTGGTAGCAAAAACTAAACAACCCAGAGTGAATCTCGCCATCTCTGGGATGCATTGCGCTAGTTGCGCCGGGATTATCGAGCGCTCTCTTAAGAAGTTACCGGGGGTTAGGGATGCTAATGTAAATTTTGCTTCGGAGAAAGCCGTAGTCACTTTAAATGATGTGGGCGCGAGTGTGGAAGTGTTAAAGGCGGCAGTTAAAAAAGCTGGTTATCGAGCGGAAGAAATAAATGAAAAGGATAATGAGTGGGAAAGTAAAAAGCGTGAAGCGGAAATTTCCTCCTACTTTAAAAAATTTATTTTTAGCGCAACCTTAAGTCTACCGATGCTGTACTTCATGTTTTTGGATTTTTTTGTGTGGCTACCAGCTCGAGAGGCACTTATGCCATATATTGGTATTGTGTCCTTGGTTTTGGCCGCTCCGGTGCAAATTATAATCGGTCGAGGATTTTATAAAGGCATGTGGTCGGCTCTGCGCATGAAAACATTCAACATGGATAGTTTGATTGCGATTGGAACGTCTGCGGCCTTTATATACAGTTTTGTTGTCTTCCTTATTTATGCCACTACCAACGGGTCAGTTGTGGGTTTAAATGGAGAAAAAATTTCTGACTTATACTTTGAAACCGCCGCTTTTCTTATTACCTTTGTAATTTTAGGTAAATGGTTAGAGGCCCGGACTAAAGGCAAGACGTCGGAATCCATTAAAAAATTAATGGGTCTTCAAGCGAAGACCGCACGGGTAATCCGGGATGGAGTCACAAAAGATATTGGGATTGATGAAGTAGTAAAAAATGACGTGGTAATTGTGCGGCCAGGTGAAAAAGTTCCAGTGGATGGCACAGTTGTCCGGGGGGTCTCAGCCGTAGATGAATCAATGGTAACTGGAGAAAGCATACCGGTCGAGAAAAAAGTCGGAGATAATGTTGTGGGTGGTACGATTAACAAAACAGGCAGTTTTGAATTTACTGTGACACGGGTGGGAAGCGAGACCACCCTCGCCCAGATCATTCGTTTGGTTGAAGAAGCCCAAGGAAGTAAGGCGCCGATTCAGGATTTTGCGGATAAAATATCGGCTAAATTTGTACCAACGGTTTTAATACTTGCCGTCTTAACTTTTGTTGTTTGGTATTTTTTCTTAGGCGGTTCTTTGGCGTTCGCACTCATGGCGTTTACTTCAGTCATTGTGATCGCCTGTCCCTGCGCCTTGGGTCTAGCGACACCGACTGCGATTATGGTTGGAACGGGTAAGGGTGCGGAAAATGGCGTTTTGGTTAAAGGCGGAGAGCCGCTAGAGACGGCGTGCAAAGTAAATGTGATCGTGTTCGACAAAACCGGGACGATTACTAAAGGCAAACCGGAAGTGACGGACATTATTGTACTAGGAGACAAGGATGAAGACGACACCTTGGCGATTGCCGCCAGTCTTGAAAAGTTATCCGAACATCCTTTGGCGGAGGCAATCTATGCTTATGCCGAAGAGGAAGATGTTAATTTGGATGAAGTTAAAGATTTTAAAGCAGTACCAGGGCATGGGGTGCAAGGTGAAATTGCGGGCGTAACCTATTATTTAGGTAATCGAAAAATGATGACGGACATTGCGAAAATTGGAGTAGACAAGGTTAACCGAAAATTAACTCGCTTAGAAGAGGCGGGGAAAACCGCTATGATTTTAGGGAACCAAGAAGGGGTGATGGGGATAATCGCGGTCGCGGATACGGTTAAAGATACTTCAAAAAAAGCAGTAGAAAGATTGCAAAAGATGGGGGTAGAAGTTTATATGATTACCGGTGACAACGAACGCACCGGTCGGGCGATTGCCGCCCAAGTTGGTATTCAAAATGTTTTGGCCGAAGTGCAACCGGAAGATAAGGCCAAGGAAGTTAAAAAATTGCAGGAGGCCGGGAAAAAAGTGGCAATGGTCGGGGATGGCATTAACGATGCCCCGGCTTTGGCTCAAGCTGACCTGGGAATTGCCATGGGTAGCGGCACGGATGTGGCGATGGAAACCGGCGGCGTGGTTATTATGAGAAACGATTTGAATGATGTGGTTCATTCAATCCAGCTCTCGCGTGAAACGTTAACAAAAATTAAACAGAACATGTTTTTCGCCCTCTTCTACAATGTCGTAGGTATTCCGATTGCCGCGCGCGTCTTTGTTGGTTTGGGGTTGGTCTTGAAGCCAGAATTAGCGGGTCTCGCTATGGCCCTAAGTTCAGTGTCGGTGGTTGCCAATTCCTTGACTTTGAAATTATTCAAACCCAATCGGAGAAATTGGGTTTCTCTGGCGGCACCAGTAGTCATGATTATTTTCTTTTCTCTTCTTTTCTTACAGTTTGCCAGAATGGGTGAATAAATTTAAGGTGATAAAAAAACACCAGCTAGAAAGGCTGGTGTTTTTTGTCCGCATGTTTATTCAAAAAATATTAGCCCGGCAATAATCGCAACTCCTAAACAAAAGGAGAGTATTTGCCAAAAACTTTTTTTACTTTGTGTTTCTTTGTGAAGCTCAGGGATTAGATCGGCGCCAGCGATGTAGATAAAAGTACCGGCGGCAAAAGGTACCAGGAAGGTTGTAAGGGCATGAGTGTATTGTTCGACGACGAGGGCAATAACCGCGCCGAGTATAGCGGTAAGCGCGGTAAGAAAATTTACCAGGACCGCTTTCTTTTTATTGAGGCCACCGTGCAAGAGTACGCCGAAGTCTCCGATCTCTTGGGGTATTTCGTGGAAGATAACTGCAATAGTTGTGGCAATACCCGCGGGGATGCTTACAACATAAGAGGCGGCGATGATCATTCCGTCAATAAAGTTGTGTAAACCATCGCCAAACAGGTTCATAAGAGCAAAAGGGTGGGTATGACCGTTTGACTCCGGGAGGTGACAATGGCGCCAGTGAATATACTTTTCGAGGATTAAAGAAACCAGGACGCCGGAGATCGTATAAAGTGGAATGGTAACGCCGTCATTTTTTAGAAGAGCATCGGGAAGAAGATGAATAAAAGCATCGGCTAATAAGGCACCAGCAGAAAAGCTTACAGTGTAGAGGAGGAATTTTCTTAGTTTTTTTTCTTGGATCGCCAGAAAACCTACTCCCATTAGGGCAATTAAGCTGACCGCACCGACGCTAAGAAGGGTATAGGTAACAATTTCAAACATAGTTTAATTACTGGCATTTTTGGCAAAGGCCAAAAAATTCCAAAGAGTGATTTAAAACTAAAAATTTTTTATCTTTTTTTATCTTTTTTTCTGCTTCCTTAAATTTATCATCCATGATTACGTCGCTTATTGATTCGCAGTTTAGACAAATGAGATGATGATGGTGTTCGTCAGAAATTTCGTAATATTTTTTATTTTGTCCAAGCTGGACCTCATTTGCAATTCCTTCCTCGCGGAGTAGATAAAGTTCGCGGTAAACAGTAGTTTTGTTTAGCTTAATTTTTTTTGCTTTTAGCAACTCTAGAAGTTCCGGAGCGGAAATGGGTTTACCCAATTTTGAAAGTATGGCAATAATTGCCTCGCGTTTTTTGGTTAGCCGCAGTCCCCGCTGTTTAAGCTTATCAAGGATGTTTTCAGTTTGCATGTTTTTAATATACGCAACTTAGTTGCATTTGTCAAGAGAGCCGATGCCCAATAACCAAAAGAAGCCAAGTGTGGTATAATACGACAAACTAATATTAAATTATGGACAATATTAATTGGTTAGCTTTAGGAGGTATTATTTTGGTGGCCGCGGCAATATATTTTCTTTTTTATCATGTCGGCAGTCGGTTGGGTACCGGACCCGCTCCTGGTTTAGAAAAGCTTCCAACCCTACGGGCCTTTTCTACTAATTTTAGCGAATTGGCTAAGAACGGTAAAATCGATCCGGTAATTGGTCGAGAAGAAGAGATCCGAAAATTAACCCAAGTACTTATCCGACGAGGTAAAAACAATGCTATTTTAGTCGGTGACCCCGGGGTGGGCAAAACTGCCATTGTTGAGGGTCTGGCATTGAGGATAAAAGACAAGGCGGTACCGGAGGTGTTGCAAAACAAAACCGTGCTGGGATTAGAAGTGGCTAAATTGCTATCCGACACCAAATACCGGGGGGAGTTTGAAAAACGGATTAGGAAAGTTATGGAGGAGGTGACATTGGCTAACCGGTCAATAATTCTTTTCATTGACGAAATACACTCAATTGTCCAATCCCATGGTACGGAAGGCTCTGTAAATTTTGCGGATATTCTGAAACCAGCTTTAGCCAGAGGTGATTTACAAATGATTGGTGCCACCACAACGGAAGAATATGACAAGTATGTGGCCACTAATCCTAGTTTAGCCCGACGTTTTCAGTCGATAATCGTTCGGGAACCATCGATTGAGGAGAGTATTGTAATTTTACAAGGTGTAAAGGATAAATACCGTGATTATCATCGAGTAGATTTTACCGATGCGGCCTTGGAAACAGCCGTCAGACTGACCCACGATTTAGTTAAAGACCGACAATTACCAGACAAAGCGATTGATGCTATTGATGAAGCCGCGGCCATGATCAAGGTGTCACACGTGCACGAACTGGTACCCGAGATACTGCATGAAGCGGCCATAAAGGCTCACCCGGAAGTCGCAAAGATTTGGAAAAAAATTCAAGATTTAGATAAACAGGTGGAAACAATCAAGAATGGGGGAACAACGGACAAATTGAAGGAGGAAAGAGAGGAGTTGGAAAAGTCGCTAAGCGAGAAGGGGTTGGTTATTATTGATTCGGATGATATAAGAAGAGTTGTCGAGGGCTGGTGTTAAAAAGCGAAGAGGTGTATAATATAAAAGTAAATTTTAATATTTTTTTATGGACACAATAATACAAACCGCGACCGTATCCAAAACCAAGCTTTTGGTAGCTACCGGTCTCATGCTTGCCGCCGGTGGGTTGGCTTTTATTATGTCACCTTTCGGCCGGGGCACGTCTTATACCAACGCTGAAGGAAACAAGTGTGGTGTTAATTATTTTTCGGTTAGCGCTAGTTGTGGAACTGGAAATTATCGCTACGCAAAAGTTACGTGTATGGACGGGACAAATTTTAGAGTCGGTTCAGCTAGTTCGTGTAAATCCGGCAACACATGGGCTTCTTATGCAGATAAATTGTGTAGAGATCGTTGCTATGTGCCGGCGCCTCCCGCCCCCACCCTTACTTGTCGTGATAGCGATAGAGGACAAAATTTTACAGCCCGAGGAGAAACCATGATTTTAGAGAATGGTGCTACCACAACAATATGGGGAGAGGATAGTTGCACCAGTTCAACAACTTTACAAGAATATTTCTGCGGTGTCACTACTACCACCCCGGTCAATGCTCGCCTAGAAAGCGTTTACCATGTTTGTGAAGGCCGGTGTAACGAAGGCCGGTGTGTAACTCCAGAAGTGGGGGAAGTAAGGGTAAACCGGAGTGCTTTTCAACCTTCCGTGTTTCTTCCTAGTTCTGAAACCCTTTTGGCTGGCGTAGATTTGTATAATTTGGGAGCGGAGTCGGCTGATGTCAGGCGGTTAGCCTTCGAATTTCTCACTGCCTCTTCCAGCCTCCCCTCTATTCCGACTGATTGGACAGTACGAGATGTTGATCGAGGTTATACATCCAACGGTACTTATGATAGCACCAGCAGGAAGATAGTGTTTTCCTCGGGTGATTTACCCTTACGGTTACCTGGCAACAGCATGACCACCCTAAGACTTTATGCGAATACAACTAATTTAATTTCTAGTAGTACGATGATTTTCGGTTTACGCCTCACTGATGCGAGTGATTTAATAGTAAGAGGCACCGAAAGCGCTGAAAACCTTAGTGTTTTTGGATTGCCCATAAATTTCTGGATTACCCTAGGACATTACTAAATTAAAAATTCAGACTACAAAATACATCCTAACACGATGTATTTTGTTTTCGGCCGACATGAAAAACCGAAAGGGCTATACGCTTGTCAAATAGTTCAGAGAGTTATATAATTTGTATATGGTTTTAATCATTTATGGATATGGTTAAAACTGTTAGGAAAACAAAAATCACGGCAGCAGTGTTCTTTTAATTTTGGCCGGAGGGCTAGCGATTGTGGCTGGCGGTGGTGTGTTG
>Ga0209541_10007918_pt1 | contig 17720 bp, 22 predicted proteins | sample RifCSPlowO2_01_FD_184027 | JGI IMG/M metagenome (GOLD analysis project Ga0209541, IMG submission 184027) | Groundwater microbial communities from Rifle, Colorado - Rifle CSP2_plank lowO2_0.1 (SPAdes) (version 2) | ecosystem: Environmental > Aquatic > Deep subsurface > Groundwater | place...
GTCCATTCTATGTCAAATACAGGGTATTGGAATCCTTTTGTTTTTTCTTTTTCTGCAAGCCCGAATAAGTGACCTACTGCGCACCCTATTACAATGTCTTTTTTTCCGTGTGTGATTTTGTAGAATGGCACTCCTTTGTAATTTTCTTTTATTGCTTTGCCGTCTGCAAGCGCTTGCGCGATTTGTTTGCTCGCGTCTGGTTTTTCTGTGATGATTAATTCATGCATTCTCAAAAAGAATTATCTGTGGTATAAAAACCTCTCTAATTTGGCTTTCTTTATATCCTGCTCGATATGTAACTGAATGAAGTGAAGCTCACTGTGGGAAGGATAATTTTTCTAAGATTATTTTGTTGGCGTGGCCAGTTTTGAATCTCAGTGTAGAAATATATATAAAGAGATAATCTAAATATAACGCTTGTAAAAGAGGAATAAATGCCAAGCAGATTTGAAGATTTTAAAAGAGCGTCTCATGTTGTTGATATTTGTTTGAAGCAGGGGTTGGGTTATTTTGTAGATTTGTATGGATTAAAATGGCATCTTCATTTGTTCAAAAGAATAATTCTGAGAAATGCTAAAAAGCCTGAATCGTTGCCTGAAAGAATTCGCGCAGTTATGGAAGAATTAGGCGGAGCTTACATCAAGCTAGGGCAGTTGCTCAGCATAAGGCCTGACTTGATTCCAAGTGAATATTGTGAAGAGTTCAAGCATTTGTTGGATGATATAGCTCCCATATCTTTTTCTGAAGTCAAAAAAACAGTTGAATTTGAATTAAAACAGCCGCTTCACAAAGTGTTCGCGCATTTTGATAAATTTCCTCTTGGTTCAGCGTCAGTTGCGCAAGTGCATAAAGCAAAATTGTTGAATGGAAAGAATGTTGTTGTTAAAGTTCAAAGGCCTGGTGTTGATAAAAAATTCAGGGAAGATATTGATATTATTTATTATTTGGCGCACAAAATACAAAAGCATTCTGATTTAAGGCGAGTTCATCCTTTGGCTATAGTTGAAGAGTTTGAAAAATATACTAATAAAGAATTGAATTTTATTAATGAAGCGAGGAATATAGATAAATTTTATCAGGGTTTCAAAGAAACAAATATAATAATTCCCAAAGTTTTTTGGCAGTTTACAACTCCAAAAATTTTGGTTATGGATTATCTTGATGGGAAAAAACTGACAGAAGCAAAAAAGCTTTCGCAGGAAGAAAGAAGAATAATTGCATACCGTCTGGCTGATGCATCATTAAAGCAATTGTTTGAAATAGGTGTATTCCATGCAGACTTGCATCCAGGAAACATTTTGGTAATGCAGAATAACAAGATTGGTTTGATTGATTTTGGGATTGTTGGCAGTTTAGATGGTGATACTGTGCAAAAGCTGATGAATGCGTATATTGGCATAGTTCAGCAGGATTATGATGCAGTTACTAAAACTTTGCTTGAAGTAGCGCCTCCATCTACAGAGACAGATGTTGACCAGCTCAAGGCAGAGGTAAAATCTTTGCTTGAGGAATGGTTTGTGCCTTCAAATAATATGCGGTATACTCAAATGATGTATTTAGTGTTTGAAGTTGGGATTAAAAATAAATTGAAATTTCCAAGAGACTTGATTCTTTTTGGAAAATCTGCAATGTCTGCTGAAGGAACTTGCATGGAGGTTTATCCTCAATTTAATTTTACAGAGCATGCCAAGCCGAAAGTTATGCAGCTTTTAAAGAAACAGCACGCGCCATTGGCAATGCTGAATAAATTTGCGCAAAAGACATCAAATTTTGGCAGAAGTGTTGGTGAACTGCCGTCTGCAGCTTTATCTTTAATTAATAAATTTCAAAAAGAGCCTGTCAAGATAGGAATAGACAATACTGATGTCAGGCATTTAGGGTTTGACATTAACACTAGCAGCAATCGTTTATCATACTCAATGCTTATTGCTTCTTTAATTATTGGTGGTTCTTTGTTGGTAAATACAGGGCCTGCTTTGGGCAATTATTCTGTCATAAGCATGACTGCTTTTTTGCTTGCAGGCATAATGCTTGTTCCTTTGCTAGTTTCTGTTGTGCGTGAAGGCAACAAAATGTATGATTCGCACAGGAATTAATTTTTTTTTAATATCATTGTTTTATTATTTCTTTTTCTCTATTTTTTTCTTTTTTTCAGTTTCGAAAAGATAGTTTTCACTTGATGTAATTGGGCTGCCTAATTCTTTTTCTGTTTCTTTTCTTGCATTTCCTGCGATTCTGCCTCCGCGTTTTGCGGTGTCTTCGCATTCGTGAAAGCCTTGTGCATCTTCTTTTTTAGTTATTTCAGTCGAGACTCTTTCTCCTAACATCGTGAATATGAGCTCTAAATCATTCATGTGGTCTCTGAGATTTTCATCTTTCAATCCTTTGAATTCTTTGTATTCGTTTGGTGTCATTCCAAATGTTGCCTTTGAAATCTCTGCAGTTAAGATGGAGTACTCTTTGTCTGTTTTAACGCCCCGTTTATCCCACTCATCTGTCAGTTCATCTCTTACAGCAATGCCTCTCACTCTTTTTTCTATCCAATCTTCAGAGTATCCTTTTGATTTGTAGATTTCTTTCATTCGTTTTTGAGCAAGTTCTGGATTTTCTATCTCTTTAACACGTTCATAACCAACTTGTGCAAGCCAACGTTTGAATGGTTCTGCTTTGATAGAAGGAATAGACTGAATCAATCTAAATGCTCCTTTTGTTGACACACAATTAATATTCTGTGTGCCGCCTGCAGTGTCAATTTTAAGGGCGGTGGCAATTTGCCCCCATCCTTGTTCAAAGCTTTCGTCACGCCTTCGCATATCTTTCAAATAGCCTTTTGGGTTTTTAGAATCAGTTAGTGCTTCAATTATGTCAATTGCCACAAACCACCATTCATCATTGAACCAAGTTCTTCTTATCTTTTTGTCTTGAAATACAACAAGTGCATTATTTTCCATGCAGATTATTATGTATTATTTACTTATAAACTCTGTGTGCAAACTTGTCCAGTGTCTAGTGGTTGCAAATTATTGAAATTTATTACTGCAAAGCAGCGCTCAAAAATATATAACTGAACGAAGTGAATCTCTCTGTTCTAAGGACTCAGTTTTCAAAAATAAATAGATGATTAAAACTAAATTTCTGGGAAAATTTTAGGACTCTTATTAGGCGACAAAACTCTGTTTTTGGGAACAAATGAGACTTGATGGGAATGTTTTTTATATCAGTCAGTTTTTAGCTAGTTTATGAAGATTTTTATTTGTTGCAGCAAGCATTTTTATCACAAAATTCAGCCAATAAAAGCAGAGCTTGAAAAAAATAATCATGTAATCACGCTGCCTAACAGTTATGACGCGCCATTCAAGGAAGAGGAAATGAAATTGCAAAGCAAAGATGCGCATATAGCTTGGAAATCTAGCATGCTGCGCCAGCAAGCGCAAAAAGTGAGCGCGAATGATGCTATTCTTGTATTGAATTTTGAAAAGAATGGGCAGAAAAACTATGTTGGCGGCGCAACTTTTTTGGAGATTTTCAAGGCATTTGAGCTAAATAAGAAAATATTTCTTTACAATCCAATTCCTGACAGTATTTTCAGTGATGAACTGGCTGCGATTAATCCGTTGGTTCTTGACGGTGATTTGTCTAAAATCAAATAGTTCTGCACAAGCCACATCTTTATAAACAACGTTCTATTATTAGAGATATGGCTGAGCAAACTTTTGCAGACTTGTTTTTAGGCAAAATTGATATGTTTTCTGATGTTCTTGGCCAAGCTAAAGCAAAACAGCAGTTCAAGTCTGCTTTGTTAACCAAGAGGCATATTGTAATTCTTGGTCCTCCTGGTGTTGGCAAGACTACTCTTGCTAAAAATTTGGCTAGATTGCTTCCTGAAATTAAAGTTAATGATTGTGGTTTTAATTGCCTCCCTTCTCATCCTGCTTGCCCTAAATGTGCGAGCAAAAAATCTGTTGTAAAAACAATCATGATAAATGGCCTTGAACGGTTTGTGAGGCTTCAGGGCAGTCCTGATTTGACTGTCGAGGACTTGATTGGTGATATTGATCCAACAAAAGCTTTGCAGTTCGGTCCTACTTCAATTGAAGCATTTACTCCAGGAAAAATTTTTAGGGCAAATAATGGGATTTTGTTTTTTGATGAATTGAACAGGTGTAATGAAAAATTGCAAAACGCGTTATTGCAGGTTCTTGAGGAGGGCAAGGCAACAATTGGCAGTCACACTATTGATTTTCCTGCAAACTTTATTTTTATTGGCACTATGAATCCTGATGAGACTGCTGCTGTTGAAAAAATTTCTGATGTTTTGATGGATCGTTTTGATGTCATAACAATGACTTATCCTGAAACAATAACAGTTGAGCAGGAAATCATTTCAAAAAAAGGAAAAAAGCTTCCAGTGATTTTTCCGCCTGCTTTGCTTGAGGCTGCTGTGCAGTTCATTCATTATTTGAGGGAAAATAAGGATATTAGCAGAAAGCCTAGTGTGAGGGCAAGCATTGGGTTGTATGAGCGCGCTCAGGCTAATGCAGTTCTTAATGCCAGAAAAACAGTTTCGCTTGCAGACATTGAAGAGGCGGTTATTTCAGTAATCGCGCACAGGATTGAGCTTAAAGCTTCAATTAAATATTTGATTAGTAGAGAGCAGTTTATTGCAAAAGAGTTTGAAAAATTTTGTGTCGAAAAAAAATTGAACAGTGCCAAGCCAAACGGTGGTGATTCTCTTTAGCAGCGATTCAAAAACTGAGATAGAAAAAGCTGCAAAAGCAGATGAATTGCGCGGCAAGCTTGATTCTCAGTTTGCAGAGCAGAAATTAATGCATTCTGTGCTTCAGAATGATAAGACTGTGATTAATGAGGGCAAAATAATTCAGGAAGCTCTTAATCGTGGCATTGGTTCTTTCACTCCTGACTTGATGTTTGAGAATGTTGTTAAAAATTATGCTATGGCTTCTCAATTGTTTGGAGAGACTTTATTAAAACTGCTTCTAGGGTATGAAGGTGGATTTTTGCAGAGAAATTTGAGAATTCCTGAATTTGCGCGGGAAATTAGAAAAAAGTTGGAAGATAAAATTAATGAGTTGAAAGAAAAAGGGCTTATTAATGATGAAGGTTTTATTTCAAATCATGGAATAGAGTTGGCATCAATTGTGCTTTATGTTGAGGAGCTTGAGGAATTGCAGGCTAAGGGTTTGATTGGTGCTGGGAAAATAAAGTCTTTTTATGGTGAGAAAAGTGAAGTGCGTGATTTCAAGCAAGGAGACAGTTACAAGGCAATTGCGATTAGGCCTACAATCAAGACTGCAATAAAAAGAGGCAGAGCGCAAGTTTTAGAGAGTGACTTGAAGTCTAGCAATAAAACAACTAAGGGAAAGGTTAGCATAATTTATGGTCTTGATTCTTCGGCTAGCATGAAAGGTAGAAAATTGGAAATTTGCAAAAAGGCAGGCATTGCTCTTGCTTACAAGGCAATTGCGCAGAATGATATGGTTGGTATTGTTTCTTTTGGTTCGACAATTAAGGACTGCATTGCGCCTACTCAGGATTTTAGCGCGCTTCTTCATTCGATTACAAAAATTACTGCTTCTGAGCAGACTGATTTTCACAAGGCTGTTGACAAAACTATTGAAGTCTTTCCTCGCGAAAGAGTTACTAGGCATTTGTTGATTCTTACAGATGCTTTGCCAACTTCTGGCTCTCAGCCTGAAAAGAAGACTATTGAGTCTGTTTCAAATGCGTGCGATGCTGGGATAACTATTTCTGTGATTGGCATTCAGCTTGATGAGAAAGGCGCAAAGTTCGCGCAGGAAATCGCGCGTGCAGGCAAGGGAAGATTTTTTGTTGTCAAGGATTTGGAAGATTTAGACAGGATTGTGCTTGAAGACTATCATGCTTTGCAGGCATAACTTTATATACTTTCTGGAATTTTGAATTATTATGGTTGAACAAAAGAATGATGCAACTCTGACAGAAAGGCTTGATAAGTTGCAATACAAAAGAGGATTTGCTGACGCTGTTGCAGGCTATCGTCCTGCAGTGTTTGACGGTGCTTATATGGTTGGATACAAAATTGGTTTGGGTGAGAGAGAAATAGAAGACCCAAATTTTGAGATAAATTCAGTTCGTTTTGATTATGATTTGCCTACAATTGATTAGCTGTGAAACATATCCGCAAATTTATTATACTTATTCTGAATAGTTTGTTTCATGCCAGATTGTGAACTAAAAGATTTGATTACGGGTGAAGATATTCAGTTTTACAAAGATGCAACTAAATTATCAATTAATGCGGGAAAGGCTGATCGAGCTTCTGAAAAAGCGTGGTGTGAACTAAATTCTCCGGAAGATTCTAAGTATTTGTGGCGCCTTGAAAGGCATCTGGGCAAGCAGGCTAAGTATTTGTCCATAAAAGGTTCTTGTTTGGAGGATTTTCTTGCTAAAACTGAAAATGTGCCTGTGCTTGCAGAGTTTGTTTTGGGCATTCATGTTTCTAAGTGTGGTACTAAAGTTCATATCGATGTGGATGTTGATAAAATCTCTAAAAATTATGCTGGTGAAAAGAAAGGTGAGTTGGTGAATTTGTTGGGCACAGCGCGAATTGATGTTTCAAGATGGTTGAGGCATCGTTCTGTTTTTGAGCGTGATTGGAATCTTGCGCTTTGCAGCGCTTGGCAGGGTTTTCTTGGCTCGCCAGGTTACGAATGGCCTAGAACTGCTAAAGCGTTTGATGTTTGTTGTGCTGAACATGCTGAAGATTTTGTTATTGGAACTAAAGGTCAATTATTTCGTTATAAATCATTTGCTGATAAGTATTATGAGTGTGGGAAAGAAATTCTTAAGACTATTGCTTATTTTGACAAGTGAAGTGATAATGACAATTATGATTAATTGCGTGTGGTTCTTGACGTAAAAATAATCAATCTGTAAATTATCTGCAGCTTTAGCTGCCTTGATCAAAAATACTGATTTTTAATGTCTCATTTTTGTCGCTTGATTTATAAATGGTGTTTATTTTATGTTATTTTTGTGACGAACATTCTTAATTTTGGTGGCGGGGCATTTGTTGGCACTGCTTACATGTTAGGTTCTTTGCTGGCTTTTGACCAATTGCTTGTTCTCAAGGATTCTTCAAAGCGTAGAAAGTCTTTTTTTGATTATGTTGATGATGCTAAAGTTTCTTTCGAGGATATTGGCGCAAGGGTTGATGATGTTTTGAAGGTTATGCCGCAGCGTGTTTTGGCTGGTGCTGAGGATTCTGTTTCTAAGTTTTTTGATGTCGGCCAGGGTATTAGTGGTGGTTCTTTGCTTGCTTGGAGTGTGCTTGGCAGTATTCCTTTGGCGCACTTGGTTAAAAGTGTTCTTGAGTTTGATGCTCGTGTTTATTTTCATTTTGAAAATGGTGATTTAGGCAAAATGATTGCAGGAATCTCGCCTGTTTTGAGTAATCTTGCTGGCAAGTCTGCTGGTGCTGTTGTTGACTTGTTTGGTTTGCCTTTCTCTAATAAGTCTGCTGGCAAATATTTGTTTGATGTTGTTGGTGATTTTGTTTTCGATGCGGGGCGTTCTATTAAGGGGTTTTTGCCTTCTGGAATTTTTTCTGGTGAGGGTCTTGAAAAGTATGTTGAGAACCTTGCTTATCATTCAAATCTTCCTTTATTTTTTGATGATTTTAGAAAGCTTGGCAGGCACTTGATTATTATCGCTGAGCGCTTGAATTATGTTCAGCACATGCAGGATGATGGCGCTCATGAGACTGAGGTTTTTTTTGGCATGTCTCCTTATGAGGATAATGTTTCGATTGCTCGCGCAATTCGTGCTTCTTGTTCTTTGCCTGGCTTGGTTAGGCCTGTTGATTGGTATGATTCTAAAATGGGAAGAGATTTTCAGCTTGTTGATGGTGGTGTTTCAAAGACTATCGGTTTTAGAAAGATTAATGGGCTTTATTCTGGTGCTGGTGTTTGGGTTGTTTTTAATCCTATCATTCCTCATGAATCTAGGACTGATAATGTTTTGGACTTGCCTGAGCAGATTTTGCGCAGGCTTATTTATAATAGAAAGTGTGCTGTTTGGGATTATCTCGAGCCTGATATTAAGGGTAAGGTTATTTTGTTTGAGGGTGATACAGAGTTTAAAAAGAGTTTGTTTGCTTGGTCTGATATGAAGGAAGCTTTGTGGAGGGGTTATCGTTGTGGTCTTGAGCAGGTTGCAGCTAAATATGATGAGGTTGCAAGTAAGCTTTCTTGTGCTGGATTGTCTCTTGCTAGTGAGCGGTTGCTTAGTGAGTATATTTGTGCTAATAAGGATAGGCGCGAGCGTTATGGTTGTTGAATGTTGAATATTTCTTGTAAACAATGCAGCACTGAGTCGTTAATATTATATACTTATTGAAAATTCGTGTTGTTGTGCCTGCTGAAAAGATAAGTCTTGATAATGCAAAGAAGGACAAGCTTTTTTATTTTGTTGCAAATGTTGTTGTGTTTAGATATTTTGATAAGCGTTGTTTAATTCTTAAACGAGATAAGCGCGAGAAAGTTCATCCAGAGAAGTATGCTCTTCCTGGCGGAAAATTAGAATGGAATAATTTGGATATTTCAAAGCCTACACGAATGAATGGAGATGTTATCGATTTTGAAAATGCTGTTGAAGATTTGTTGAAGAGAGAGGTGTTTGAGGAAGCGGGAATTGTGATTGAGGATTATCTTGAGTATGTTAATAGTGTTGCTTTTGTGCGTCCAGATGGCATTCCTGTTATTTTGGTGAAGTTTGCTGCTAAATACAAGTCTGGAGATATTTTGTTAGAGAATGGCGGTTTTACAGATTTTGCTTGGGTGAATGGTGAAGAGGTTAAACGCTACGACTGCATTAAAGGCGTGCCTGAAGAAATCGCGCAAGTGATAAAACAATTGAGATAATTAATGGCTTTTTTCTTAAGTAATTTTTTTTTAAATCTTCAATATTAATGGAATCATTTAATCACCTAAGTTAGATACACATATAACTTTGGTGTGTTTTAATTTTTTGTAAGAATTTGGCTTTTTATTCTGTCTTGAACACTTTTTCAAACAATTGCACGAATGCTTCTTCAGGTAGTTTGAGTCCTGCTTCAAGTGTTGATAATGCTAGTCTTTTGCTTGTTTCTTCTTGGTTTGTGCTTGCTTTAAAGTTTTTTAATTCGTTTAGTGTGTGTTCGCACATGAATCCTTCGTTTATTGCTATTACTGTATTTTTGTTTTTGGACGTTATTTTTCCTTCGTTTAAATGTACTAGTATGCCATCTTTCATTAGCACGCCATTATTGTTGTGTTGAAATCCATGATTTTCAAGTTCCCATTTTATTGCGTCGTGCAATATTTGTCTGAAGTCTTTCATTGAGTCTATTGCTAGGCTTCTTTCTTGTTTTTTTTCTGGCTTGTGTACTTTTCCTAAATATGCTTTTACGCGCTGTCTTGAGCCTGATGTTGTCCATTCGTTGGCAACTAGGTATGCGTATTCTTTGTTTTGAATTTTTTTTATGCGTACAAACATGAATAGTATTAGGCACTATTGGTATATAAAGATTACCTTAAAAATTAGCAAGCGAAACTAGCAACATTATATAATATCGCTGTGCAAAGCGCTAGAATGTCCAAAATAATTATCTCGTTGTCAGTTTTTTAGGTAGTAGTTAGGTTCTTTGTGACTTTTGTCGCATTATTTGTTTCATAATTTGTTGTTGCATTAATTGTTCTTCAACCATTTTGTGTAGTGCAACTAATGGCAAACATGCTTCTTCGTCTAGTATTTTGTCTGTTATGTCATGCACTTTTTCCATTTCTGGAATGGATGAAAGTCCGGCGTATAATCTTCCAATTATGTCGTTGACTTCTGCAGGGTCATAATTTTGTCTGCTGACTTCTAGTGTTCTTGAGCCGTGTGTCCTGTGCTTTACTAGAAAATCAATGTCTGTCTTTGAGTACATTGCTCCGTTTTGTAGCAGTATTTTTAGTGTGAATCTTTGGCCTACTCCTTTTGTTTTTAAATCATCGTTCATTAATGCAGTAGTATACCAGTCTGAGCTTTTGATTGCCCCTGCTTCTGCATTTTTTTCTATGATTGTTACTGGCAGTATTCCGTATCTTGCATGCAAGTATTTGTCTTGTTCTTTTCCTTCCTCAAGTTGCAATGCGCTTATGTTTTGTCTTACGAATTCGATGCATTGCTCATTTCCTATTCTTAAGTGTTGTATTACTTGGTCTGGTAGATTATTCAATAATTCTGCTGCTTTTGTGCTTCCTGTTTTGGCTAGTCCTGGGGGAAGCGCCAAGCCAGTTACCGCATTTCTTGCTTTGGATTGTATGTATTCAACAACATCATCTTCTGTTGGTTGTGTGTATTTTGTTGGCATCAATATTTTTCTGATTAGTAACTCTTTTGGTGCTGTACCTGCTTGAGCAGCAGTAGTTACTGTTTCGTCTTTTCCATAAACTCTGTTCTCGAATATTGGGGTGTATCCTGGGATTTGTATTGTCATTTTTTCACCTTGTTTCTGTGTTTTGTTGTTTGTTAAAAATCGTTATTATATCTCTCATTATATCTCTTTTTGGGTGTTTCAACAATTTTTACTGTATGTTTGTTTTTTTCGTACCATCGTAAGAATTTTATCATTGCGTCAACGTGCTCATCTAGAAATGTAAATTCTGTATAGCTGCCTATGTTTAAGTTTACGCAGGGGTCATCAGTTCCGTATTTCCAAACCATGAATTTTTCACCATCTATTGTTACATCTGTGTGGTTTTTGGTTTGTTTAACAGTTAAATCAGATAATTCGTTATTTGGTTCTTTGGGCATTTTAAGGGAATTTGTTTATTTCAATTCTTTTGCTTGTTTTCCTAGTTTTTCAAGGATTTTGTCTAGTCTTTTTATTGCTACGGATATTGCTTTTCTTGGCTCCTCGCCGGTTGTTTCTACTATGAATTGTGCTTCTTCTATTAGCGGGTGCGCTACTGCGTATGTTGCTGTTTTTACTTTGTCGTCATTTAATAATTCTCTTTTGAGGGCATTGCATACTGTGTGCCCTTCTCCCAAAACTTTGAATATTAGCAGGTTTTTTTTCTCTTCTATTATTTTTATTTCCATTTTATCGTCTATCTTATGTTTCTATTTAAATATGTTTGGGTTAATTTTGTTTAGGTAGTATAATCTCTTAGCGTGTAAGCCACATCGCCTAGCCATAATTGATTTTCTACACTGAATTCTTTTAGTCTTGTGCCATCAAGTGTTTTAAGGTGGCCATTTTTAGGCATAATTGTTTCGAGCATTCTGTTGTAGTGTTCTTCTGGCACGCAAAGTGTTTCTCCGTGTTTATTCTCTATCATCACGCATTTTACATCATCAACTATTGTTGGCTTTGAATAATGGCCGTCAGTTTGTAATCCGCTGATGTTTGTTTTGAACAATTCTGTTAACTTCGCTCTTGTTTCTTTGAATAGCGTTATTGTTCTTTGGTTGATTGTCATGGTTTGCTTAATGTTTTTTTTTCTTTTAAACCTTTTGGAACCTGTATGCTGTAACTTGGATTTTTTGTATTTTTTTCTCGTGAAACTTCATTGTTTGTTTTAGTGGGAATTCGTAATCCCAATAATGGGTTATTTTGAATCCTGCATCCTTTGTAAATGCTTTGACAAATTTTTGTGTTGAACTTTTGTGGAATGAGTATGCTGTTTTTGCTGTTTTGAATGCTTTTTCTAGGAATTCTTTGTCTGCATGTTCTTTTTTTGTTCCAAATGGTGGATTCATGACGACCGTGTCGGCATTTTCACAGAATTCTGTTATTTGTTTGTTTTCAAATATTGCTTGTCCTACTTCAAACTCGCTGTTGATAATTTTGTAGTTTTCTTTTGCTATATTTAGTGCAGATTCATCTTTTTCTACAAAAATAACCTTGTTCGCACCATTCAAAAGCGTGCCAATTCCTAGTATTCCTGTTCCAGCGCCTAAATCAACAATGATTTTGTCGGTAAAATCACCTAAAATTGCGCCTTTTGTTATTATGTCTGCTGCGATCTCTGAGTCTGTGCAATACTGCTCATCTCTCACTTTTGACTCATAAAACTGCTTTAGTTTTGATAAAATTACTGCTAGTGTGCCTTTGGATAGTTTTATTTCCATATTGAAATTAATGTTCTTCTTTGTTAAACATTTGTTATGCCTTGTAAACTGTTTTAGCTTATTAATTTTGTGCTATTTTTTGCTTTAAACAAACTCTCACTTTTTACTCATAACCTTTTTTGAATTCTGTCTTTTTGCCATAAAATCCAATGTTGTTCTTAGTTTTAACTCTCACTTTTTATATCTGCTTTTTGTTTTTTTGTTGGTTTTTCACAGTGCTTGCTTAAACTAGCGTAATTTTCATGGTGCCTAAAATTTGTTTTAACTTGCCAAAATCGCTTGGTTTTCTTGGATTATCCCTGTCTGAAGTTTTGCCATCTTTTGTTCATTTAGACCTGCTTCTGTGCCTCAAAACTTGTTGTTTTTTCACGCCATTTTTTAGCCATTTGTTGTTTTTGTTCGTGTTGTGCTTTGCTATTGCTTTTCGCTCTTCAGTCCTTTTTTTGCCTTTTGGTGCTATTCTGGTTCATTTCCACACATTCCCACACATTCCCAGATAGTCTCATTCCCAACTTTTGTCGTCTATAACTAGTTATTCCCACTCGTTCCCAAAATATGTTTATTGTTGCTTTTATCGTCGATAAATCTTGTATTCCCATTCATTCCCAACTTGTTTTGTCGTCAATAACTGGTATTTGCCTTTTTGCAGCTATTTTCCGCATTATTTTTGTCGTCGAGCTCTCGTCTGTGTTTGTTTTGCAGTTATTTCATTGGTTTTTTTACTCATTCCCAAGATATTCCCAACATAGTCCCAGAACATTCCCAGATAGTCCCAATTAATCAAATTTGTCGTCAATTAACGTTCCCAAAACATTCCCAAATATTCCCAAGACCATTCTGGGAACGTCCTGGGAATGAAGTTTTTTGAAAAGATTTTTAAACTCCAACTTCTTTGTTATCATTATGGGGTTGATTTTTTGGAGGGAGAAGACAGATAAGTTCGCACAGCTTCATAATGTGCTTTCTGACTCTTTTGCAAAGGTTAAGCAGGACTCGAATCTGCTGTCTCAATGGGTTGAATATTTGTATCATCTGTCAATCGAACAGCAACGTTCTATGAACGATTTGAGAACAAGGAATAACCAGATTCATTCTGCAATGATTGAGCTGGAGCGCTACAACCGTCGGCAAAACGACTTGGTTCGCGAACTTCAATTGCAGTTGAAAAACATGCCTTCTACGCGTGAAGATATTCGCAAAATTGTTGACAGTTTTTACTCTTTTGATCCTGTTCTGGCAAGGATAAAGCATGTCGAGCAAAAGCTTGTTGATTTTGAATCAAAGAAAACAGCTATATTACTGCATGAACAGTCTGCTCAGCAGGTTGCCGTGCATAATGAACTGCATAGTTTGAAGGAGACAAGTTTAAAGGAGAAGATTTTGCGCAGAATAACTCGCAATTCTAAAAATTTTATTAAGAGCTCTATTCTGTCGCTGGTTTCAAAATATGGCAAAATTTCTGCTTTGCAGATGCGCGAAATGATTGTTGAAGAGCAGGCTTTGTGCTCGAAGAGTTCTTTTTATCGCTTGCTTGATGAGCTTGAAAAAACTGACGGCCTGAGGTTTGTTGTTGATGGCAAGGAAAAAGTGTATTTTGCTGAATCTGCTCATGCTTCGCATCTTAAGCAGGAAAATTTTCGTTGATTTTTATCCTCTGTAAAAAATTGTTTTAGTGAATCAAATAGAAACTTTTTTAAGCAAGTTCATCATTCAAAACTCTTGCGTTTGGTGATATGGTCTTAAAAGGTATCAAAATCGGGGTGGTCGAAATTAACGAAGCATCAACGCAGAAATTGTTACTTGGCAGTCCGCTTGTTTCTGTCGAGGTTTTTAAGGAAGTTATTAGCTCTCTTAAGGAAGAGTTGGATGATCATAGATTATCAATTAATGATAATACTGATGAAATTCAGTCTAGTTTTGCCTTGCTTTGCGAGCTGGATAAAAAGATTGAAAAGATTGCTGAGCGTCTTGACGAGCTTCATCTTGCTGTTAATGGGGGCAAAGCCAAAAAAGAGTTTAAAATCACTCCTTTGACTAATAAGGAAAAAGAAGTTTTTATGGCTCTTTATTCTCTTGGCGAAGTTCAGCCTTTTGTGTCTTACAGGCAGATTGCTAAAAAGGTTCGTTCTTCTGAGAATTTGGTTGCTTCTTATATCACTAATTTGATTGAAAAAGGCGTTCCAATAATCAAGAAATATGATGGTGGAATTGCTTACATCAAGCTTGATGACTTGTTTCGCCAGGTTCAGGCGAAGGAGAATCTTGTTGGGGTGAATACTGTTCTTTCTTATTGGATGTGATTGTATTCGATATTTTTTCTTTCTTTATTTCATTTTGCAATTGTTCTATGATTTTGAAGCTGTCTTCAAGGTGTGTTTTTATAGTGCTTTCTGCTTTTCTGAACGCACCTTCTAAATTCGTGCCGTTTAGTTCATAGCCGATTACTACTTTGCCGTCGCTTACAAATGTTGTTTTTTTGAGTATGTTCAAGTCAAGCCATCTGTGCAGGTATTCATACATTGTTTGTCTTTTTATGCCTGCAAACTTGCCCATTTCTTCAACTGGCATTACTGCTGATTCTGGTTTTTTGTCTCTATTCGCAATTTTTTTGCGTTCATACAATTCCATCATTAGTGAGTGCATTTGTGCATTTCCGTCTTTTTTTCTTGGTATGAGCCCAAATCTTGTCAGTAATACTTTTGACAGTTCTTCTGTTGACGGGTTTTCTGTTGTTTCTTTGTGTTCTAGTTGGATTTTCATGTATTTCTTTATGTTTTGTTGCTTTTTATATTTTTCTATTCAAATCATTATTGATTAAAAGTTTTAGTCATTTATTAAAACATTAAAATCTGTTAAACATTTAATCTTTGATTAAAATATTTGCTCTTTTGATTTTAAACTGCAAAATTGAACCTCTAAAAACGCTGATTTCTGCATTACAGCTATTTTTAGCCACTTTTTTGCAAAGTTGGTCTTATACATCAAAATAACTGCTTGTTTTTGCCGTCTTTAGGTGTATTTCGCGTAAAATCCCGACAATTTTGTGCAACCCTTGTTTCAAACAAACTTCAAAAATTCATTAAATCACTAATCATCCCAACGCAGTCTGTGTTATCACCGAATTTATGCCTTTTGTCCGACAAATGGGTTGAAGGTGTTTTTGCTCTAGGACCCTCCTTCTGCGCCAAAACTTTTGATTTCTTGCTCGAATAGTTGAATTCTGTCATTATCACTTACACTTTTGTTTAACTGGTTTTTTGCTTGTTTTTGGAGGGTCTATTTTTAGCGCATTTTAGTTTTGCTTGCTTTACTTGAAAGAACACTCGGTTGAAAGCCACTGTGTCCGAGACCTGTGGACGAAAACCTGAGTGTTCGTGTTCCTAAAAAGAAAATCAATTATTTATTCTGGGTGATTTACTTTTTGTCGTCTAAAAGTCATTTTTTTATTAGTTAGGCACTATTGTTTTTGTTATTTTGTGTTAGGCACTAGTTGAAATTCAAAATGTGTATTAGGCACCATTAATTAAAATTAAAATCAAGTTAGGCACTATTTTTTAAAGGTTAAATTGTTATTTTTAAAATAATTATTAAAACAGATTTATCGTATTATATATTTTGTGATATATATTTTTAAAAATCAAATTCTTGTTGTTCTAATTAAATCTGCAACAAATGTTGATTTTTCATGAGTCAAAAGTGAGTATATTTTTAGGCACCATGATATTTGTTCGTTTTATTACAAAATTGGGTCTAAAACCCTACAGCTTTGCTGTGGTGTAATTTTGTAATTCACAAACTTGCTTTTAAAAGCGAAGAATTAAAACGCTAAAAAATCAATGATTTTTGGCGCACCAAAAAATACCCTGTATTTTTTTAGTGCTCCGCAGCTCTGTTGCGATTGAGATATAGTGGAAGACTAAGTAGTAATATTAATTTGTAGTCTTCCACTAATAACAGAAGACATCTACTGGCTATTTAATTATGTCTTCTGTTATAATTCTGCGCAGCAAGTTTGTTTTATTGCAATTTTGAGAAACATTTTGTTAAAAATTTTGTGATTATGCCATAATTTCGCCATATTTATAAGTAAAATAAATTTACTGTATTGATGCCAGAATATACTCGTGAACAATTGCTAAAGTACACTTCTTTTGTTGACAAGACAAAAAAAGCAGGTGTTGCTGTTAAAGGTGGCTCTCCTTTTGATGTTGATGCTGTATCTGAAAAGAGAGCGTTGCTTAAAATTGTCCATTCAGGTCTTGTTTCTTTGGGTGGGAAGCACGTTCTGATTGATGATTGCAGTCCTGAACAAGTTACTAAGGCTTTTGAGCGTATTTATGCTGTTGCAGAGGCTTTTGTTAAGTCTTTTGATCATATTATTCTTTGATTTTAAGAGTTAACGAATTGCTAAATGAAAGAGATTCTGCTAAAGCAAGAGCTTCAGTTTTGCCTCTTTTTGAGTCTGGAAAGCTTGCTTCTTTAGAGGATTCTTTGATTGGCTGCATTGCTTGTTTGCCTGTTGAAGATCGCAAGTTTGTTGTCAAATATTTTGGCGACAGAATTAAGCAGTATTTGAAGTGATGTCTACATTGCATATTTTGTTTCTATCTTGTCTGTTTTAGTGCAGATTTCTAATTCTGGCGAGCTTGCTTTCATATGCTGTTCTTGCTTTCTTTTTTATCCCATTTATCCCAAATAGCTTAAATTCTTTTGTTCTTTGAGTTCTTTTGCTTTTTTTAGCAGAGATATTTTTCAATTACTTCTCTTTTTCTTGGGTTTAAAGAAACATGCAATCCGTATGATGTTCTTTTTGGGATTAGAATTTCTTCGCTGATTAATTCTTCTGCAGCTTTTTTGATATCTCCTTTGAAGTGTCCTGGCAGTCCTTTCTTCAAATTCTCAGAGTCAGTATGTCTGCCACCAATGTAGCCGTGATGAAAAAGTTTTTTGACAATGAATCTTTTTGCTTGCTCTGTTTCCATTCAACAAAGACTTTCGTAAAAACATAAAAATCTATCGATTACAAAAAATGTAATTGGCAATACCGAAAAGTATAAATACTTCCTTTGTTTGATATTGAGTGTGAAAGAAAAATCAATATTTTTACAAACCTTCGGGGACTATCCGCTATTGCGAATACTTGACTTTCTCATGTATTCCAGAGACTTTGATTATCCAATTACTGAAATTGCTAGAAATTCTGAAGTGAACTTTCAGACATTAAAGAAAGTGTGGCCCAAATTAGAGCAGAACAAAATGGTTGTTTCTACAAGGACATTAGCGGGGGCGACATTGTTCAAACTAAATGTGGAGAATCTTGTTGTTAAGAAAATTGTTGAGTTGAATAACTTCTTGTGTTGGCAGACTGTTGAGAAAGAAGAAACAGAAATTATCGTATAACTAAAGTGTTAAGTCAAAGTGTATCATAAAATCCAATAGCACTTTCAAATTTCCCTAGTCCTGCAGTTTTACTTGAAAGAACACTCGGTTGAAAGCCACTGTGTCCGAGACCTGTGGATGTGTCAGAAATACGCATTGAATGAAGTGGATAGCATTTCTGAGCA
>Ga0209541_10007920_pt1 | contig 17718 bp, 24 predicted proteins | sample RifCSPlowO2_01_FD_184027 | JGI IMG/M metagenome (GOLD analysis project Ga0209541, IMG submission 184027) | Groundwater microbial communities from Rifle, Colorado - Rifle CSP2_plank lowO2_0.1 (SPAdes) (version 2) | ecosystem: Environmental > Aquatic > Deep subsurface > Groundwater | place...
CAGGCAACCAATTCGAGAAAACGGTGGTACTCAGCAAAAATCAAGAAGTCATCTTGAAATCTATCGACAAAAGAATACTCAAAACCTAGTGTACATAAATCAAGGCGAAGTCAGGTAATGATGAATAAAACTCTTTCAAATGTGTTATTTGCTGTTTTGCTTACTCTGGTGATGAATGGTCTTGACATAACCTATCATCTTGCAACCGACTGGGCAGTGCATATTAATTATGTGGCTGTTAAACTTACGGTCGTTTTTCTCGCGACGTTTTTGATTGTGCAATTTTCCGGTAAAGTAACAGAGCAGGGAATTGTGACGAGTATTATCGGACCGTTTATGTTCTATCTGTATTATTTATCCGCAAATCCAACCATCAATCGCGAACTGTTCAAGATTGACGAGCAATTCTGGTTTTTCTTTTTGCATTTTGCGTTCATGATGATTGCGTACTTTTCTGCACAGCAGCTGTTTCAGGCAACGGGATGGAGAAAGAATACTGGGTTTGTGATTTTAACAACTGTTGGTGCGCTTGCTCTTGATGCGATTTTTGTCATGGCACGATTGAAAGTGCTTGGACTCGACGAAGAAGCTGAAGCTCTGTTTATGACATTTGGCGTCATTGTGATTCCTTTGGTTGTGTTTTTGGTTGCGTCGGTTCTTCTTTTGTACTGGAAAGGAAAGACTGCTCATATTATTGTTAGTTTGCTTGCTGGGTTGGCGCTCGGGTTCATTACTGGAGATGTTCTTCATGGTGTTGCTGCAGCGATTTCGTTTTTTGTCATATACTGGACTGTTCATCATGTTGATTTTCAATCCCATCTTGTGAAAGGATTGACTGCACAAGGTTGGACTATTTTAGGCGTTGTAACGTTGTTGGTTGGGGGATTTTATCATTTTGTGCCGCGCAAGACTGTGCGTTCAATCGCAGAATTTCTTATTTTTGACGTGACTGTTTTTGGCTATAAGATACGACAGAATGACATCATCATGGTGTCAACGTTGTTGCTTGTGATTGCGCTGGTGAGTTTTTATCAGCTGTATAAGACTACTCAAAAAAGTGTTTCTCAAGCATATAATTAAATACCATTTGTTTTTTTGTATCTCCATGAAATGCGAACTGTGCAAAGCAACCCTCTCGCAGCTTTTTCTTGGTAAGATTAATGGTACCTATGTCAAAGATGAGAAAGGAAAGAAGCATCTCGTCTGTTTTGACTGTCAGAAGAAGTTTCCCTCCAAAACTGAAGTTCTCGAACAACTAAAGAAAAGCTTATAATCAGATTATCTTGTTTGTGTTTAGAAGTGCCCTCATAGCTCAGCGGCAGAGCGACTGCTTCGTAAGCAGTAGGCCGGGGGTTCAAATCCCTCTGGGGGCTTATTTTTGTCGTTGGAGCAAAAGGAAGGCGAAAAAAAGTTACGTTCTAAAAAATATTTTTTTCTTCCTTTCGTAACAACGAAGACTGGGCGTCTTTGTATTATTCCACAAACCTGTCAAAAACCACTGTGGTTTTTGAGCACGCTCAGTGACATGTCTCTGGCGCACCAGAAACTGTAGTTTCTCAGTGCATCAGTTTTCCATCGCTTGGAAAACTAAATGTTTATAATCCCTGAGTTTTCTTTTGTATCAATGAAAGATAATAGAATGCAGAAGACGCTTGTCTCTCTTTTTTTTGTAGTCATTCTTATCGCAAGCACCGCTGGTTTTGTTGTCACATTCCGCCAGCCTGATAATACTTCGTACAATGGCTATGAATTTGAACAACGCGATGGCCAATGGATAACAGAAGTCGAAACATCTTTTGGTACGGAAGAATTTTCGTTTTATAATCATCCACTCAATCTTGATGTTGTTGTCGGCGATGATATTCTTCAATCTATCCGAACATCGCCGAGCATTGTTCTTTTGTTCGACCCGAACGTCACTGACATCCATTTTGTTGATGCAGCACGATTCCAGCTGAAACAGTATCTTGTCAATCAACTGGGTAAGAATGTCGAACATGCAGTCACTACCAACAGCACATTATATCCTTTTCCTGTGCAACAATGTTCGGGTGAAAAGTTATTTATAATCTATTCTTCCGGTGATAATCGAACTCTCGCAAAAGAAGGTAATTGCATTACCATGACGAGCTACTCCTCATCTGATTTCCTGCAATATTCTGAAGCAATTGTCTATCGATTACTTGGGGTGATTGCATGAGCTTTCCAACAAATGCAGATATAGAACGTGCTATTGATGAAATTGAACCTGAAGAAGATACACACAGCAACAAGTCATTTTATATTGTTGTCAGTATTGTTGTGTTGTTGTTTGCGGGATTTCTTGGATACCAACAGTTTTCTGTACCCTCAGGCGCGCTTACATTTGATGAACTGCATCAACTCAATCTCGATGGCAAGCTTGACGAGGATAAAGGATACGTCTATAATGGCTTCTCGTTTGTTTTCTTCGACGGATTGTGGTATACCGATGTAGATAGAAATGGTGTCAACTATCGCATTCCGCTGCATTTTGGGCCGCGAGACATTGAGGATGTTCCTGTTTTCGGTAGTGTTGACGACTCTTTCAATGAAGGTGTTGATGTGTACATTACGGTCAATCCTCTTTCGTCTGATCAGGATTACATTGCGCTTGCTGCATCTGAGCTTGCGCAGAATCTTGCGGTTGCCATTCAGCGACGTCCTGTTGGTGCTTGCGACAGAAATGAGACGAGCATGTGCGTCGAACGTCCAATAGTCACCTGTGAAACTACAGATAAAGCAATGATTTATTTGCTCACTGAAACAGGGAAGCCATCGGTACAGCTGGATAATAAATGCATTATTGTACGTGGCACAGGATATGATTTAGTAAAAGCAGTTGATAGGCTTGTTCTCCAATGGTACGGCATAATGTAGAACATTATTATTCGGAGAAGCAACATTCTGTTCTTACAGAGAAAACTCTTGATGTGACTCTGTTCGGAGCGCGACTGAGTTTTGTTACGCCTTCCGGTGTTTTTTCTTTTGGACACATCGATAAAGGCTCGCTATTACTTGTTGAAGCAGTTGTTTTAGAGAATCAACGCGTTCTTGATTTTGGATGCGGATGGGGATTTGTTGGCGTTATTGTTAAAAAAAGATTTTCTGGATGTGCGGTAACATTGACTGATGTCAATGAACGTGCATTACACTATGCTGCGACGAATGCGCGGAAGAACCATGTGTCTGTTCATGTTGTGAAAAGCAATCTCTTTTCTGGACTGCATGAATTTGATGCTATCCTCGTCAATCCGCCGATGCATGCGGGTCGTGAGATTTGTTATTCACTCATTGAGCAAGCAAAACAACATCTTTCTGTCGGTGGCAAACTGTATCTCGTTGCACTGCACAATAAAGGCGGGGCAATGCTTGAGAAAAAGATGAATGACGTTTTTGGCAATGTTCAAACTGCTGCTAAGAAAGGCGGGTTTCGGGTTTATGTCGCTACAAATCAATAAATTGTTCATTCTCGATTGCGACCAAACGAATACCTGTGCCCAAGCTGAGAATCGCGGCAAGCAATGCTGCATGTTCTTTTCCTGTGCCTGAAATCATGTGCACCGCTACTTCCAAACCGACTATCTTGTTTTTCAGAAGTGCATGCATATTGTTTTTAAGTTCAGTTATTGGCATTGAAAAATCGGTCACGAGCACTTCTGCCTTCTCTGCGCGAAAATCCTTGCCGAATTCGTTTGTGATGATGAGCACTTTTTCCCAAGATTGTGACTTGATTATTTTAGCGACATCTGACCATGTGCCTTTGCCGGTTGACAATAATGCGATGAGTTCAGTCATGGTTTTCTCGAAATATCAGGAACTGTGTAATATCCCTCAACCTGATAGATGTTGTCTATATTTTCTATTTCAATTTCCAAAACGGACGGATTTTGCATTTCTTCGCATGTTCCACCCTGCATTCCACTCTGTCTTTGGAACTTTATATGCTCAACAAACAAAGAAGACGATGACATTCGGGAAACATCTCCAAGAATGTATGCTTTTGGTGTTGCTATAAGAACGTGCCATGTCACTCCTGTTTGTCGCTCTGGCACACGATTCGGGTCAATCTCGGACAGCTTCCATAACTTGTACTCTTCAGTGAGTGCATCCTGGATAAGTTTTGGAATTCTCTCGTTCATGTGTAGAGCTTTTATGAGCCTTATTATGAATGTTTCGGCTTTTGAAGCCTCAACACAAAACTTTTAAATTAGCTGTTTTTCTCTCGTCCATGCGCACAAAATATATCTTCGTTGTTGGCGGCGTTATCTCAGGCGTTGGTAAAGGTGTCGCAACTGCATCACTTGCACGTATTCTCAAAGATTATGGTTACAAAGTAACATGTATGAAAATAGACCCCTACATCAACATTGATGCGGGAACGATGAATCCGACGGAACACGGCGAAGTATTTGTTACTGAAGACGGTGACGAAACTGATCAGGATATCGGCAATTATGAACGCTTTTTGGGCGAAAACATTCTTTCTGTTAATTACATGACTACTGGTAGAGTCTATCTCTCCGTTATCGAACGCGAGCGACGGCTTGAATACGATGGCAAATGTGTTGAAGTTGTGCCTCATATCCCTTTTGAAGTGATTGAGCGCATCAAAAAGTGTGGAACAGTAACACAATCAGAATTTGTTGTTGTTGAAGTCGGTGGCACCGTTGGAGAATATCAAAACGTGCTTTTCCTTGAAGCAGCGCGCCGTATGCATCTCGACAATCCAACAGACGTTGCTTTTATTTTGGTCAGCTATCTGCCCGTTCCAAAAAATATCGGCGAAATGAAAACAAAACCTACCCAATATGCTGCAATCTCCATGAACAGCGCAGGCATCCAGCCGGATTTCGTCATCTGTAGATCAGAACAAGCCCTTGATGAGGTTCGCAGAACGAAAATTGCAGTGTCGTGCAATATTCATGCCGACCAAGTTATATCAGCGCCTGATGTTGAATCCATTTACAAAGTTCCTCTTGAACTTGAAAGCGAAGGGTTAGGTAAAAAAATGTTGAAAAAGTTCGGCATGGACGTAAAGAAAAGAACAACTCAATGGGAAAAGCTGGTTACACCGGTATTAACGTCAGAAGCACGTATCGGTATCGTCGGCAAATATTTTGATGTGGGTGATTATATCCTTCGCGATTCTTATCTTTCTGTCATCGAAGCAATCAAGCACGCAGCATGGTCTCTCGGCGTCAAGCCTACCATAGACTGGATTGATGCGCAGCAGATTGAAAAAAGCACCAAACCATTAGAACAATACGATGGCATCATTGTTCCCGGCGGCTTTGGCGCACGTGGCGTTGAAGGCAAAATAAAAGCCATTCAGTTCTGTCGCGAGAAAAATGTGCCGTATCTTGGTTTATGTTATGGAATGCAGCTTGCAATCGTTGAGTTTGCGCGGCATGTGTGCAAACTACAGGGCGCGAACACGATGGAAATCGATTCAAAAACTGCTTATCCTGTTATTTCGATGCAGACTGCTCAACAAGATGTTATGGCTCAACGCAAGTATGGTGGCACGATGCGGTTGGGCGCCTATGCCGCAAACCTGAAACCATCGCGCATTTTCGATTTGTATAAGAAAAGTTCCCGTTTAAAAGAAGACAAAGCACAGCTTTCACAGCTTGAAGAATGGAGACGCGGTAAAATTGTTGGAGATGCGATTATTGAGCGCCACCGCCATCGTTATGAAGTCAATCCTGTGTATATTGCACAGCTTGAAAAAAATGGACTGCTGTTTTCAGGTTATCATGAACGAGCAGATGGAACGAAGCTCATGGAGTTTGTAGAAATTCCTGGAAAACCATTCTTTGGGACGCAAGCACATCCGGAATTCAAGTCGCGCGTCGAAAAGCCGTCGCCACTCTTTGTAGGTTTAATGGAAGCAGCGAAAAAACGTTAGTGTTGTCGTTGAAGCAGAAGGAAGGCGAAAAAATTAATTTTGAACGTTTCATTTTTTTCTTCCTGGACTAACGGCGATAACTCGTTAAAATGTAGATTACCTGAGCTTTCAACTCATTCGAACCTATTTCTCGTTCTCACAAAAAGCTTATAAGACAATGCCTTTCTGTACTCTGTCATGTCATTAAAAGAGCGTTTCGTTGATATTTATGACAAGCACTATAAACAGCTTATGATATTGCCTGTTGTTCTACTTGTTCTTGCCTTCATTCAAATCGGCTATCAGGTCGCTACGACTGGTAACTTTGTTAATCTCGGAGTGTCGCTCAAAGGAGGCAGTGTGATTACTGTACTCCAACCTATTGATATCCCTGAACTGCAGGCTGTGCTTACAAAAGAATTTGTTGAGTTTTCTCCAACGGTACGTGGTATTCTTGATTCAAATAAAATCATCGGTGCCACCATCGAAAGTGCTGCGCAGCAGGATGATGTGGAAGACATTCTCACTTATCTCAAGCAGACAGGTATCAAAGAAGATGTTATCACCATTGAAATTACTGGCGCAGCGCTTGGTCAGCAATTTTTTTCACAGGCAATCCGTGCAATGCTCGTTGCATTTATCCTCATGGCGATTGTTGTCTTTTGTTATTTTCGAACTATTGTTCCAAGCATTGCCGTTGTTGTTGCGGCATTTTCTGATATCATCGAAACGATTGCAATCTTCAATCTGCTTGGCATGTCGCTCAGCACCGCAGGCATCGCAGCGTTGCTCATGCTTATTGGGTATTCGGTTGATACTGATATATTACTAACATCGCGCGTGCTCCGACGAACTGAAGGAACGGTTCTTGAACGCGTTTTTGGAGCGATGAGGACTGGAAATACAATGATATTTACTTCGGTCATTGCCGTGGTTGCTGGTCTTGTCTTTACCAACAGCGAAGTGATTAGGCAGATAATGGTTATCCTGCTGATTGGCTTGCTGCTCGATGTCATCAATACTTGGATTCAGAATGCGGGCTTCCTGCGCCTGTATTTGGAGCGAAAACATGCTCCGTGACATCTTCAAGAGCTGGCGTGTCATCCTGCTTCTTGTTTTTCTTCTATTTGCAGTCATTTCAATAAGACCAAGCCCGTGGAATGAAGGCGTTGCCATTCGTTCTGTTGAGGCAAACTCGTCAGCTGCGCTTGCAGGCATTGTTTCTCCTGATGCACGGGTAACTGCTCTTCATTATGAACGTATCCTTGCAGTAGACAATGTACAGGTGTCGACTCTGGAAGATTATGCTGCGGCTGTTGAAAACATAGAAGCGAACAGTACAATTCGTATTGTCACTGACAAAGCTTCTTATGTGCTGCGAACGAAAGAGCTTGTGCAGAAAACAACACTGAATGAGACTGAACTTCAAGTTGTGGAAGAATTTGATGCGACAACAAACAAGACAATCAAAAAAACAATAGAAGTGCCTCGCGTTTTGAGAGAAGTTATCGGTGTTGAGCCATTGGGCCTTGAAGTCGTGCAAGCTGCTACCAGCAATCTCCGCAAAGGACTTGATTTAGCAGGTGGCTCGCGCGTTGTGCTGAAGCCCGCAGAAGCTGTAACTGCACAGGACCTGGCGACCATCATCGACAGTCTGCAGGAACGACTTAATGTCTATGGGTTAAGTGATGTCTCCGTTCGTGATGCAACTGATCTTGTGGGAGATAAATTCATTGTCGTTGAAATCGCGGGTGCAACAGAAGAAGAATTGCGGGATGTTATCGCACGACAAGGGAAGTTTGAAGCAAAGATAGGTAATGAAACGGTTTTTTTTGGTGGCAACAAAGACGTCGCATATGTTTGTAGAACTGCAGACTGCAGCGGGTTGAGTCCACAACAGCCCTGCCAGCAAAATGCTGGACAATGGAACTGCGGTTTCTTTTTTTCTATCGCGTTAAGCGCAGAAGCAGCACAAAAACACGCTGAAGTCACAAAAAAAATAGCTGTTGTTTCTGAAGGCAGTCAGCGTTATTTAGAAAAGCCACTTGAATTGTTTTTGGATGACGTACTCGTTGATACACTTCGCATTGCAGGCGATTTAAAAGGGCGTGTTGAAACGCAAATTCAGATATCGGGTAGCGGTGCTGGCAATTCACGCCAAACCGCAATGAGCGCTTCGCTTGGCCAGATGAAACGCCTGCAAACCGTTCTTATCACCGGCTCACTTCCAGTGAAGCTTGATATTGTAAAAATGGATACAGTTTCTCCTGTGCTCGGCACGCGCTTCCTGAACAATCTGTATTTTGTTGCGCTCGCTGCTTTTATTGGAGTGATTGTGGTTGTGCTTCTTCGCTATCGGATGCTCAAAATTGCGGTGCCGATGATTTTGACGATGATATCGGAAATCATCCTCATCCTCGGCTTTGCTGCACTGGTTGGATGGAATCTTGACCTCGCAGCAATGGCAGGCATCATCATCACCATTGGTACGGGCGTTGACGCACTTATCGTTATCGCAGATGAAACTATCAAAGGTGAAGTAACGTATGACTGGAAAAGAAAACTAAAACAGGCAATGTTCATCGTCTTCGGTTCTTATCTTACGGTAGTTGCAGGTATGATACCATTATGGTTTGCTGGTGCTGGTCTGTTGAAAGGTTTTGCATTCACAACGATTGTAGGCGTTTCTTTTGGTGTCTTTATTGCACGACCAGCGTATGCTGCAGTGCTTAAAATTTTGCTGAAGGCGTAATCTTCTTCAGAGAATCAAGCTTTATCTTTTTCATCTGCAATTTGCGTGTGTACCACCACAGAAGAAGTTTTCTGTTTTGTTTGTGCAGCGTTTCACATTTTTTTTCGAGAACTCTTATTTCGTTTTCTACACGTTGCTTTTCATGCTGGAGATGTACAATCTTTCTTTTGATGACACGCTCTATTTTTTTTTGCTGCTGCTCACGCTTTTTGTCTGCTTCTTCTTCCTCCAAATCATGCAATTCGCGAATTAAGGGCATATCATTGACTAATGTATTTGTTTTTATATAGGTTGCGTGGGTTCCGGTGGTCGTTGGAGCAGAAGGAAGGCGAAAAAATTAAACGTTTTTTACGTATTTTTTTCTTTCTTTCGTAGCGTCAATGACTGGGCGTCCCTATCGACCTATCTCCACTACATTTATAAATTCTGAATGTGACTCTGTCTTCATGTGGAACAAATCTGTTTTCCTCGTTCTTTTTGCTTCGTTTCTATTGTCGATAGCGCAGCTTCTTCTCAAACATGCAAGTTCAACCTTTGCTTTTACATTCGCTGGCATTTTTCAGATTGACTTAATCCTCGGCATTGCATTTCTTTGCATCACTGCTGCGCTGTTCATCGTTGCTTTGCGCGATGGGGAATTAACTGTTTTATACCCGTTGATGGCAACGTCATACGTCTGGGTTGCGATTGCTTCGCCTTTACTTTTTCCGAGCGATTCGCTGAACGCTCTTAAACTGGCAGGCGTGGGCAGTATCATTATCGGTGTGTATTCGCTTGCACGGGGGCATTCATGACCACGTTCTGGAGCTTCGGAGTGCTTATCGCATCAACTATCTTGAGCTCAATTGGCGCTTTTCTATTCAAAGTAGCAAGCAAAGACTTTCGCTTTCGACTTGCATCATTGTTGAATAAAGAACTTATCTTTGGCATCGGATTGTATGGAATAGCTGCAATTCTTACCATCATTGCCTATAAAGACGGAGAATTGACCGTGCTTGTGCCGCTTGGCTCATTAAACTATCTCTGGGCAGCTTTTCTCGCGCAAAGGTTTCTCGGTGAGAAGATGAACGCATGGAAGTGGAGAGGTGTCTTGTTCATCATTTGTGGAATTGCACTTGTTGGTCTGGGTGATTTGCTATGAAGACAATTGTGTTTTCCGTTGGCGGTTCCGTTGTCATGCAGGAGCGTGTTCAAGTTGATTTTTTGAAGGAATTTGCGTCACTCATGTTCTCACGTGCTGAAAGAATTATTATTGTTGTGGGTGGCGGTGGCGTTTGCAGGATGTATCAGCAAGCTGCAGGTAATGTTGCATCGGTTTCTGACACTGACAAAGACTGGATTGGCATTGCTGCAACCCATCTCAACGCACAACTCATGAGAAGCATTCTTGCTCGCGATGCCTATGAGCAGGTAGTTGTCAATCCGACGATTGCATTGAAAACCAAAAAAAGAATCATCGTTGCAGGTGGATGGAAGCCCGGACATTCTACTGATATGGATGCTGTTGAACTTGCGTTGCTTTACGGCGCGAAAACCATCATTAATGTTACTAATGTGAACTATCTGTACGATGCAGATCCTCGTGTCAATAAAAACGCGAAAAAAATTGAACACATATCCTGGGCAGGATTACAGAAGCTGGTCGGCAAGAAGTGGTCGCCCGGTATGCATGCACCCTTCGACCCGGTTGCGACGCAGCGCGCAGCAAAAGCGGGTTTAAAGCTCATTCTTGTTGGAGCGAATGTTCACAACATAAAAAATGTGTTAAATGGCTCAAAGTTTTTGGGAACAGCTGTTGAATGAGCCTGCGCTTTTGTGTGTTGTTCCTGCACCAGCATCTCAAAACTTTTCTTGTTGCGCTTTTCCTGCCACCGGTCAAAACCGGAGCCTTCGACCGTTAATCTTATTTTGTTTTTACGGTTGCATTGCGGACAGGACGCTGTTTTATAATGGATACAATTGTTAAACTCTGAGCTCCATTCTTTCAATTCACTGCCACAGTAACAGTGGGTGATATTGTCGTTCTGAATAAGATGGTCTTTCATTTTTCTAACTCCTCTTGTACCCAGTGTTCAGCTGCTTCGTTTCCCTTGCTCGACCACGATGAGATGACGGGCACTTCATAGCAATGCAGATGATGGATAAGCTCGCGGATAGCATCAAGCTTCTTATCGGTTGTTTTTGCCAAAATGGCTGCTTCTGAGGCTTCTTCGAGCTTTCCTTTCCACCAGAAATGGCTCTCAACCGGGAATATGTTCGCGCAGGCAATCAGCTTCTTTTCAAGCAACGCGCGAGCTATCTTTCGCGCCTCTTTCTTGTCCTTGCACGTGACGTACACGGAGAGCATGTGCTTTTAGGATAGTTAATGTTTATATACCTTTGTTTTCTCTCGTGGGTCGTAAACTACACCGCATTAAAAATGCGTAGCTTTTGACTATGCTCAACCAACAAACCATCGGTAAGGACGGGGAAGGTATCATCACACGTCACGTGTGGCACGTTTACAAGTGCCTGTCGCTCAACCAGCATAGGATGGGCGAGATTTCGTGCAGCGTTTAGGTCTGCCGAGTATGAAGAAAAACCGCAATGGGAACAAGAAAAACAACCTTTGGAACGAGAACCGAGCTGTCCGCATTTATGACAGAGTTGGGAAGTGTAGTTAGGTTTAACACTGATAACTTCAATTCCCTTTCGTTCAGCTTTGTATTGGATGAAACTTTGCAACTGATAGAACGACCAATTGCTAATCCAATAGTTCATTCTCTTTCCTCGTCTTTGTTTTCTTATTCCTCTGAGGTCTTCCATCACAATTTTGTTTCCGTTAAAATTGGAAACGATGTTTTTACTCATGTTGTGATTAACCCAAGCCATATAACGATTTTCCCGACCACTAAGCTTTTTCAAAAGACGCTTAGCCGACCTTGTGCCTTTGGCTTGCAATTTCGAGCGCAAATATCTAAATTTCCGTTTGATTTGTTTGACTTTATGAGAATTATAAAACCTGCCGTCGGAAGTGACAGCGAGGTTGTTTATTCCGAGGTCAATACCAAGAACACGTTTTTGCGAAGCGTTGTTAATGGTATCAACCTCTTTGGAAAAAGTGAAAAGAAAGAAACATCTACCTCGCTTGTCCATTCTAAGCAAACTCTCATTGACATTCCAACTGAAGTATTCTTTGTAGCAGTCAGGGACAGAGAATTGGACTTTGATTCTGCCTTTGATTGTAGCGATGCTCAGGACATTGTTTTTGAACGAAGCAGAGCGGGGAAAGTTATATCGCAGAGAAGCCCGCTTGACAAGTGGCTTCGTCTTGGCTTTCTTGAGCATACCACAGGCTTGTTTGATGCACGCAATAGCAAGTTGGCTCTGCAAACCGAGAGAACGCAGATGTTTGTAAACGAAAGGGTGGAGTTTGATGTTGTTTTTGATTTGTTTGTTCCAAGCCGTATCGATACAGAACTGCAATCCTTTGGTGTACAGCTTGAGAGTGCTGATTATCTCAGGTCTCGATTCAATCTTGATTTTAGCTGTCACAACGCTTCGCATAAGTTTAACCTAGGAGAATTGATATTTAAACATTATGGAGGTTTTGGCAATTCCTCACCGCAACAAGATTGCAGTATCTTGCCGGAGACTATATGAAAGTACTTTTTGAGTCTGCTCTTGGCGGTTTTGTTCTCGATGGGCAAAAAATTGTCGAGCAGGGTGACCTGAAGCAGCTTGTCAAGAAATATCCCGACGTACGACTTGCAGATGAAACCCAGTCGTTCCGCTTATTGCCTCTACTGAAAGAGCCACGTTATTTTACTGCATTTCGCGATGCTCATATTCGTGCGACATTACAGTCGTTGCGAACCATGGACGTTACTGACATCCTGATTACTCATGCTATTCAGTCGGTACAAGAAATCGATAGTGTTGTTCATGTGCTCGTCAAACGCTGTAGAGAATGGTATGGCATTTATTGCCCGGAGACGCGTTTGATTACTGATAATCTGAACTTTGTTGAAACTATCATGAAAGCTTCAAAATTGCAGATTCTTGAGCAGTTTAACATTTCTGAAGCACAGGCACTTGGCGTTCCGCTGGACAAACCGGATGTCCTTCAAATGCAGCTTCTTGCGGAAGAAGCGGCTCATCTTTATCATCTCCGACAGCTTCACGAAACGTATTTGTCATCGGTGTTAAAGCGGCACTGTGCCAACATGCAGGAGTTGTGCGGAACATTGATTGCTGCGAAGCTGATTGCGAAAGCAGGTAGTTTGAAACGGCTTGCGTTGTTGCCGAGCAGCACTGTCCAATTACTTGGAGCAGAAAAAGCACTGTTTCGGCATTTAACCAGAAAAGCACGAAGTCCTAAACATGGACTCATTGTTAATCATCCTCTTGTTCAGCGCGTGCCACGCATGATGAAAGGCAAAGCAGCACGGGCACTTGCGGATAAAATAAGCATGTGCGCACGGCTTGATTATTTCAAAGGAGCGTTCAAAGCAAAAGAATACATGAAAGCACTGGAGGAAAGGTTTCAATGATGCTTTGTGAGACTACACTCCTGTTTCGCGATGATAGCTATCTAAAAGAGTTTGACGCACAGGTTGTTTCACTTGATGGAAATTTAATCTATCTAGATAAAACTGCGTTTTATTATCAAGGCGGTGGACAACCTTTTGATAAAGGAAAAATTGCTGGGCATGATGTTGTTTCGGTGATAAAAACAGAGCAAGGAATCAGTCATGAACTCTCTGGACATGGATTATCCGTAGGGGCAACCGTTCATGGTATTATTGACTGGAAACGAAGATACCTTCTGATGCGAGCGCATAGTGCAGCGCACGTGTTGAGTTCGGTTATTTTTAAACGAACGGGTGCATTAGTAACGGGCAAGCAACTCGGTCTTGATGAAAGCCATATTGATTTTCAGCTCGAAACATTTGACAAAAGCCAGTTGTCTGCATTTGTGGATGGTGCAAATCAGCTTGTGAAGAATGGTGCAACAGTGTCTTGTTATGTTTTGCCCCGCGCTCAGGCATTTGCAATTCCTGATGTCGTGCGGCTTGCAGGAAAGATGCCTCCTGAGGTAGCGGAAATTCGGATTGTTGATATTAAAAATGTTGATATTCAGGCGTGCGGCGGGACGCATGTCAAAGATATTAAAGAAATTGGTACAATCACTATTACTCGTCTTGAGAATAAAGGCAAAGGGAGGAAACGTATCTACTATACCGTATGAAAGAAATTGAAGTGAAGATACTGGACATTGATGTCGCTGCTGTACGAAGAAAGCTGAAAAATATTGGGGCACGCCGTTTTTTTAAAGGAGATGTTCATGCGATTTATTTTGATACGCCTTCTCAGGAGTTGACGAAAGCAGGAAAAGAATTGCGTGTTCGTACCGCCGGCAAACGTATTGAACTTTGTGTCAAAAGCAACCGAAAAATATCACGTTTTAAAGAAGCAGATGAATTTGAAGTTTTGACCTCACATTTTGACGATACTCTTTCATTACTTGCGACACTCGGTTTCGTGAAACAGAGGGAAACAACGCGCGTTCGTGAATGCTATACTTTAGGTGTAATTAAATTTGATTTGGACAGCTACACACATCTGCCTCCCTATATTGAAGTTGAAGGCAAAACCGAAGCCGATGTTGTTTCCGGTGTTCATAAAATTGGCTACACAATGGAACAAACAACCAGCATGACAGTTGCTGAAGTCGAGCGTCACTATGCACAAAAGAAAAATAATGATAAGAGGAAAAAATGATTAAACCTTCACCGATATTTGAGGTCTATCAGGACGGAAGAGCACTTTATACCAAAAATTCAACACCCGGCAAGACATTCTTTAACGAAATAACTGTGCAGCAGAATAGCACTGAATTCAGGGAATGGGATCCAAGACGAAGCAAATTAGCTGCTGCCATTGCTTCCGGATGCAAGAATATCTTTGTTCGCAATAATAGCGTTGTACTCTATCTCGGCGCTGCCCATGGATATACGGTAAGTTATTTATCTGATATTGTCAGCAAAGGTTTTATTTTTGCACTGGACAGCGCGCCGCGCGTTGTTCGCGACTTGTATTTTGTTGCGCAGGCACGAAACAATATTGCGCCTATCCTTGCTGATGCAGCTCATCCCGAACAGTATGTACGCGGACTGTCACAGGTTGATATTGTCTATCAAGATATTGCGCAACGGCAGCAGGCAGAGATATTTTTGAAAAACATGGACATGTTTCTTGCGCCCGGCGGTTATGGAATGATTGCAGTCAAAGCGCGTAGCATTGATGTCACACAAAAACCATCGGTTATTTTTCAGGATGTGCGAAAGATGATTGATAAGAAGTATCCAGTGGTTGATTTTAAAGTTTTGGAGCCATTTCAAAAAGACCATTGTTTTATTATCTGCAAAAAAAGGTGAAAATATGAGCTTGAAAAGTAGGGGCAAAGGTATTTTACATTTAGCAAAATCTGTTCGTCGGGCTGCACGGAAAGTTCGATGGAGTGCATGGAACGCTGACCGTTGGAAATCCTATGCAGAGCGCAAAAAAGACAGGCACGCAGCTGAGAAATATCATCAGGCAGCAGGTGATTTGAATAAACAAATTATGAACTGCGCTTTGCTGATGGATACAATGCGTGTTGAACTTAATGAATTAGGGAAGAAGCTCGCTGGGAAGAAGTAAGCTTCAGAATTCCTTTAACACACTTGAGCGCAGGCTCTCGGCAAATGCAGCATCGTCAAATATTTTTATTGTTAATTCTGTTTTTTTGTGAGCGAGATTGTGTACTGTGAACGTATCAATCTCTTTAATTGCTTTTATGCTCTGAAAGCATTTTCCAATGTCTGCAAGAATTTCTTTGCTGTAAAAAACTTCAATGACAAGATTTCCGTAGACGTTGATGTCTGTTGTGTCTTGTCTCTTCACTATTTTTGTCGGAAAACCAAACTTTTTGTAAATGGCGAGTGCCCACTCGTTCAATGGATTTTGATGAGCGCAGAGGATGTATTGTTTGTACCCCTGTTCATTTATTGTCTGCATCAATCTTGTTTCTGAACCGAGATTAATCAGCATCCACCATTGGTGTCCTGTAATGGCTATTGCTTTCTTTGAAACATTGTCTGCGGTTTTGATATAATCAACAATAATGGAGTACCAAAAATTGTCCAAGTCGAACAATGTTTCGAGGTGAAATTCCTTATAATTCTTTGCGGTGATACCTTGTTTGACTTGCGCTTTTGGATTGAAATAGTTTTGCTGCAATCGCTTGATGAATGTGTCACAATTCTGTATCCATTCTTTCTTTATTTCATATTTCAGGTCGTGCTTTACAAGTACGTTTGCTTCTTCGAGATAATTGACTGCTTTTCTTACTCCTTGATATGTTACCTTCAGATTGTATTCGTTGTTGACGATTTTGAACAAGTCGCGGATGGATAACGGAAAACGCTCACCAAGAATGCCGAGTACAGCATCTTTTACATTGACCTGTTCTGTTTTTGCGCTTGGAAGGATTATTTTGAGGGTCATTTTTTTGCTAATCTCTTTCTCTTCTCCGGTTCTGACAAATAGTTCTCTGGACTAACTATTTTTGTTCCTGTTTCCAATTCGAGCTTTTCTCTGGCGTCGCCTGCAATCTTTCCTCCTTTCCTTGCAGCTGATTCATTTTCTTGAAACCCTCTTGCATCTTTTTTCCTTGCAATTTCTGTTGTGGATGCTTCTCCGAGCATGTTAAAAATAAGCTCAAGATCAGTCATATGGTCACGAAGATTTTCTTTCTTCAGACTCTTATGGTTTTTGTACTCATCAACTGTTTTGCCAAAAGTCGCCTTGCTTATCTCGTTTGTAAGAATTGCATATTCTTTGTCTTCCTTAACCCCTCTTTTGTTCCATTCATCAGTGAGTTCTTGTCTAATAACAATGCCTCTCACTCTTTTCTCAATCCATACGTCAGAATAACCTTTTGCCTTATACATTTCTTTCATTCTTGCTTGGGCGAGTTCTGGATTTTCAATTTCTTCAATTCTTTCATATCCTACTTTCGCTAACCAGAGCTTGAAAGGTTCTGCCTTGGGTGAGGGTATTGACTGGATAATACGAAACATATTTTTTGTGTTGGCACAGTCTGTAGCATAGTATTTACCATCAGTAGAAAGCAATTTCAGTTGTAAACATAATGTTAACAACTGGTTCTCTCTTCCTTTCAAAACTCCCCAGTACTGCCTCGGGCTTGGACTATCGGTGAGTACTGCGACAACGTCAACAACAGAGAAGTACCACTCATTCCCCTGCCATATCCTGCGTATTTTCTTATCCTGAAAAACGACTAATGCATTCTCTTTGTTCATTTAACCTCTTTCTATTGGAAAAGATGGTAACTTTATCATTAGTTCTTATATTCTGTCCGCACGTTTGTATCTCCATTCTATCCATAAACACTCTATATTTAAACCTTTTGCTACATTTTTGTGTGTAAAATAGTTTTATTAATGTATCGAATTCTTACTGTGAAGTGATTAAATGTGGCTATTGAATACCTGACAAATATGGTTGATGGGTTAATCGTCTCTGAAAGAACATATTTTGCCAATGTTTTTGATAATATTCGGAGAGCATGTGAAGTCGGAGAAATAGATATTACCGATGCAGAGTTTGAGAAGTGCTCAAAATGGTTCAATGATTTCGTCACTATATCTTACGAGAGGTCTGAGTTTTTATATCGACAAGGTTTCTTTCGTGGACTTGTCTGGGGAGCTGGATTAGAAACACAATTACCTGATATTCTCAATGACGTGAATAGTTCATTTGAAAAATTCTATGAACCCACGCTTGAAAAAGTCACAAGAACAAACATCCTTGAACATTATTCAGAAGAAATGAGGAAGTCCCGCGTATTTTCAGATATGTGTTTTGCTAATTTCATTCCCTATCTGCTGTGTTGCATAAATGATTAATCAACAATTACCACATAGGCCCTTTTGCCTATATACTTCTTTGGTGCGTCGAGTTTTCCAGAATTTCCAAACGGTGTAATTACCTTTTCATAAACCACATTTAC
>Ga0209541_10007921_pt1 | contig 17718 bp, 16 predicted proteins | sample RifCSPlowO2_01_FD_184027 | JGI IMG/M metagenome (GOLD analysis project Ga0209541, IMG submission 184027) | Groundwater microbial communities from Rifle, Colorado - Rifle CSP2_plank lowO2_0.1 (SPAdes) (version 2) | ecosystem: Environmental > Aquatic > Deep subsurface > Groundwater | place...
AGCGGAGAGGATTTGTCGGGGCAAAACGCTTGGGCGGCGCTGTGCGCCGCCAACGAAAAAGTCGGTCAATTTTCTGAAAGTCAGATTCTGGTGCGCAGGGCAGGATTCGAACCTGCGTAGCCCGTTAGGGCGCGAGGTTTACAGCCTCGAGCGATTGTCCACTCCGCCACCTGCGCTTATTTCTCGGGGATATACCTCGTGGCTGTCTCGCCTGCGCCCGCTCCCTACGGGTCTACCTACCCTCGACCTATTGATCAGGCTGCCGCCCAACTACGATCGAGAACTAAATTTTTCATGGTTACTTCCTCAGTAGCGGCTTTGCCAAGCTTCTCCTTTGCACCGATGATTTCGAGATACAATGACCGGGATTTCGCATCGACGTCCAAAATTATCTCGGGCGCAATTTCCAAAGTCCGACTTACTCTTCCTTCTCGAAAGGTAATGCTCAGCGCATCAGCGTATGAATCGTAAACGATTTTCATAAACCAAAAAATATCCATTACATTTTCTCGACCCAATGCTGTGTGACCACGATAATATTGTGACGTTCTCGCTTATAGATAACCTTCGGATATAGTTTGCTGAATTTTTTAAAAGCGACGATTCTACCACTGGGTGACATAGCAGTGTGGTCCGGTGTTTCAAGTGTTTTCAGCACAAACTCTTTCTTAATTTTTCGCTGATTCAGCTTGAGCAGCGCGTGTTCAGTAAATACTACCATACTATGCAAAAAATGAATAGTTCACCGTCTGACTGTGGGCGAGATTTGAACTCGCGGCCTATTTATCCCGTTAGAGCCGACCCCGAGATTCGAACTCGGAACCTACGGTTTATCCCGCCCTTTCATAGCCAGCGGTCGGATTTGAACCGACGACCTTCACTTTACAAAAGTGTTGCTCTGCCGCTGAGCTACGCTGGCGAGGAAAGAGCGGGACTCTGCCGTTGAGCTAGATCGGCTCTAACGGGACTGGCACAAAACAGTTGTTCCCGGTTCGCATTCGAGCATACCGCGAGCGCCTGAAAGCGGCAACCCGACAGGCGCGCCCCCCATCCGACCCCTTTCCGCGGCGGACGAATTACAAAGCAATGTTATCAAAAACATATGCTATCGCAACACCGATTGATAACATTGGAATTGGACAGCCGCAGGGCTCCTCGCGCCCCGGAAGTATTGCAGCGTGAGCGAGCCAAGAGAACTAATAAGGCGTAACTGCGGGGGGCGCAGAATTCTCGCCCGATATCCCCTTCCGAGGCGGGATGCTACGGCCTGCAAGCCGCGGCTTTGGTTTCGCTCGTGGCGCTCTGCGCGCCGATACGCTATCCATCCCATGCCTTGCGGTGCTTTCTGCTTCCGGAATAACGATCTGCTCTTGAGGCATCGTCGCCGCGATGACGGTTACCGCCGCCTGTTCGTGGGAGACATTGGGGACAATGTTCTCCGCTTCCCTCCGGTCCTTTTTAAGCTCATCCCAATACCGTTGCTGGTCGCCGCCCGTCGCGTGGCGCCGCGCATCAAGCATGCTCGAGAAGTGGAATACCGCACGCTCGAGGCGCAGAAGCCGAAGGCGCGCCCACCCAAGGAGCGCGAGCGCCACCGTATAGAAAACATCGTAGTAGCGCTCCTCGCGGATGAACGCCACCGCCGCCTCGAGCGTATGCTTCAAGCGGCTCGGACGCGTAACGAAACTTTGCTCGATCAGCTGCTGTGGCACTTGGAGGAGCAGCGGAACTTTCCGCCATACGAGCAGCGCGGCGTAGCCGCCGGATGCGAGCGTGACTCCGAGGAGGACAAATTCGAGGTACATGAAGGACGAATGACTAGTGAACGGTGAACAGTGAACAGTGAACAGTGAACAGTGAGCCGTCACCAATGACTTAATGACCTAATGACTCGTCATCACAATTCGAAACGCGCGAAGTTCCCGATCCGGATATTCTCGCCGAATGTTCCCACCGCCTCGCGGATGAGATCCCCGACGGTGCGGCCGGGATCGCGGATGAACTCCTGTCGCTCGAGCGCCTCCCGGTCGGCGGGAGCCATGGCCGCAACATGCATGGCGATGTCGTGGGCAAACTCGCGGAACTTCGGATTCCGCGCGACGAAATCGGTCTCGCAGTGGACCTCGATGAGCGCGCCGATGCGGCCGTTCCCGTGGAGATACGCATCCACGACGCCCGCCTTCACCGCGCGATCGGCCTTCCGATCTGCGATGGCGCCGAGCTTCGCCTTCAGTATCTCCCGCGCCCTGGCGATATCCTGGCCTGCCTCGGCGAGGGCAGAGCGTATCTCGCCGATGGACGCCCCGGTCTCCTCGCGCAGTTGCTTCACGTGCTCGATCATCGGATAAAAATACGCGTTAGGCCGCTGCCGTTCCTCGATCCGCTGCCGGCACGGACGCCTGGCTTACTGCTGGCGCTGGCGTCTGTTGTTCTGCTGCAGGCGCCTGTTCGGCGGCCCGCATGCCGTCGCGGATCGCCGCGGCCATCCGCTCGAGCATGAATAAAACCGCGGTGCGCGCGTCGTCATTTGCGGGAATGGGATACTGGACGAGGCGGGGATCGGTGTTGGTATCGGTGAGCGCCACGACGGGCACCTTTATCCGCCGCGCTTCACGGAGCGCAAGATCGTCGTGGACGATATCCACGATGACTACGGCATCGGGCAGCCGCGTGAGCCGCCGGAGGCCGTCGAAATTCTTGGTAAGTTTGGCAATCTCCTTCTCCTTCTGAATCTGTTCCTTCTTCGGGTACTTCTCGAATCCGCCGGTCGCTTTCTCGTGCTCGAGTCCTTCGAGCGTTTCCACGCGCTTCCGGACGACCCGGAAATTCGTGAGCGCCCCGCCGATCCAACGCTCGGCGACCCAGGGGGACCCGAGCGCATCCGCGGTTTTCCGGAGAAGATCGCGCGAGGACGGCCGGGTGCCGACGAAGAGGATCATCTTCCGCTCCCCCGCCAGCCGCTTCAGGAACGCAAGGGCAACGTCGAGATGCTCCTTGGTCTTCGTAAGATCAATGATCTCGACATTGTTCCGCATGCCCCAGAGGTAGGGGGTCATGCCGGGATTGCGCCGCGACCGGGAATGGCCGAGGTGTACCCCCGCCTCCATCATCGCCTCAAGCTCGGGGTCATTGATGAGGGGGGCTGGATTTGCGGTGTCTCCGAGGATGATCATCATACGGAACGAGTATAGCACCTTGCACGACCGCGCGCAACCGTGATACCATTCCTACGAAAATGTGAATTTCGAATTACGAATAATACCGTCCCGATTCGCATTCGCAATTCATCCGGATATCCGTAATTCGTAGGATATATGAAACAAGACATCCACCCGGCATACCACCCTGCGGCAAAGGTCTCCTGCTCCTGCGGGGACTCCTTTGCGGTCGGCTCTACCAAGGAGCGCCTTGAAGTTGAAATCTGCTCCCAATGCCATCCCTTCTACACGGGCGGCTCGAAAATCGTTGATTCGGCCGGTCGCGTGGAGAAATTCAAGCAGCGCCTCGCGAAGAAGCGGAAATAACCCCTCCTCCTACGAATTACGAATAGCACTCGAATTACGAATCGGTGATTCGCGTTGCTCGTAATCCGAAGGAATTTTTGAGTATATGGAAAAAGAAGAACTCGAGCGGCGGAAGCGTGAGATCGAACAGCAGCTTGCGGATCCCGCAATACTCCGCGACCCGGAGCGGATCAGAGCGGCGAGTATTGAGTATGGACGCATTGAGAAAGAGTTCCAGGCGTTCGCGCGGGGCTCGAGCGATGCGGGGAGCGCGGTAAGCAAAGTTGTGATGGAGATACGAGCAGGTGCGGGGGGCGATGAGGCCGCGCTCTTCGCCGGAGAGCTTGCGCGCATGTACGGCGCGTATGCCGCGAAGCGCGGCTGGACCGTGACCCCGATTGACTCGCACCAGAATGCCCTCGGCGGGACGAAAGAGACGGTCATGGAACTCGGCGGCAGCGGCGTCTATAACGCGCTCCGACATGAGGCCGGGGTGCATCGCGTCCAGCGCATCCCCGCCACCGAGAAATCCGGCCGCATCCATACCTCCACCGCCTCGGTCGCGGTGCTCCCGGAAGCCCGGGAATCAGATATCGCAATCCGGCCCCAGGATATCAAAGTTGAATTTTTTCGCTCCTCTGGTCCGGGCGGACAGAACGTCAACAAGGTGGAAACGGCGGTTCGCATCTATCACCTCCCCACCGGCGTCGTCGTTTCGTCGCAGGATTCGCGCTCGCAGCAGAAGAACCGCGAACACGCGATGATGGTGCTCCGGACGAAGATCCTCGATGCAAAACGCCGGCAAGAGGCGGAGAAATCGGCGAGGGAACGCCGCGAGCAGATCGGCAGCGCCGACCGTTCGGAGAAAATACGCACCTATAACTTCCCCCAGGACCGCATCACCGACCACCGCATCAAAGAAAACTTCCACAATATCGAAGGTATCATGGCGGGAAATATTGATCCAATCATCGAGGCGTTCGCGGATAAGAAATCAGAAAATGGAAATTGAGAAATTAAAATTATATTTTCACCCCGTAACTCCGCAGTGAACGAATCAGTTGTTGCGGATTTTTATAGAGAAACGCCTTCATACCCAGACGTTTCGCCATGGCGATATTCCGAGGCCGATCATCGAAGAAAATGCTTTCCGGGAAAAAAACACGAGCTCGCTTCATTGCTATTGCAAATATTCCCCGCTCGGGCTTTGCAAAACCAACCTGATACGAACGGATAATAGGCCGGAATAGCGGATGAAGTCGGAGCCGCGGAACAAATGGGAACGGCGGAGTAGCGTTAGTGATGACGCCGATACGGTAGCCTCTGGCACGGAAATATCGCTTTCACGGTATCTGGCCTCACGACTCGTTTCACTTTTTTCATGTCCTCAATTTCTGAATTTCCAGTTTCCTAATTTCTATTTTCTCAATTTCTCAATTTCTTGTCGCTCGTTCAAATAGCATTCTCAATGTCCTGCGAGAGCGACCAGACCCGATTCGCATAGGCAAGGCACGCGCTCCGCGCGGATCCGCTCGCGGGGCAATTCGGCCTCCCGCTGATGTAGGTGCGGGCTGCCGCGATCTCGCCGGTTTTCGCCTTGGAGGTCGCCCCGGAATCGGCGAGGAACGTCGCTGACGCAGTAAACGCGTCCTCAATATTCCAGGGATTCGGCGGACGGTGTCCGGTGAGCCATGCGACGCGGTCGGCGAAGAGGAGCCAGGTGGTCGGAATGAACTGCGCAGGCCCCATCGCGCCACCGCATCCGTACGAGGGCTTGCGCGACACCGGCATCTTGTCGGGGTCAAGGCCGAGTTCCGACGTTATCTTGAAAAACGCGTTCTTCTGGTTCTCGGCTGCGGACTTGCGGCCGAGGTTACGGTAGCAGTCATACATGTCCGTTTTCCAGTTTCCGGTTCCGAGGTGCGTGCCGGCGCTGATCACCCCGCCCTCGAATTGCCGCCCGGTTTCCACTTCGAGGAGCGCCAAGAGGAACGCCGTGCGGATGCCGGTGCGTTTCGCCGCAATCTCCGCGTACTTCAACGCATCCTCCGCCTTGACGCCGGTGCGCTCAAGGTAGAACAACTGCGTCTTCAGGGTCTGGATGTCCTTCCTTTTCTGGCTCAAAAGCTGCTGGTAGGTTGCCTCCTTTCCCTTGGTCAACTTCAACAGGCGATCTTTCTCAAGCTTCTTTTCCGAAACCGCCCGCCGCTCCACCTCGGCAAGCGCCCGGAGCGAGAGCCGTTCTTCGCGGAACTCCTCCACCGCCGCTTTCTCCTCCTCCAAGCGCGAGCGGTTCGTGCGGAGGTCGGCCACGAGCGCGTTCAACTGGCTCTGGAGGTCGCGGATATTATCGAGTGCGGAAAAAAAATCCGAGAGCGTTTCGTTCTTCACGAGGACCACGAGCATGTTCTCCTGGTCATACCGATAGAGTTCCGCGATGTTCTCCCCGAGCGTATCCCGGTTCTTCGCGATGCGGGCGGTAAGATCGCCGATGCCCGCGGCTTTTGCGCGGATGTCGAGCTCCGCTTTCCGAATGGCGAGACCAAGCCGGGTGATCTCAAGCTCGCGCCGTTTGATTTCGGCGTCAAATACTTTGATCTGCTGCTGGAGGGTTTTCGCCTGCGATTGGGTCTCCTGGATGCTCTGGTCAAGCGCGGCCGCCTCGCGCTCGAGCGCCTCGAGCTGGCGCGTGAGCTCATCGCGCTCGCTGGAATTCGCCGGCGGCGTCTGGGCAGCGGCAAGGTATGCTGCGGCGAAAATTCCCATCACGACAAAAACCAGAGCGGCACCATGGAAGACCATGGCGCCGTATGAGCGGTTCGTTCTTTCCGTCGTTATCATAGAACGAGTGGTTACGCCGCTTTCTCCTCCTCGGGTTCCTCAATCGCCTTGGCTTCGCTCTTCGCCTCGCGTTCGGTCTTCACCTCAGCGACCGCTTCGCCTTGCTCCGCCTTCGTGAGTTCCTCGATCTCGGCCTCGGAGCGCGGCGGCTCGACGAGCGCGATCACCTCGTCCGCATCCCCATGTGCGGTAACGCCCGCGGGGAGCGTGACATCCTTAATGTAAATCTTATCCTCGAACTTTTCCAAACGACTGATATCAATGACGATCTCGTGGGGGAGATCTTTCGGGAGCGCTTTGACTTCGAGCTCATGCAAGACCTTCACGAGGATGCCGCTCTCGTTCTTCACCGCCGGGGACTCCCCGGAGAACGTGAGGGGAACTTTTGCCTCAATGGGTTTATCCATCCGCACGGCGTAAAAATCCGCGTGGATCGGCGCGAGGGTCATGGGATCTTTGGCAACATCGTGAATAAGCACGTTGTGGGGCTTCCCCTCGATGGATAGGGTAACCAAGCTTGTTTCCCCCGCCTCGTGAAGCACCCTCTGGAATTCGCGGGCAGGAACGGTGAGCGGCGTTGCGGGAATGCCCGCGCCATAGAGAATAGCGGGCAGAAAACCTTCCTTCCGAAGGGACTTCGCCTTGTGGCCGAGTTCCAAACGCGGTTTTGCGGAGATTTCAGGCATATAGATATAGGACGAACAATAGCATGAAAACGCTCCCGAGGGAAGCCCGAGGCCAGCAGAGTTTTAGGTCTGGACGAGATTCGGCGGGGTCCGCCCTTCGAGTTTTTCAATGATGTTCTGGGCGGCAAGCTCGCCCATTTTCTGGCGGGTTTCCTCGGTGGCGGAGGCGGTATGCGGCGTGATGATGATATTTTCGAGGTCGGCAAGCCCGGGGGTTAGCTCGGGCTCATGCTCCCAGACATCAATGGCTGCCCCGCGGATCGTTCCGGCTTTCAGGGCGTCGCGGAGTGCGGCCTCATCCACAATAGGGCCGCGCGAGGTATTCACGAGATAGGCCGTCGGCTTCATCAACTGGAAACGCCTAGTATCGGCTAGGTGTCGGGTTTCTGGGGTGAGCGGGACGTGGATGGAAATAAAATCCGCCTCACGGAAGATATCGTCGGCGTTGGCGCGAAACTCCGCCTGAACTTCTTTTTCAAAATTCTCGTTCCGCTTGAGGTCATAATACAGCACCTTCATGTCAAATCCTTTTGCCGCGTGGTGCGCCACGCGCGAGCCAATTCTGCCGAGCCCGACAATACCGAGGGTTTTTCGCGATACGTCGGTGCCGAGCAGCAGGAACGGTTCCCAACCGTGATATTTTCCGGCACGGGAAAATCGGTCCGATTCCGCAATGCGGTGCGCAATGGCGAGAATGAGCGCGAAGGCATGCTCGGCGACAGAATCCGAAAGCACCCCCGGCGTATTCGTCACCGTGATCCCCCGCTCCGCGGCGGCCTTGAGATTAATGTTATCGAACCCGACCGCGTAGTTCGCGAAAATCTTGCATTGCTTCCCGGCTGCATCCAGCACATCGGCGTCAATTTTGTCGGTGAGCAGGCAAAGCACGGCATCGTACTGGCCTTCGCGGAGCGCGCCAATCAGCTCTGACTTGGAGAGCACTTTGTCGTGCGGGTTCACAACGACCGCCCACCCTTTTGCGGCGAGCGCAGCGATGCCGCGATCGGGGATTTTTCTGGTAACAAAGATTTTCATGGGACTCGACACGAATAACACCAATCATGCACCAATGATACAAATACTCGCGACGATAATTCGTAACATTGGTGGCATATTCGTATCATTGGTGTCGTGTTATATCCTATTCATCGCCCCAAACAATTTCAATTTCTCCTCCACCACCTTCGCCATCGCCTCTTCCGCCTCTGGGAAAAGTTTATAGGGTGTTGTTTCGTCAGGATGCGCCGCGAGCCCCTCGCGGAGACCTCCCACGAACGCGACGCGGAGCTCGGTGTTGATATGGATATTCGCAATGCCAGATTCAATCGCCGCGCGGATCTGATCATCAGGAATGCCCGAGCCGCCGTGGAGCACGAGCGCGACATGAGCGGGGAGCAGGGAACGAATGGCGCGGATGCGCTCGATATCGAGCGCGGGCTCGTCAATGGCGATGCCGTGGCTGTTCCCCACTGCAGGAGCAAAACGATCCACGCCCGTATCCGCAACAAAACGCTTGGCTTCTTCCGGGTCGGTCAAGTCCTCGGGCCGAATTTCTATTTTCTCTTTTTCGATTTTCGACTCGCCCCGCAAGTATCCGAGCTCGCCCTCAAGTGAAATGCTGAGTGCTGAATGTTGAATGTTGAATGTATCCCGGCGGGCGTACGCAACGACTTCGCGCGTACCGGCGAAATTCTCGGGAAATGGCTTTGCCGACAAGTCAATATGGACCGAATCGTATCCGGCATCAATGGCGGCCTTCGCGGTTTCAACCGATTTCGAGTGATCGGCATTGAGGAACACCGGAATCCCGAACTCGCGCGCGAGCGCCGCCCGCAATGCCACGGCCTCATGCAAGCCGATGTGGTCGCGCTCGCCTTCGGACGTCCCGATCATCGCCGGACTTCCGAGTTCCTTGCACGCGCGACAAATAACCCGCATCTGCTCGAGATTCGAGGTATTGAAATGCCCGAGAGCCCAGTGCTCGCGCGTGGCGCGCTCGAGAATCTCGTTGAGTGTTGCCATGGAACCGTCCTCGTCCTATGAAACCACTCGCTACTTCAGCGCGCAGTGGCTCAATACCCTGATGACACCGTAAACGGCATGTCGCTGTCGTCTATGCCTTTCCCCGATCCCCCGGTGGGCTCCGCAATGCGAAAACGATACTGCCCGACGGGAAAATTCGTGGGGATAGTCCACGTATACGAACCCGTATTCGGAATGCTGCTTGCAATATAGGTACTCGGTACGTTGGTCGTCGTAATGTCAACGATGGGAATGTTTCCGGCGGAAGTCCACTTGATGGTCTCTGTCGAGCCAACCCGCCATACCTCTCCCCCATTCGGGGAAAGGACGCGAATGGAGGAAAGGGTGGGACCGCTCACGGTCACCGGGAAGACATTCTGGTCGCTCCCGCCGCGGCAGTCGCCCACGGTTGCCTTCACGGCATATACTCCCGGATTTGCCCACGCGTGAGAAGTATTGAAGCTCCATCCTTGTTTGTTCTGCGGATTTGGCGATTGGCACGCGCTCGCCTCTCCGGCGCCGTCTCCCCAAGACACCGACCAGGAAAGATTGTCTCCGTCCGCATCGGTGGCGCTCCAGCCGAACGAAACCGGCTGGCCTACATTTATGCTTGCAGGAACTGCGGGGACGCCGTTGATGGTTGGAGGGTTGTTTCCGCTCGTGCTGCCGCTGACATTTACGCTGACGCTGGTTTTCGCGGAAAGGCCTCCATTATCGGTAACCGTAAATGTCGGATTGTATATGCCGGCTTTTGAATACACATGGGTAAATGTGGCGGTTTGCGCGGCAGTTCCCGCAACTGGAGAAAGCATTTTTTCCGCAGTGGTCTCGGGAACTTCATCGCCCCAAACCACCGAGTATGCAAGCGGCCCTTGTTCCGGATCAAATGCCGTAATTTCCCATTTTCCGATTTCGCTCACTTTGAGAATGCTCGGACCGGAAACGCCGCTGATTGTTGGAGGAAGGTTCCCGCTCGCGTTGCCGCCGACAATCTTGAAATAACTGTCGCTTGAGTCGCAAACTCCGGCGCCTGCCTGACAGACCTGAACGGTGTATGAACCGTCGGGAGCAATAATGTCAATGTCGTTTCCGTTTATGTCTAATACCTTGCCAACTGACCAGTTATACGAAGAACCGTAGACGCTCTTTGCAATCGTATACGGTATCTGAACAGGATACATTGGGCAGGGTGAACTGGTACAAGGCGGCTGTGGCGGATAGAACGGGACGAGTTTGAGGTCATAATAAATCTGCGGAGGAGACGGAGGCGTACACGATGCTCCAACCGGGCATTGCGAAGTGGAAATGGCCGTATTATCTCGCCATTGAATTGTTTGCGTCGTTCCTTTTGTCCACGTCTCTCCCCCGTTCGGCGAAAGAACGCGAATGGATGGTTGCGTTGAAGAAGAAGTTACCGTAACATTCGTCGTTGCGGTGAGCAGGGCGCCGGATGGCGAGGTGTATGCGGCCTTGATCACGGCAACGCCGTTTGAAATTCCAGTAATTGAGAAGAAATAAATCGGTTCGCATCCTGCGGTAAAGCAATCGCCCACTATTGCGTTAATCATTGCCACGCCAGGATTGCTGGAAGTCCATTTTGCCGTTACTGAAATGGGAGCCGGCATAACCTGGACACAACCCATCCCCGGCGGACACGGCGGCATCGGCGGCTGATACATTGCTTGAATCTGAACCGTCTCGCCCACCCGAAGCGAAAAATTTGATGGCGTAATGTACAATGAGCTACTCTTAACGGTGACGCTGCATCCATAGATCTGATTCAGTTTTGCCCGCGTCGCTTTGCCCACATACCCGGTCCCGTATTTGAGGCCGAGCGGAGCCAATATCTCGTCGCGGTATTTTTCCTGGAAGCCAGTAACCGCGGAAGCAATTCGTTCATCAAATACTGATTCAAAATTACTGCTATGCTCCACCGAAAAACCTTCGCGCGCCAATGCGGTTTCCAGTGCTTGTACTTCGCTTCCCTCATCCCCTACTTTCAAATTCACATTAAACGTATGGCACCACGATTGCCCGTTGTCTTGGGTTTTCTGCAAAGCAGCAAGCTGGGCCGTGAGCTCGGCGATTTGCTGCTTTATTTTTGCGATGAGGGCGTCGGTGCTTTGATCGGCAAGCGCCAACTGCGGAGCGATCAAAGAGAGCGACAAAACGATACCGATGAGAGTTATTTTTTTCATAAGATGATAGCGATTATCGCCTTTAAACGGCCATTCTCTAACTTAAACGTATACCATCTTGAGTCACGAAACACAAATCAAGGTCTCTGCATGGCTTGTTTATAGAGCACACATTATGAAATCGGACTTACATTCCCCTACAAAACCCTTTATTTATGGGCTTTAACGGGAGGTATAAGTATCATTTCATAGTGTGATGTCTATAGAATGGCCGTGCCGCGGGCGCGAGCGGAGCGGGCAAGTTCCTTGGTGCTCGCGCAATTCTCCGCGAACGATCTTGCCGAAAAATCGGCACGGGCGGAATGCCGAAGCCGCCGGCGGAGAACCCGGAAACGAACGGAACCGCTTTTGGTTCGAATGCGTACCGATCCGCCCAGAACGTCTGGCTTCTCTTGCCTGGCTACCGTATTGCCCGAAACGCATTGACCAGGCCCCAGCCGTAGAGCGGATCAAAGCCGGGGATCCCGAGATCAATCGCGCTTGCCTGAAGTTTGGCCTGCACTTCGTCCGGGTCGCAGACGCCGTTCACCCTGATCGTATCGCAGAGGCCCGGGTTGGATCTCGACGCGGCGAGCAGGAGCGCGGCCGAGCCCGCGACGTGAGGTGATGCCATGGAGGTGCCGGAAAGCGTCCGGTAGCCGGTGCCTTTGTAGGTGGAGTAAATCGAGACCCCGGGCGCGGCAAGATCCACTTCCGGGCCGCGGCTCGAGAACGAGGCAATGGCGTTCGCTCGATCGGTTGCGGATATGGCAATGGCTTCGGGGTAAGCCGCGGGATAGATGACCGCGCCACCCGAGTTCCCGGCCGCGGCCACAACCACGAGGCCCGCGGCTTTCGCGCGGATGATCGCGTCGTGAAGCGACTGCACGTTGGAGGACGTGCCCAAGCTCATGTTGACGATATCAAGATCGCGCTGTATGGCCGCGTCAATGCCCTCAATGACGTCGGAGAGGAAACCGGAGCCGTTTCGATTCAATACTTCAATACTTTCATGGCGTAAAGGTCAGCGAGCGGAGCTGCGCCGATGACGCCAACGGTGTTGCTAAGCGCGGCGACGGTTCCGGCAACATGCGAGCCGTGACCGTTGTCGTCCGCAGCGCTCTTGGTCGGGTTGATTGCGTTGTACTGGCCCTTGATGTTGGCGGCAAGATCGGGATGCGCGAGGGAGATGCCGGTGTCAATGATGCCGACTTTGATCGGATTGGCTTTGGTTTGAGCCCAGACGAGTTCGGCGTCAATCCGATCAATGCCCCAGGGCAGAACTTGCGCGGCCTGGGCAGTTACCCCGCCGTTGCCCGCTGCCTCCACCTCGCCTTCGAGCGCGATGACGATGACGTCGTCGTCAACGCGGAGTACGCCGGGATGCTTGGCAATGGCTTCCTCGGAGGCCCTGGACGGCAAAAGTACGGCTGCGGCTCCGATGAGGTCGAGATTTTTGACCTTGGCGCCGCCAACGCGCTCGATTAGGCGGTCGCGGGCGGCTTCATTAAGAACTCCGGATTTAAAAACAACGATCTTGCGTTCGGGTCCGGTGCCGGCCCGGGCATTCACGCCTGCGAGGACGAGCGCCATAAAGACAGCAAGCAAAGAAAAGCGGATAGTGTTCAATGTGCGCATAAATTGTGCGCATAAATACTGTAGCGTTAGTGGGTTAGTGGTTTGCCTGATTATACTCCATACCGCGTATTTTTGCACGCCGCCGTATGCGGCCTTATGCATGTCGCGCCGTTGCCGACTCGCCGCTCGTATTTTCTGGTTGCTCCGGCCTATTTCCTTCCTGCAAAAAACCGCATACACACTCCATCTTCTCTAATTCGTGCGAATTAGAGAAGATGGGCATGAATACTCAGTATTCGAACTACTCGAAACCCACGACAGTGAGACCGTCGAATCAAAAAAGCCAACCCGACCCAAAAAGCCAACCCGAGCGAGATCTGAAACCAGGCGACAAAATGGTCTTGCGTTCTTGGCGAGAAAAAAGAGAAGAAACATAGAACCGCGGGATGATCCCGTTGTCCGGCTGGAACGCTATGGAGAGTTCTCTTTTTTCCGGCGTCGGATGACGGCAGCGACAATGACGGTGATGAGGCCGACGACGATGAGCGCGACGAGGGTCCCGATCCAGGCCTTGCCCGTGCCGAGGGTGAAGGCAGCGCCGATGGCAGCTAATGCCGAACCGCCCGTGCCTGATGCGGTCGCGCCTTCCGCGACCGGTGGCGAGGTTTCTTGTCCGGCAACGACGCCGGAACTTTGGCTATCGCTTGCGCCGCCTTCCCCGGCTTCCGGAGCGCTTGGCGCGGCGGCACCGCCGCTGACTGTACCAGCGCCTTCCCCGCTGGGCGCGCCGCCTGCGGCAACTGCACCGCTTCCTCCGGTTACGACCGGCCGCTCGCCCGGCCGGAGCGTGGTGAAGCGCTGCTCGCGGCTGATGGTGTCGGGCGAGGCGTGGGAGATGGTGCGGTAATAATAGGTGGTGCCGGGGGTAAGGCCGGTGATGGTGACACTGTGGTTGAAGACGCCGTTGGGGTTTGCCGGCGTGTTGGATTCCACGGTCGAGAACGGGTAACCGTAGTTCTGCGGCAAAGAGTAGTCAAACGCCCCCGCTACCGTTCCGTAGATCACGCGGCTTGTCGAACGGTAGCTCGTAGTCCATTGGATGGTTGCGGACGTTTCCGCCACGTCAGTCAGCGCCGTACCTTCATCAAAGATGCTCAATCCCTGAGGCGCACCTCCGCCTCCTCCACCCCCGCCATTTCCGCCGTTGCCATTCCCGCCGTTGCCTCCACCCCCACCGCCGTCGCCATCGCTCACCCCGTTTTCTCCCTGAAAACCGATAAGGATATCAAAGCCGACGCTCTTTTCCTGATAGGCATTCCCCGCCCCCGGCTGAAACGCGAGCACCACGTCATACTGGGTCATGGTTCCGCCACCGGCCAGTGATGAAAGAAGCGCTTCCCCATTGTCGAAGAAATCGGCAAGCGTCGTGGTGCCATAGCGCCGAACTCCTTCCTGCCAGATGCCGATATCAATAACGCCCGCAAAACCGCCGGGGTCGCTCTGGTTGATCGCCTCAATGATGATATTTTTTGATTCCGCGGTGTTATTCGTCACCTTGATCCACCGACCCAGTTCATTCCCCGGCAAAATGTTGATCTCGCTGAACAGCGGCGCGGACTGGAACTGCGCCACGAGATCATTGTCGGCGGCGGTCGCGCCGGTTGGCACGACAAGCCAGGCCACCAGGAGAACGGCAGCGAGTCGGATACGCATTTTTGCGGTTGCGGTCGGCATAATTTGATTATTCATTGTTGTTGCTCGACGGCTCCGGCGACGGTTCCGGTATCGAAGTTGGCTCGGGCGCGGAGGCGGCGAGTTCGACCGGCGCGTCGGGCTCCACCGTTGTGCTTCCGCCTTCCTCGCTGACTACCGGAGAATCGCTCGGCGGCTCCGGCGCGGGCGCTGGTTCAACGGGGCTCGGCGCCTCGGGCACGATAACCGGGTCGGGAGTTATCGCCGGCTCGTTCTCCGGCGCCGCGGTTGCTTCCGGTTCCACCGGCTGCGCTCCTGCGAGCGATGCGTCCGATGTCGCCGCCGCCTGTTCAGCTGTCTCGCCAGTCATTTCCCCTGTTTCCGGATCGCTCGCCGCGACACTCTCATTGCTATCGGTCGCGCCGGTGGTAGTTGCATCGGAATTTTGGTTATGTTCGGCTGGCGTGAGAATCGGATCGGCGGCGGTCGCAGAAACAGAAGGCGTGCCCGTTGCCATATGTTCCGGCGTACCGGGCGTGCTTGTGGACGGCGAAATGTCTCTCTCCGCATCGGGCACCGCGTCGAGCGTCGCGGGAACGGATGACAAAGGCGGCTCGGCCGCTGCCGCGTCATCGGGAATCGGTTCCGTGCTCGTCGCCTCCTCTGGGGCAATGTCATTGTCCGGTTCGCCCATACTGACAGCCGACAGAGCGAGCGGCGGCAGGCCATCGCCGGAGGCGGCGACTTCCACGCCGCTCGCGGTGAAGCGCATGGTTTCAATACCGTCATCCGACGGGTTGGTGCCGGGATTCGGCGTGGCATTGATGATCCAGTCCTGGGCCGAGTCGGTGTCGTAGCCCTTGACGATCCGCGCGAGCGAATTGCCGTCACCAGAAACCGGCACGGCGGGGTTGAGTTTCGAGGCGTCGTCGCCATAACTCATCGCGTCCACCTCCACCGCCGAGATGTCTTTCAAAATAACTGCGTCTCCCTCGTTGGCAAGTCCGCCGCCGATATTTGAGCCGAGCACGATCTCCACTGTCCCGCCAGAGATTTCCCACTTCGGCCAAGTTGAGACATTGGGGGTGATGATGGCAAAGCCGTGGCTCGGGATCAGAATGGAGGGCGAAGTTGTGGCGAGCGTGTCGCAGGATCCGGAGTCGCAAATTTGCCAGTTCTTGATATCAACCGCAGCGCCGGTGGGATTGTAGAGTTCCACCCACTCGTTCGTGCCGTCCGAGCCCTTCCCCGGAGAACCCACGTCGGCGTAGACCTCGTTCACCACAAGATGCGTGGTCGTGGCCGCCGGCGCTGCGAACGTGATTTCCAGCACCGGCCGCTTGGTCTCGTCGCTGTTTTCCCGGGCGATGAACGCCGCCTCTCTGACTATGGCAGAATTCTCAGCCGTGTCGTGGACCTCCCAGCCGAAATTCTCAAATGTCTTGTCCACGAAGCTATCCACATCCGCGGTAACGTCCCAGGAAAGCCAGACGTTGTTGGTGGTGCCGCTTGACGCGGAGGCCGTCGGCGGGCTTGAGGTTGCCGGCTGGTTGTTCCAGGTAATGCCGTCTTCAACCCAATCCGAAAGCGCCCGGGCAACGGCGTAAGTCCGCGAGGCCGAGGGAGATGCTTTCATAAACAATCGGAGCGACGAGGAGAGGATTGAAGTGCCGTCCGGGAAGTGGAATCCGAAGCGCGCGAACGCGCGCTTGTTGAGGCCGCCGCTTGCCGACTTGATGTCAAACTCGGTCTCGGTCCCGTGCCGCGAATCAGGACCGGCTTGGTGAACGTAAGCGTCGGCAATCGGCGAGGCGTTCGCCGTTGCGCTGAATGCGGCTTCAAGTATGTTTTCAACCTCTTCCTCGTCATGAAAACCGGACGGCGCGGCAAATCCCTCCTGCCAGCCGTTGAAAACAAACTTGAACTCGCAACTCATGCCGGCCACATCCGGGACGCCGGCGGGCAAAGTAACATTGAAAAGCCAGTTCTCCGGCGCGGCAAAGACAAAGGGGCCGGCGAGAAAATCCATCAACGGCCCGATATAGCGGGCTACGCCGTCTTGTCTTGCCTCAAGCTCAAGCGCGTTGCAGAACGCGTCGTCGCCGGCCGTTTTCGTCAAACTCGCCGTGTATTGAAATCCGATCGTCCCGTTGTCGAAGATGCTCACCGCGCGGCTCACCGTATCGCCGGGAAGGAGCGCGTCTTCTTTGCCGACCGGCGTCCATTCATCGGGGTCAAGGGAAAAATCAAGCGAACCCGCGGAGAGCGCGTTCTCGCTCGATCCTTCATTGTCGTTGTAGTACGCAAGCGTCGTGCCGACAGCGGCAAGGCCCACCCAGTTCATTCCGACTATCAGAAAAGCAACAAGCAGTTTCAATCCGCTCACCCGCATCGCCGGCGATATCCGCGCATCCGCACGAAGCCGGCTTTTCATAGTGAGCCGCATTGGACCATCATGCGGGCACACGCCAACCCGCCGCCGGTTTTGGCCGACGGTCTTACGCTTCCGTAAATTGTGCCCTGCGGCTTGCCGCCGCGCAGGGGTTTTATAGTGAGTCATGTCGAAGCGTCTGTGGTGAGCCATGTCAAACCGCTTCATTATGCTTTTGGCTCGCCGGTTGGAGACGGCGCTCCCCCTCCCGCGCGCTCGCGGCGCATCCGCCGCCACTCTCGCCAGGCCTTCTTTCCCTGGTCAAACACGATGATCGCGGCCGGGATGATGATGAGCGCGAGAAATCCGTAGGTCGTGCGCGCCGTTTCAATGCCGTAGCCGATATAGGGGATGGAGAAGCGCACCTTGCCGATCACGTCGCGGTGCCGTATCTCGCGGGTATCGGCGGCGTTGTTTGCATCGCCCTTGGTCGTATAGAAGGCCTCGCCCTCTGCCACGCGAATCTCGACCACGCGGTGGCTTACCGGAATAACCTGCCCCGCAGGCGTGCGAAAGGTGCTCTTGAACGTGATGACGTCGCCGATCTTATAGGCGTCGGACGGCTTGACCATCACGACCGCTCCCTGCTTGATCGCCGGCTCCATTGAACCCGAACGAACCACCAGGAACTGGTAGTTTCCCGGGATCGGGAGGGTGGAAATGATGAGCGCGAGCGCGGCAATACCAACAAGCGCCGCAAGAATGCCGTAGAGAATTTTCATGCCATGCGCCTCGCCCGACCCAAGCCCCTCTCTCGCAAGAGAGGGGCTTGGGTTTAGGGTTAGTCG
>Ga0209541_10007922_pt1 | contig 17716 bp, 20 predicted proteins | sample RifCSPlowO2_01_FD_184027 | JGI IMG/M metagenome (GOLD analysis project Ga0209541, IMG submission 184027) | Groundwater microbial communities from Rifle, Colorado - Rifle CSP2_plank lowO2_0.1 (SPAdes) (version 2) | ecosystem: Environmental > Aquatic > Deep subsurface > Groundwater | place...
AATGGCAAAGCAGTATGATATTGAAGCGTGGTTCCCAAGGCAGAACGCATACAAAGAAGTTACATCCGCAGGAAATGTAACAGATTATCAGGCAAGAAGGATAAATGTGAAATATTATGAAAATGGAGAAAAGAAGATTCCTCACATGATAAATAATACAATGGTTGCAACCTCAAGAGCAATGGTTGTGATACTTGAGAATTATCAGCAGAAAGACGGTTCTGTGCTCGTTCCCAAAGTCCTTCAGAAATATACAGAATTTAATAAGATAGGATAATCTTTCCCAAGTGGTAAATATAGAAATGTTTATAAATTTGATATATTCTAAATACAACAAAATTAAAATGAAAAAATGTTAAACTATGATAAGATAAGGGTTTTTTTAGAAATTCCGGCAAAATTAGTTAATATAGTTACTGGAAAAAATGAAATATTGGAATACTGGAAAGGAATGGGCTGGAAAGAATCCTCAAGAGAAAGTTCAGAAAATAGTTCAGGATATTTCACAAGATGGGTAGAATCTGATTCAGAAAATGTGTCTTTACTAAGATTAGGTTTGGAAAAATTAATAGGGAGAAGATTTATAAATTATGATGGATGTTTAGGAACATATGGAATGGGAGGTCCTGGTTTCTATGGATTTCTGTTAGATAAATTACCTGAAAAAGATTATTTTTCTTCATTGGGACGCGGCACGAGCTTTGAAGAATTGGTTTTTGCCGTATGGGGGGCAGATGAAGAAATTGTATTAGATGAAAAAGTTATCCAAATATATCACGAACATCAAAAAGATACGAAATCATGGATGGATTATAAATTTGAATCACAAGAAAGAATAAGATTCCATAAAACTATAATTGGTGGTGAAATAAAATCAGCTGTTTTAAAGGATGATGAATTTAATCTTGATTTTAGAGATACTATGAGAAAACTCCACAGAATAGAATTCAAAAGATATGATTCAAGAAGACCGGTATATGGAAATAAAGAACCAAGGGTGAATATTATTGAAAAAGGAGTGATTGGTAATTATGTGTTAATAACTCCAAAAATAGCTGAAATATGGGTATGATTATTTTTTAACATTAAGTGCATATCCTAAAAATTCAATTACAATTTAAACAAATAATCTTTTAAATAACTCTTTCCTAATTAATAAAATGAAAAAAAAACTAAAAATCCTTGCAGCAGGGGACATTCACGGAGATTCTAGGTTGGCTAATCAGCTGGCAGACAGAGCAGAAAAGGAAAAAGTTGATTTGGTTATATTGTGTGGTGATTTAACAGAATCAGACAAACCTACAAAAGGGATTATTTTCCCCTTCCTTAAGAAGAATAAGAAAGTTTTAATGATCCCTGGAAATCATGATTCTTTTGCAACTGCAGACTTTCTTGCAGAATTCTATGGAATAAAAAATATTCATGGTTATTCTGTTAGGTATGAAGACGTTGGAATCTTTGGATGTAGTGCAGCAAATATTGGACCAAGTCAGATGTCAGAGTCAGAGATATATGAATTGTTGAAAAAAAGCTTTGAAAGGATAAAATATCTTGACAAAAAAATAATGGTAACACATACCCCCCCTACAAATACAAAAATGGAGAAATTGTCACATTTATTCATTGGAAACAAAAATCTTAATGTTGCTTCAAAGGGTGTTGAAAGGGCAGTTAGGAAATTCAAGCCGAATGTTTTGCTGTGCTCTCATCTTCATGAAGCAGAAGGAATAGAGGAAAAATTAGATGATACTTTGGTTGTGAATGTGGGAAGGAAGGGAAGAATAATTGAAATATGAATAATTTTTTTGGTGTAATAATTGAAGAAAGTCTTAAAGAAAAAGAGATTCTTAAAAAAATAATGATAATAAAAACGAAAATTGAAAAGGTTGCTAAAAAACATAACACTCCTTGGATTAAACAATGGAATTTACACACTGTTGAAATTTTAGAAAATCAAGCTGATAAAGTTGCGAAGGATTTAAGTAAATCATTAGACCCAGAACATTTTTGGTATGCTGATTTTAAAAATGAGAAGTTTCATTATATAATTTTTTATAATAAAATATTCAGAGTTGATAGATCTAAAAAAGAACAATACGATAAAGTAACTAAATATGGCGTTTCTTTAGGCATTCCAAAATATCAACTTGATTTCTCCCCAGATATTTAAGAATGGCAATGATAAACCAGGAAGAAGTTTGGGATTCTATTGCAGAATCATGGAATAATTTTAGGCAGAAACCTTCTGAAGAATTAAAAGATATAAATTGGAAGAAAGGCAGATTAATTGATATTGGGTGCGGGAACTGTAGGAATCTACTGCAATTTAAAAATCTTGAACTTTATGGAATAGATTTTTCGGAAAAAATGTTGAAGCAAGCAGAAAAATTCTGCAAGAAAAATAACTTGAAAGTTAATCTGAAAAAAGCTGACATGAGAAAAATTCCTTTTAAAAATAATTACTTTAATTATTGCTTGTGCTTGGCATCAATGCATAATTTAAGCAAAGAAGATGCAGATAAAACGCTAAAAGAAATTTATAGAATTTTAAAAGAAAATGGGCAGTGTTTGATTTTTGTATGGAACAAATATCCAAGGTTCATACTCAAAAGAAAAGAAACTTTGATTCCATGGAGAAAAAAAGAAAAAGTATATTATAGATATTACTACTTATACAGTTATTATGAATTTAAGGGATTATTAAAAAAAAATAATTTTAAAATCCTGAAATCCGGGAAAATTTTAAGCAAAAATATAACTTTTTTGATACAAAAGTAATTTAGGAGTTGTAGAAATACAAATGGGTTTATAATATCTCAAATTCTACAATATCCTCAAGTATAACAGGGGTTAATTTTTCATGTTTTTCCTTTAATCTAAACTCTTCACCATTTTTTCAATGTAATCATCAACATGATCCTCACAACCCTCGTTCACTAGTTTACAATCACTTAATAAAAGGGCTGGATGTATTTCATAAAATTCATGATCATAATTCCTTCCTTTGATAAATCTTGATCTATTCAATAGTTCATTGTAAACTACCATGGACCAAAAACAGCAAAGGAATTAGCGTTTATACTATATACTAAATAGGGATAAAGAACAATAAAATAACATTAGATAAACTTAAAAAAGATAATAAAGTATTATATAAAAAATTAAAGAGAAAATTTGTATACGAATACCTATGGCAAACAAAAAATGATAGATCAGATCATACTCGCAGAAAAGCCCTCAGCAGCGCTTAAAATAGCACAATCTTTATCAAGTAAAATAAAGAAAAGAAATTACAATAAAGTTCCTTATTATGAAATAGAATATAATAATAAAAAAATATTGATTTTATGTGCAGTGGGACATCTGTATAATGTTGCTGAAGAGAATAAAGGACCATGGACTTATCCCTTCTTTGATTATACTTGGAAGGAATCTTATCTTTCCCAAAAGACTGCAGCCTTTTCAAAGAAATATCTTGACGCAATAAAAAAACTGAATGATACAAAAGCAGAAGTTTTCATGGCTACAGATAAAGATTTGGAAGGGGAAATTCTTGGTTATAACATAATAAGATTTGCATTGAAAAGAAAAGATGCAAAAAGAATGGAATTCTCTACAATGACTTCTAAGGATTTAAAAAAAGCATATGAGAATCCAAAACCCCATTTAGATTTCCCTTTAATTGAATCAGGGGAAGCAAGGCATATACTTGATTTCCTCTTCGGTTTGAACCTATCTAGAGCACTCACTTTAGCAATTAAAAACTCTGGTTTATTCAAGATTATGAGCACTGGAAGGGTTCAAGGTCCAACATTAAAAATTCTAGCGGAGCGTGAATTAGAAATTAAGAAATTCAAGCCAGAGCTATTTTGGGAATTAGAGGTAGTTAATTCAATAACCTTAACCCATAAGAAAGGAAGGTTCTTTGACAAGAAAGAAGTTGATAAAATTTATGAAAAAGTAAAGAATGAAAAATCTGCAACAGTAACAGATATTACAAGAAAAGAATTTTATCAGGAACCACCTGCACCTTTTGACATTACATCTCTTCAATTGGAATCTTACAGGGTTTTTGGAATAACTCCAAAAGAAACCCTGTCAATTGCACAGGAACTTTACACAAATGCTTATATTTCTTATCCGAGAACATCTTCGAACCAATTGCCAGAATCATTGAATTACAAAGAAATATTAAAAGAAATTGGAAAACAAAAGCAGTATGAAAATCTTACAAAGCAGTTGTTGTCTAAAAAGGAGTTAAAGCCAAATAATGGAGCAAAAAAGGACCCTGCACACCCGGCAATATACCCGACAGGAGAAATCTCGAAAAAATTAGCGGAAAGGGAAAAAAAAATTTATGATTTGATTGTAAAAAGGACACTTGCCACATTTGCAGAAAAGGCAAAAAGGGAAACAGCAACAGTAAATGCAGAAATAAAGAAAGAGCCATTCATTGCAAAAGGTTCAAGGACAATTGAAAAAGGGTGGCATTCATTTTATGAGCCTTATCTAAAATTGGAAGAAATAGAAATGCCGGACTTAAAAAAGAATGATAGGATTAATATTAAAAAAATAAGCAAGCTTGAAAAGGAAACAACGCCACCAAGAAGGTTTTCTGAAGCTTCAATAATAAAAGAGATGGAATCCAAAAATCTTGGAACAAAGAGTACCAGAGCGCAGATAATTGAGGCATTATATCAAAGGGATTACATAAAGGAGAAATCAATAGAAGTAACAGATCTTGGATTGAAGACTATTGACGTTCTTAGGAAATATTCTCCAGAAATCATTGATGAGCAGTTGACAAGGCATTTCGAAGAGGAAATGGAGGAAATAAGGGAAGAAAAAATAAAGAAGGAAGAAGTTATAGATGAAGCAAAAATAGAATTAACAAAAATATTGAAAAAATTTAAGCAGCAAGAAAAAAACATAGGTGCTGAATTAATTGAAGCATTGAAAGAGACAAGGGAGAAATCCTCCGTAGTGGGAAAATGCCATAACTGCAAGGAAGGTGATTTGAGGATTCTCTACTCAAAAAGATTTAAGTCTTATTTTGTTGCATGCTCAAAATATCCCGAGTGTAAAACAACATTTTCACTCACAAGGGGATTGCCAAAGCCGACGGACAAGGTATGCCCTTCATGCAGCTATCCCATGGTTAAAATAATAAGGCAGGGGGCAAGGCCTTTTGATTATTGCATAAATAAGTCTTGTGAAAAAAGATTATTATGGATAAAAGAAAACAAGAAGAAAGTTGAGGAATTTAGAAATAACATGAATTCTAAGAAAGAACCCTGATTATCTTTTCAGCGACAAAATCTATCTCTTCATAATTAATTGTTAAAGGAGGCAGTAACCTTATGACATTTGGGCCTGCTGCCAGTGCTAAAACACCCTCATTCAGGAGTTCCAAGATATAAGGTTTTGATTTTTCTTCCAATTCAATGCCTATCATTAATCCAAGATGCCTGATTTCTTTAACCTTGCTTAACTTATGGTTTTTTATTTTATTGACAAGATAGTTTCCTTTTTCTTCTGATTGCCTGTCAAGTTTATTTTCAATCATAAAGTCTATTGCAGCAATTGATGCAGCGCACACAAGAGGATTCCCCCCGAAAGTTGTTCCGTGCTTGTTTGCAGGAATTTTTATTTTTTCCGAGCACAAAACAGCACCCATGGGCAGCCCCCCCGCAATTGATTTTGACAGGCATAGTATATCTGGTTCTAAATCAAAATGATCGCATGCAAACATCTTTCCAGTTCTGCAGAATCCGGTCTGAACCTCATCTATTATTAGAAGAATGTCTTTTTCATCGCAGATTTTTCTGACTTCTTCAAAATATTCCTTTTTGCCCACGTTAACCCCTCCTTCGCCCTGGATAACCTCAAGGATTATTCCTGCGGTGTTGTCATTGATTTTATCCTTTAGTTTTTCAATGTTGTTGAATGAAACAAAATTAAATCCAGGAACTAGAGGCTCAAATTCTCTTTTGTATAAAGGGTTGAATGTTGCACTCAAAGCGCCGAAAGTTCTTCCATGAAAGCTGTGTATTGCACAGATAAACTCTGTTTTTTCTTTTGTGAACCTGGAAAATTTTATTGCTGCTTCAATACTTTCTGCACCTGAATTGCATAAAAAAATCCTTTTAAGATTCTTTGGTGTTATTTCAACAAGCTTCTCCATCAGCAATGCCCTTGTGTCATTGTAAAATATACCGGAGCAGGTTACTAATTTTTTTGATTGATTATTTATTGCGGTTATAACAATCTCATTGCAATGGCCCAAGTTTGCAACCCCGTGTCCTGCAACACAATCAATATATTCTCTTCCCTTATCATCCCAAACTTTTGAGCCCTTGCCTTTAACTAATACTATATCTCTTTTGTCATAAACATCAAATTCATGCTCCCGTTCTAGCTCTTTGTAGTTTATCATCTTATTATTGTTCCTTTTCCATTCAATGCATCTTCTATTGGATTTTCAGACCTTCCATCGCTTATTATGACCTCGCTTGCACCCATTTCAAACAATTTTCTCAATGCAAATATTTTTCTTTTCATCCTTCCATCAACATTCCCCTCTATAATATGCAATTCCTCCTTTTTTATATTTTTAATCAAAGAGGATGGGTCATGTTTGCTTTCAAGATACCCTGGAGCTTCTATCAGTTGTATTATTTTTTTTGCATTTAATCCATTTTGCAGCACATTTATAATATCATCATTTTCAGAATTTATTGCAAAATTATTCTCATCAATTATTGGAACGCACAGCACAGGAGTATATCCATTATCAAGCAGGAGGTTAATCAGGTGCTTGTTGATTCCTCTTGGTTTTCCGGAAAAATCCCTTAAAACTAATGATTTGCCGTTTTCTTTGACAATTATGCCTTTGTTCCTTTGCCCTTGAATGACTTTGCCATCCAATCCTGAAAGGCCTATAGCGTTAATCCCGTGCTGATGGCATAATTCAACAATTCTCTTGTTTTTAACTCCTGAATAAGCCATCATTAGAATGTCTATTGCATCTTCATCTGAAAAAACGCTTGAATATCCTGAAGCGGAAACTACCTCCCTTTTTGGCTTTCCCAATTCTTCTGCTATCTTGTCTCTTATGAAATTTGCCCCATGGACTATTATGAATTTTTCCTTTAGGTTGGATAAATCAGAAATTATGCCTTTGACATTTATCTCTTTTCCCCCGCCGATTTTTACGATTATCATTGAAATCTCCTTATTATGCCATTATCTATTTTATTCCATTTTTCTTTTGGATAACTTTCCGAGCATATCATCAAATCCTTATCTTTTTTGTAATGCAGTGTGAAATATTCAGGCCTCTCATTGAAAAAAGTGCCGACATAAACATTGCTTTTGTCTGAAACTATTATGTTCATTGATTTTACATAACTTGATTTCTTTTTTATAATCTCGATGCCTTTTTTCATGGCTTCTAAAAAATTTCCATTGTCAAATTTTTTGATGAAATTAAATATTTTTTCAGCCCCTATTCTTCCTTTTTCCCTAATTTTGACCCCATGCAGTTCCCCATTGAAGATAAAAACATATTTGCCATCATGAAAAGGCATATTGTTCTCAACTTTTATATCCTCATTTCTGAAAGCGCTTCTGGCATGAACAACCAATTGTGTTGTTCTTCCAAATTGATTCAGATTATCATCCCATATTGGATTTATATTCCTGTAAAATTTCCATTCATTACCCTTGAGATATGCACATCCCCATCCGTCTCCCTGGTATTCAGTGCTATTTCTTGATATTTCAGAAAATTTCCTTAGATGATGGCCAATATCAAATTCTTTTTCAGATTTAACAATTAAAAGCCTGCACATTTTATATTGGATGCAACCCTGGAAATTCCAGCCCTGTTTTTTCATCAAAGCCATGCATTATATTGAATGCCTGGACTGCCTGCCCGGCCGCACCCTTCATTAAATTATCTATCGCACTAATAACAACCAATCTGTTTGTTTCTTCATCTTTCTCAAATCCAATATCACAGTAATTTGTTCCAATCAATAATTTTGGCTCGGGATATCTGTAAATTCCTTCTTTTTCCTTTACCATCCTGATGAATGGCTCTTCACCATATTCTTTTCTGTAGGTTTTCCATATCTCTTTTTCATCAATGTTATCTTTCAAAAAAACATGGCATGTTGCCAGTATTCCCCTGACCATATCTATTGCAGTTGCAGAGAAATTTATTTTTATATTTCCGCTAAATCTCAATTCCTGGATTATTTCGGCAGTATGCCTGTGTTTTGTAGGCATGAATGATCTGACGCATCCGCTTCTTTCAGGATGATGAGATCCTTCATTCGGGGAGTTTCCAGCCTCGCTTGATCCAACTTTGACTTCTACAACAGTTTTATCTGGTTCAACAAGATTATTCTTGAATAAGGGATATAATGCAAGTATCGTTGCAGTTGCATTGCATCCCGCGCTTGATATGAAATTTGACTTTTTCATCTCTTTTCTGTGAAGTTCTGGAATCCCATAAACAAAATCTTTCAGCAATTCTGGTTTTGGATGCGAATGCCCATACCACTTTTCATAATCTTCATTTTTCTTGAGCCTAAAATCAGCGCTTAAATCAATTATCTTGTCTGCCAGTTTTTTGTAATTCTCAATATGGTTCATGCTCTTTCCATGATGAAGGCACAAAAACAGAACATCACATTTTTCAATTTCTGACAAGCTGCAGAATTTCATTTGGGTTATCTTTCTTAGATTTGGATGTGCTTTAAAAATGAATTTTCCGGAGAATCTTTCAGATGTTATCTGCTTTATTTCAGCATAAGGATGAAATAATAAAAGCCTGATTAACTCCCCTCCGGCATATCCTGATCCCCCGACTATGGAAACTTTGATTTTATCTTTCATTTTAATCCATTGATAACATAATCTGTAACTTCTTGGGTTTTTAAATTTCCTTTCATATCTGGTGTTGTTTTTCCATCCATGACTGCCCCAAAAAGTGAAGCATCAGAATTTTTTATCATTTCAACAGTCTCATTAGGCAAAGAGCTCCCTAATTCTTGGTAAGCGCCAAAACCAATTCTTGCATATTCAAATGAAATGTCTTGCCTTAAAGATGAAATTACTCTGACTGCTTCATCAACCACCAATGGGCCTATTCCGTCTCCATACAAAACACATATTTTTTTGCTCATTTTTCACCAGCTTTCTCAATTACATAGTCGACCATTAATTTTGGAATGTTTACTCCAGTTGTAGTTATACTGTTCCTGAATTCCATGGTATAATTTATTTCATTTACAACTAATCCTTTTTCAGTTTCAAACAAATCCAGTGCAACAATTCCCCCTCCAACTGCCTTTGCAGCCTTTAATGATAATTTTCTAATTTCATCCGTTACGGGACAATTGGTTGCTTTTCCTCCTTGAGCAGTGTTTGTTATCCAATGCGGGGAATTCCTGTATATTGCTGCAATGCATTCATCTCCGACAACAAAGCTTCTTATGTCTCTTCCATTCTTTTCAACATATTTTTGGATATAAAATATTGAATGATGATAGCTTCCTAAAACAGTTTTATGCTCTAATATTGCTTCTGCTGAATCTCTGTCATTTATCTTAGATAATAATCTCCCCCATGAACCCACGGCTGGCTTTAAAACAACAGGATATCCCATTTCTTCTATTGCCTTCAATGCAGATTCCTCTGTGAATGCAATCCTTACTTGCGGCTGAGGAACTTCATGCTCTGATAATGCAACTGAAGTGAGAAGCTTGTCCCCGCATATATTTGCAACCTTGTATTCATTTATGCATTTTATCCCAACGCTCTCATAAATTCTTAATGCATGCAAAGCCCTTGAATGATTTATGCATCTTTCCATAATAATCTTATAAGGAAAATTATTCTTTCCTAATTCAAACGAGATATCCCTGTCATTTATCATGATTAATTCCGTATCTTTATGTTTGCTAAACTCATCCAGTAATAACTTTTCTTCTTTCCTGATTATTGAATGCAGAAGTCCTATTTTCATTTTTTTGTTTTATGCTCTCCTCATTTTTGATAGATATTCTATTATTCCCCCTCTTTCTAAGATGTTTATTATTTCATCATCATATCTCTGAATTTCTATTGCTTTTCTATTTATTGTTATTCTTCCATCCTTTGGATTAATCATCATATAATCATCAGTTTTTGCCAGCCTTGATGCTTCTTCAGATTCCACAACCAGCAAGCCGGCATTTATGGAATTTCTGTAAAAAATTCTTGAAAAATAAGGGGATATTACAGCATTTATGCCAATTTGCCTCAGGAAAGAAGAAGGTTGTTCTCTTGAAGATCCACATCCAAAATTTTCACCGACAACAAGTATGCTTCTTCCTTCAAGCTTCTTAAAAAAATCTGAATCAAAACCCTTCATTGCACCCATGCTTATTGCCTCTTCCATGCTGAAATTTCCATAAGTCAATCTTCCAGGCCATAAAAGATCTGTATTGACATCCTTTTCTGTATATTTCAAGACTTTTCCTTCCCAGACTTGTGATTTTATATTATTTGGAATTTTCATAGATATCTCCTAGGATCTGCAATTCTCCCTTCAATGCATGATGCAGCAACAACTGCAGGGCTTCCAAGGTAAACCTGAGCTGACTCAGGGCCCATTCTCCCTTTGAAATTTCTGTTAGAGCTTGAGATGCATATCTCTCCTTCTTTTGGTATTTCTCCTGATGCGCCAAAACATGGCCCGCATGATGCAGTCTGTATTTCTGCCCCGGCATCCATTAGAATTTTTATTATTCCTGATTTTTCAGCATCTTCAAATATTTTGCTGGAAGCAGGATAAACAACTAACCTGACATTTTCATTTATTTTATTGTTCTCTAATATTTCAGCAGCAATCATAAGATCCTCAAGTCTTCCATTTGTGCAGCTCCCCAAATACCCGTATGTAATCTTGGTTCCTTCAACTTCTGAAATTGGTTTAACATTGTCAACTGTATGGGGGCATGCTATCTGTGGCTCGAGGTTTTCAGCATCGATTCTTATAATTCTTTCATATCCTGCATCACTATCTGAAAAAACAGGAATGTAAGTTCTTATTGCCCTTCCTTCAAGATACATTTCAGTTTTCCTGTCAAAAGGCATTACTCCAGCTTTTGCTCCTAATTCAACAGCCATGTTTGTCAAGGTCATCCTTGATTCTATGCTCATTTCTTCTATTGTAGATCCAGAAAATTCTATTGCTCTGTAAACTGCTCCGCTTGCGCTGATTTGTTTTAGTATTTTAAGCATAACATCTTTTGAGAAAATTCCTTTTTTCAATTCACCATTTATTTCAATCTTTATTGTATGCGGAACCTTGAACCATGTTTCGCCAAATGCCCATATTGCTGCCATGTCAGTTCTATTTACAGGGATTCCCAATGCTCCTAATGAGCCGTAAATTGTTGAATGTGAATCAGAGCCTATGATTAGTTCTCCAGGCAGGACATATCCAAGCTCCATCATAACCTGGTGAGAAACTCCAACGCCTGCATCATAAAAATGCAAGCCATTTTCTCGCGCAAATCTTCTTGCTATTTCATGAATTTCCTGCTGTTTTGATTTTACTGCAGGGACATTATGGTCAAATATTACCACTATGTTATTTTTGTTTTGCAATTCTTTTCCAGTCTTGAGAAATTGCTCAATTATTGCATAAGTGTTGTCATGGGACATTACTGTATCCGGCCTGGCAAATATAAAATCTCCAGGACTAGCTTTTTTCTTTCCTGATTTCTCCATAAGTATTTTTTCAGTTATTGTATTTCCCATTTTCATAATCAATTAACTCTAATTCAACCATATGTCCTAATTGATTAATGCTTATTGTTCCTCTCTTGGCCCTCTTAATTTTTCCTAATAATCTTTCTTTAATCTTTCTTTCGATATTATTTTTTTTAATAAGTTCAAGATTATATTCCAAAGAAGACATTCCAGACATTCTTCCTAAGGCTATTGTTCTTTCCCTTCCAAACAAATGAGGATGCAAACTTTCATAATGTTTAGGATCCAGAAGTGCTGCTTGAGTATGAACTCCTGCATAATGTGTAAATGCATCCTTTCCAACCATGGGATGATTTTTTGGGATTTCAACTCCAGAATATTCGCTGACTATTTCATATAAATCACGCAACTTTTTAAGATCATATTTATCCTCGCCAAAATCCAGGCTTAATACTGAAACAAGAGTTGCAAGATCTACAATTCCAGCTCTTTCTCCCAATCCTAGAACACTGGCGTCTATAATCTCAGCTCCTGCGCGGTATCCATCCAGTGCATTTGATAGCGCTAAACCCCTGTCATTATGGCAATGAACTGCTATCATAGGGGATAAATTATTCTTGTCAAATCTCTCTCTTAGACTTAAAACAAAATCATACATGCTTCTTATTCCAGGAATCATATATCCAGTAGTATCTGCAACACTTATGATGTCTGCTCCTGCCCTGACAGCTTCAATAGATGCGGAAGCAACATTTTCAAAATTGGACCTTACAGTGTCCTCAGGAGTGTATCTTATCATGATATCTGGTTTTTTCTCTCTTGCATACCTTATTGTTCTAACAATTTGTTCAATTGCGCTATTCAATTCAGTTTTAAAAACACCGTTTAATCTTTCGTCTGAAACACAGTAGAAGATACCAAGAAAATTAACACCGCATTCTAATGCGGCATCAACATCCTTCAACAATGAACGGGAGTGTGCTGCTATTCTTGCATTTAATCCTGCATTTGCAATTCTTCTGACATCTTCACGTATCTCCTCATCAACAAAAGGATTGCCTGCTTCAATAATGTCAATTCCAATTTCATTTAACTTTCTTGCTATTTCCAATTTTGCATGGGGTTCAAAATAAACCTCAGCATCTTGCTCTCCTTCTCTTAATGTTGTGTCGAGAACTTTTACCAATACCAATATTTATTCCCCCCAGTCTTCTTCTTCTTGCGGCGCTTCCTCAAGAGTGAATGGATCAGTGCTTTTAACTTCCAATTTGGTTCCGCAGTCAGGGCATTCTATTATCTCCCCTTCAACAGTTCCATCAATAAATTCAATTTCAGCCTCGCATACAGGACATTCAACCATTTTTACCTCCAATATATGCATTCCCCATCTTCTTATTTAAAAATCCAAAAAAATGGAGAAGCAATGCTATGTTTATTGTTTCTTCTTAAAACACTTGATAGCACTTATCATTAGCAGAATAAATAATTGTAAAGTTATTTAAATCTTTCTAAAACCAACCCCGAATCATCAATCTTGAAATTGATTTTTTCTTTTTTTGTTATTATAATTCTGGGATTCTTCTCCAATTTTATTATTTTCTCAACATGCCTGACTAAGATATTATCCCCGACATTCCTGTCTCTATTTTTATTTATATCAAAGTAAACTTGATTAGTAACAAGAACTTTGCAGCCTAATTCTTTTAATATCATTAATTGCCTGTTCAGTCTTGCATTAGCTTCATACAAATTATTTTTTACATCAACCCTATAATGATTGCCTATAGTGTCAACAACTATAAAATCAAACTTTCCTATTTTTTTTATCAATTCATGCTGCTCAACAAAGCTTTTTGGTTGAAACAAAAATATTTTCCTGATTAATTCATTGTAATTTTTATCCATCTGCTTTATTCTTTCAATTGAAAAGCTGTTTTCAGTGTCAATATAAGCAACTTTCCTGTTTTCTCTTGCTTCATTCAAAGATTCCTGCATTGCAAGTGTTGTTTTTCCAGTTGCGCTTTCTCCATAAACAAGATTGATGCCTTTTATTAGGTTGAACATTATAATTATTAATTCACTAAGTTAATAATCCTTTCTAAACCAAAATCTTTATATACCTAATATATGTATAAAATAGGTATCATGAAAATCACAATAGAAGACGCAGAAGCAATCATAGAATCAGAAGTAAAATCATATAGTACTTCAACCAGGGTATCAGTCCCAAAGAAATGGGCAAATAGAAAGGTTAAAATAATATTGATTAAGGAATAAGCAAAATGCCAGAGACCAAATTAAAAGTAATGGAAGCTCTTCAGGAGGAAGCTTACAAAGGAATTGTAAGGGTTGACTCTGAAACAATGAAACAGCTTGAGGTTCATCCTGGAGATGTTGTGGAGATAGAAGGAAACAGGACAACCGTCGGCATAGTGGATAGAGCTTATCCTACAGATGTTGGTCAGAATATAATAAGGATGGATGGTATTCTAAGGAGAAATGCCAAGACAAGCATTGGTGAAAATGTCAAGGTTAGAAAATCAGACATAAAAGAAGCCAAGTCAATAACAATTGCTCCCGCTCAGAAAGGGGTCATGGTGAGAGCTGATTCTTACTTGTTCAAGAAAGCATTGCTTGGAAGAGCTGTAATGATTGGAGACATAGTAGTTCCGGGTGGTTCAACAAGAAGAAGAAGAACAATGTCAGATTCTCCTTTCTTTGATGATATATTCTCTATGTTTGAAGAATTTCCAGGATCATTTGGTTTTGGAAGTTTAAGATTTATGGTTGTTTCAGCAGCGCCAAAGCAGGCTGTGATAATAACAGAGAATACAGAAGTTATTCTTAATCCAAAATCAGTTGATATTACAGAAGAAAAATTTCCAGAAGTAACTTATGAAGATGTGGGTGGATTAAGTGAAGAAATAAGAAAGATAAGAGAGATGGTTGAATTGCCTTTGAAGCATCCAGAGATATTCTCTAAATTGGGAATAGAGCCTCCAAAAGGAATTCTTCTTCATGGTCCTCCGGGAACAGGAAAAACTCTGCTGGCAAAAGCAGTTGCAAATGAAGTTGAGGCAAATTTTGTTGTTGTAAATGGCCCGGAGATTGTTAATAAATTTTATGGAGAAAGTGAGAAGCGTATTAGAGAGATATTTGAAAATGCAGAAAAGCAGGCACCAACAATAATATTCTTTGATGAGATTGATTCTATAGCTCCAAAAAGAGAGGAAACTTATGGTGAACTAGAAAGAAGAGTTGTCTCGCAGATATTGACTCAGATGGATGGCCTTAAATCAAGAGGAAAAGTGATTGTTATAGCAGCAACAAATAGGCCAAATTCACTAGACCCTGCTTTAAGAAGACCAGGAAGATTTGACCGGGAAATTTCAATTTCAGTTCCAAATAAAGAAGGAAGATTGAACATTCTTAAAATTCATTCAAGAAATATGCCTTTAGCAAAAGATGTTGATCTGAACAGGCTTGCAGAAATAACTCATGGTTTTGTGGGGGCAGATATAGCAGCATTGACAAAAGAAGCAGCAATGAATGTTCTAAGGAGAATTCTTCCAGATTTGAAATTAGGTGAGAAAGAGGAAATACCAAAAGAAATTCTTGAAAAATTGATTGTCACTGATAAAGATTTTAGGGAAGCACTGAAAATTGTAAGGCCAAGTGCATTAAGGGAAGTCCTAGTTGAAACACCAAATGTAAAATGGATTGATATTGGTGGTTCTAAAGATATTCAGCAGGAATTGAAAGAGGCAATTGAATGGCCATTGAAACATCCGGATGCATTCAAGAGAATAGGTGTAAGAGCTCCAAAAGGAATTTTGTTGTATGGTCCTCCGGGAACAGGAAAAACTCTGCTGGCAAAAGCAGTTGCATCTGAATCAGAATCAAATTTCATTTTAGTAAGAGGCCCTGAATTATTGAATAAGTACGTTGGTGAGAGCGAAAAAGGTGTTCGTAAGATATTTGAAAAAGCAAGGCAGGCATCTCCATCAATAATATTCTTTGATGAGATAGATTCCTTGGCTCCAAGAAGAGGATTGTCTCATGATTCACAGGTTACAGAAAGAGTTGTAAATACTTTGTTGAGTGAAATGGACGGTCTTGAAGAGTTGAATGATGTTATTGTTATAGCAGCAACAAACAGGCCTGATATGATTGATTCAGCATTATTAAGGCCGGGAAGATTTGACAGGCTGTTGTTTGTTGGAATTCCTTCAAAAGAAGAAAGGTTCGAAATACTTAAAATTCATTCAAGAAATATGCCTCTTGCTAAGGATATTGACTTAAGCAAGTTGGCAGAGAAATTGGAAGGATACACGGGAGCCGATTTGGAGGCAGTATGCAGGGAGGCAGGATTGTTGGCATTAAGGAATGATATTAAATCAAAGGAAGTTAAACTCAAATTTTTTAATGAAGCGTTGAAGAAGGTAAGGGCTTCAGTGACAATTGAGTTGATGGAGAAATACAAGGCAATAGAGGAAAATTACTTGAAGCAGGCAAAAGCGGCAATAACAAAGGATATTCCAAGTTATGTCGGCTGAGAGTTAAATTTATAAGAAACAAAATCATCAATTCCTTATGCAAAAAATAATTTTTGTTATTCTTTTGTTATTCTTTGCTCAGTTAGTTGATGCAGATTTGGTGATTAACGAAATAATGTACAATCCTTCAGGAGTAGATGGAGGGCATGAATGGATTGAAATCTTTAATAATGAATCAGGGGATATAAATGTTGAAAATTATACTTTCTTTGAAAACAACCAGAATCACAGGTTAAGTTTGGCAAATGGAGATGATATAATAATCTCTGAAAATGAGTACTTCATAATTGCTGATAATGCGGAAACTTTTCTTCAAGATTATGAGAATTATGAAGGAACAGTCTTAGATAGTTCTTTCTCATTGTCAAATTCAGGGGAGTATCTTGCCTTGAAGGATAATGAACGAAATGTTGCTGATGAAGTCAATTATTCAAGTGATTGGGGGAACAGGGAGGGTTATACTCTTGAATTGATGAATCCTGGTCTAGATAATAATAATGGGCTTAATTGGAATTCAAGTTTAGAAGAGGATGGAACTCCTGGAAATGAAAATAGTGTTTTTATAGAGATTATTGAAGATGAAGAGCTTCCATTTAATCATAGAATTCAGCTGAATTATGGCTGGAATTTAATTTCATCATATATTGTTCCGGTAAGTATGGAATTGGAGAATATATTTGTCAATGTCATAGATGAAGGTTATCTTGAAATTGTTAGGGATCAGCAAGGGAGATTTTTTAATCCAAGGATAGGGTTTAATAACATCCCTGAATGGAATCCATATGAATCTTATTGGGTTAAGGTAAACTGGGATTCAAGCATAATAATTTCAGGCGATGAAATAATAAGCCTTGAGATACCTCTTAGACAGGGATGGAATAACATAGTATATCCGCTTAATACAACGCATTCAATGAATGAAATCATCGAGGAAGTTCTCAATCCATTGGGGAATAATTTTATTATAGTGAAGGATGAAAATGGAAGATTTTACAGCAGAAGGTACAACTATAATAATATCCTTGAATTTGCCCCAGGAAGAGGTTATCAAATAAAGGTAAATGAAGAAGCAGTTCTTGATTTCAGCCCTCTTGATTAAAGCTTGCTTAACCTTCTTTTGATATCCTTGACTCTTTTTGTTATCTCTTCAGAAAAAACATCTTTATTGTCGCATGTTTCATATAAATGCACCAATTTGTCCTCTTTTTTTCTCAAGTCATAGTAAAAATCAAAATAACTGTTGCCTGATTTCAGCTTTTTTTCTATATCCTTTATCTCATTAATTATCATGACAGCCTCAGATTGCTTGCCTGTTGTGATTATCTTGGCTTTTTGGGGAGCTGCCCTTTCTATCCTGTCCCTGTCAATTATATCGTCAACCCTTACAATAA
>Ga0209541_10007923_pt1 | contig 17715 bp, 14 predicted proteins | sample RifCSPlowO2_01_FD_184027 | JGI IMG/M metagenome (GOLD analysis project Ga0209541, IMG submission 184027) | Groundwater microbial communities from Rifle, Colorado - Rifle CSP2_plank lowO2_0.1 (SPAdes) (version 2) | ecosystem: Environmental > Aquatic > Deep subsurface > Groundwater | place...
CGAAGCTTTAGCGAAGGCGGGCCGTAGTATACCGGTAGTACGCATCCTTCGGGAGGATGTAGACTGGGTTCGATTCCCAGCGGCCCGAACGCAGTGAGGGACGGAGCAAGCAAATTGATTTGCTTGCGTTGGGATATCGAAAGGCTTTTCCGTACGAGCGTAGCGAGGGGGAAAAGCACCTGGCTACGTAGTAGCCGAAATGCCAGCAGGTAGTTTCTCGACTGTCCGACAATTTTTTATGTTACAATATATTTGTAAAATTGTTTTTATCTGTAGCGGGTGGTCGCACTCACATAGGCACATATGTTGGAGTTTCGCCATCACCCGCTTCAAATGAAAATAATTAAAAAATCCAGAAAAAATTTTTCTGGATTTTTTAATTATTAAAAGTTATCCACACTTTTACGAAAAAATCATTGTGTTGTGTGGTGATATGCGGGATAATTAAAATGTTTCCGCAATAAAAAATTTTGGTCGTATTTTTTTTGCAAACTAACTTTAGTAAAATAAAAAAAATTCTATGGCTAAGAAAAAAAAGCGAGCAGCAAAGAAAGGAAAAAGAAAAGCAGTGAAAAAAGGCAAGAGAAAGGCTACAAAGAGACGAAGATAGGTCTCACCTATTCCAACCCCTCACCAAAATTTTTGGTGAGGGGTTTTGTTTTCTTGCTGATGTGTTAGTATATAAATATGGGAATATTCAGCAAAATTTTTGGCAATGAAAGCTCTAAATTCATTGGAAGCACGAAAGAAATAGTGGCTAAAATAAATGCTCTTGAGGTTGATATTTCAAAATTGGCAGATGCGGATTTTCCCAAAAAAATGCAGGAATTCAAGGATAGATTAGCTAAGGCGGAAAATAAAGCGGAGACATTTGATGAAATATTGCCCGAAGCTTTTGCGCTTGTGCGGGAAGCGGCCAAAAGGAATCTAGGCGAGAGGCACTACGATGTCCAGTTAGTTGGGGGGCTTGCGCTTCATAGCGGGAAAATCGCCGAGATGCGAACTGGCGAAGGAAAAACTTTGGTGGCGGTATTGCCGGCGTACTTAAATGCGCTCTCCGGCGAGGGCGTGCACATTGTTACGGTGAATGATTATCTTTCTCGCATCGGCGCGGTCTTGATGGGTCAGGTTTATAATTTTCTCGGGCTTTCTGTCGGCGTGATAAATTCCAATAATGTTTCTTATATTTACGATTCAACACACAAAGAAGAGGACAAAGAGCGAGACACAGTCGGCGAATTTAAAGTTGTCTATGATTTTTTAAAGCCATGTTCGCGCAAAGTTGCGTATCAGACGGATGTGACTTACGGCACAAACCACGAATACGGTTTTGATTACTTGCGGGATAATCTGGCTGTATCAGTTGAAGGTCTTGTCCAGAGAGGTCACAATTATGCAATTGTTGATGAAGTGGACTCTATATTAATAGACGAGGCGCGCACTCCGCTGATCATCTCCAGCGCCGCCGGCGACTCAGAGGATTTTTATGTTAAATTTTATAACATTGCCAAACAGTTAAAGCGGGATACGGATTACCAAGTTGATGAAAAATTAAGAGCAATAACTCTGACAGACACAGGCATCACTAAAGCCGAAACGTTTCTCGGGGTAAGCAATATTTATACCGAAAAGGGGATTAAATATGTCCATCATTTGGAAACAGCGGTAAAAGCGCAGGCTATTTTTGAAAAAGATAAGGATTATGTGGTAAAAGACGGAGAAGTCGTAATTGTTGATCCTTTTACCGGGCGGCTTCAGCCGGGCAGGCGCTGGAGCGAGGGCATTCATCAGGCGATTGAGGCCAAAGAAGGAGTGAAGATAGAAAAAGAAACTCGTTCGTCCGGCTCCATCACGTTTCAAAACTATTTCAGATTTTATAAAAAACTATCCGGTATGACCGGTACTGCGGAAACTTCAGCGGAGGAATTTTTAAAAGTTTACGGACTGGATGTTATAGTAATCCCGACCAACCGTCCGATTGTCCGCATAGACCACAACGATTTGATTTTCCAAACGGAAAAAGGAAAATTCAAAGCGATTGGGAAGAGAGTCAAAGAATTGAATGTCAAAGGACAACCAGTTTTAATCGGAACTATTTCCATAGAGAAAAACGAACTTCTCTCCGCCTATCTCAAACAGGAAGGCGTGCCCCATGTAATTTTAAATGCGAAGAATCACGAAAAAGAGGGTGAAATAATCGCTCAAGCCGGAAAACATGGAGCGGTGACTATTGCTACAAACATGGCGGGGCGTGGAATAGACATCAAGCTAGGAGGCAATCCGCATACGCAGGAAGAATATGAGGCGGTAAAAAATGTCGGGGGACTTTTTGTTTTGGGAACTGAAAGGCATGAGGCGCGCAGGATAGACAATCAGCTTCGCGGTCGTTCCGGCAGACAGGGGGATCCCGGAGCGACGCAATTTTATGTGTCGCTTGAAGATGACTTAATGCGTGTTTTCGGTTCGGACAGAATCAAAAATATGATGGGACGCTTCGGCATACCGGAGGATCAGCCGATAGAAAATAGATTTATCGGCAGGACGCTGGAAGGAGCCCAGACTAAAATAGAAGGTTTTCACTTTGACGCTCGCAAGCACACGCTTGAATACGACGACGTGATGAATCACCAGAGAAAAATTATTTACGAAAGAAGGCAAAAAATGCTAAAAGCGGACAAGGGGGGAATTGAAAAAGTTTTAGAAGATATTTCGCTTGGCAAAGAAAATGCAGAAAAGATATTTGAAGAAAAAAGGAAAAAAATAGGCGATGAAGCATTTCGGGAAACTGTGCGAAGAATAGCCCTTTATACCACGGACACTCTCTGGATGGAACACTTGGAGGCGATGGATTATTTACGCTCATCGGTAAATTTGCGCGCTTACGGTCAGAGGGAACCGATAGTTGAATACAAAAAAGACGGACTGATGATGTTTAAGCAAATGGAAGAGACATTCAAAGAGCAAGTTTTTTCTCTGATTGGCACAATTCAGGAACCAGCTAAGCCAGAAGTTAGCGAAACTAAACAAACTTTAGTTGTTAGTCACACAGAACCTTCCGAACTTGGAGGCAAGAAAGACGCAATTTCGCAAGGACCGTCTTTGCGAAATGAAGACGTGGGTCGCAACGATCCCTGCCCCTGCGGAGCAATAAATCCAGCTACAGGCGAAGTCTACAAGTACAAAAAATGCGGGCTCATCGATGCTCCGCAACACAGGAAGTCGTTGGTGAATTAGAATTTTACAATGTTAAAATTAGCAAAGCCGTCAGCAGAATACAAGAATAGCTTTATCGAAGCTGTTAAGGAATTTGAAGTTAGAGGTGAGGATTTTTATCTTCACGAAAAGAAACCCAGTGACGATTTTAATGAAGTTCTTCAGAAAATTAGAAGATACGAAAAAGGTATAAATTTGCCAGCAGATAGAGTTCCGCAGACGGAATTGTGGCTAGTGGATGGGAAGAAATTCATCGGCTGGGTCAAAATCAGGCATAAGCTTAATGAAAATTTACTTTTACAAGGAGGACATATAGGATATATCATAAGGTCTTCAGAGCGGAAGAAAGGGTATGGAACAAAAATTCTAGAATTAACATTGCCGGTTGCCAAGAAGCTAGGAATCGATAACATTTTGATAACTTGCAATGACAACAATCTCGGTTCGGCAAAGATAATCGAGAAGAACGGCGGAGTTCTGGAAGATAAAGTTATAAATGATGAAAAAGAATTAAAACGCAGATATTGGATAAAAAATAAGTAAAATGGACAACTTGCTTAAGAATTTTAAATTAAAAAGGCGCGCGTGGGTTACATTACTACGCTGGCAAGTATTCTAAGATTTTTTGAAGAGACAATCAAAGACACCAAAACGACACCCGAAATGCGATCACTCCAACTCGTATCAATCCGAAAAGTTATCAATGATTTACTTTATCTAAACAAGCACCATACTATTGTGCTGAAAGATGAGAAAAAGGGTAAGTAGCTCTGATGTTTTGAATATTTTGTTTGTACTATAAAGTTATGCGGTCGTCCACTTTTATGTTATGATAGAAATATGGATAATAAGGTTGATTTTAAAAAAATTATTTTAACGACAGTTGCGACCACGGGAATTTTAGCCATAGCAGCGCTTGCTCCCAATGCGCTTCAAGTGATTAAGCCGTTTTTGAAACATAAAAAGAAATATAATCTTAAATATTATTTAAATCAAAAAGCGCAAAAACTTATCAAAGATGGTTTTCTTAAAATAGACACAGAAAATGGTAGGCAGTTTTTGTCATTAACGCAGAAGGGGGAGCGCAAGTTGCTTTATTACCGAGTTACGGATAGAAAGAAAAATATTAAATGGGATGGTAAATGGAGAGTTGTGATTTTCGATGTGTGGGAAAATGCTCGACAAAAAAGAAATCTTTTGCGAATGGAAATAAAAGAATTTGGTTTTATCCAGCTTCAACGCAGCGTTTGGATTTATCCCTATGAATGCGCTGACTTTATTGAACTATTAAAAACTGATTTATCTTTTGGCAAGAATATAAGGTATATGATTGTAGAGAGCTTGGATTTTGATGAAAATTTACGAAAATATTTTAAATTGAAATAATAATCTCCCACAACTTATCCATACTACAAAACAATGCGGTCGTCTTATTTTGTGTTATGTATGATTCTATGATATTCTCTTGGTAAGAGTTATGGAAAATAATCCGTCTAAATCTTTACAAATAGCTAGACAATTTTTAGGAAAAGAAGTCGAAGTCGTTTTTGATAGACCAATAGGAACTAAACATCCTAAATTTGGATTTGTCTATGAGGTTAACTATGGATACATACCAAATGTAAAAGCTCCAGATGGTGAAGACCTAGATGCTTTTTTTTTGGGAGTAAATCAATCTTTGGAAAAAGCAACAGGAATTGTAAAAGCAATCATTCACAGATTAGAGGATGATGACGACAAACTTGTGATTATGTCAAAAGAAATAAACATGACAGATGAAGAAATTGAAAAAACAGTAAAATTTCAGGAAAAATGGTTCAAGCATCAGATTTTAAGAAAATAAAATTTATTTAGGGTCATGAAAAACTTGCTAAAAAAACTCAAAACAATCTGGTGGCGGATTAAATCGGTTGTCGCAATTCATTATTACGGCAATCCGTCAAAAAAAATGAAGGTTGTGGGGGTGACGGGGACAAATGGCAAGACGACGACGGTTACGCTTTTGTATAAAATTGCGACTGCCCTTGGATACAAAGCTGGACTCATCAGTACGGTAGAAAATATTATAGCTGGAGAGAAAAGAGCGACGGCGATGACAACGCCGGACTCTGTGGTCCTTACCAAACTTTTTGCCGAGATGAAGGCAAAAGGTTGTGACTATGTTTTTATGGAAGTATCAAGTCATGCATTGGATCAAAAAAGAGTGGCGGGAATAAATTTTGTCGGAGGAATTTTTACGAATTTGACCCACGATCATTTGGATTATCACAAGAATTTTGACAATTATTTCGGCGCCAAAAAGAAATTTTTTAAAATGTTGCCTAGTTCGGCTTTTGCTCTCTCAAATGCTGATGACGAATATGGTTTGAAAATGCTGGATGGAATTCAGGCAAAAAAATATACTTATGGTTTTAAAAATAAGGTTGATTTTAACGAAAAACTCGACACTAAACTATTGGGAGATTTCAATGCTTACAACGCGCTCGCTATCTACGCTGCGCTTGTTTTGCTGGGGCAGAACAAAGAAAAAGTAAGAGAAGTGATGAAAAATGTAACCCCCCCGAAGGGCAGACTTGAGCACTTCATGTCTGATAGCGGAGTGCTTGCAATTGTTGATTATGCGCATACTCCGGACGCGCTCCAAAATGTTTTGCAGACGATACAAGAAATAAAAAAGGGGAGCGGTTCACCCCGCCCAAATGGGCGGGGCAAGATTATTTCCGTCTTTGGCTGCGGGGGAGACCGCGATCCGCTGAAACGGTCGATTATGGGGAAAATCGGAGTTGTAAATTCAGATATTGCTATTTTTACCTCGGACAATCCTCGCAGTGAAAATCCGGATAAAATTATTTCTGAAATGAAAACTAATTTATCTACTGAAGAATCTGCAAAAGTAAAAACTATTTCAAACAGACATGAAGCGATAAGGGAGGCGGTAAAATTGGCAAATTCAGGCGATATTATTCTAGTTGCCGGCAAAGGACACGAGGATTGTCAAGAAATCAAAGGCGTCAAGCACCATTTTGACGATATGGAGGAATTCGAAAGAGCGTTTCGGGCATAAAAAAGCAAAAACCGAAATTTTTCTGGTACGGATTTTTTGAAGCTTAAAAAATCCTGAAGTTGGCTCGCCGCCGCTCGCCAAACCCCTACAAAATTTGTTTTTGCTTTTTTATGCTAATATAATTTTATGACTGGTTTTGAGCAATTTTTCAAGGGCAAAAAAATAACCGTGATGGGTCTCGGTCTTTTAGGGCGCGGGGTGGGAGACGCGGCTTTTTTGGCGGAATGCGGAGCGGAACTTACGGTTACGGATTTAAAAACAAAAGAGCAACTAAAAGAATCTTTACAAAAACTTAAAAAACTCGCCCCGCCTAGCTCAGGCGGGGTAAAAAATATCAAATATGTTTTGGGAGAGCACAGGCTGGAAGATTTTCAAAATGCCGATATGATTTTGAAAGCCGCCGGAGTTCCGCTTGACTCCATTTATATTAAAGAAGCGAGGAAAAATAATATTCCGATAGAGATGAGCGCGTCGCTTTTTGCTAAACTTTCCGATTTGCCAATCATCGGCGTTACCGGCACGCGCGGAAAGTCCACAGTGACGCATTTTATAGCCCACATTTTGGAGTCTGCCGGCAAGAAAGTTATTTTAGGCGGAAACGTGCGGAGTGTTTCTAATTTGCAATTATTAAAAAAATTCACCCCGCCTAAGCTAGGCGGGGCAAGGCAAACTGATATGGCTATTTTTGAACTTGATTCTTGGCAACTGCAGGGCTTCGGCGAGGCAAAAATTTCCCCGCATATTTCCGTTTTCACAAATTTTTTGTCTGACCACCTTAATTATTATAAAAATGATGTAAAAAAATATTTTACTGACAAATCTTACATTTATAAATTTCAAAATAAAAAAGACACGCTGGTTTTAGGACCAAAGATGAAAGGTTTAGCGGGGGATGCAAAAGGTAAAGTGATAAATGCAAATATTAAAAATGTTCCAAAATCATGGAAAGTCAATTTGTCAGGGGATCATAATTTAGAAAATATTGCCTGCGCAATAGGGGTGGCAAGGATTTTGAAAATTAAAGAAGAGTTTATAAAAAAGGCTGTTGAAAATTTTAAAACCCTGCCTGGGAGGCTTCAAATGGCAAGGAAGATACGCGGGGTTTCCATTTATAACGATACAAATTCCACAACTGCGGATGCGCTTATAGTCGCGTTAAAATCTTTTTCTGAAAAAGTTATTCTTATTATGGGCGGTATGGATAAAGGACCCAATGTGGATGATTTAGCCAAAATTTTACCAACAAAGACTAAATATATATTTTTGACTCCGGGCTCAGGCGGGGACAAGATTGACGCTATGAAAATAAATGCTGAAAAAGTTTCCGGTCTTAAAGAAGCAGTTGCGGGAGCCATGAAAAAAGCCGAAGCGGGCGATATTATTTTGTTTAGTCCCGGTTTTGCTTCTTTTAATATGTTTAAAAATGAATATGACCGGGGAGACCAATTTATGAAAATAGTAAAAAGTTTAAAGTAGCGACACTTTGCTTTTCCCGAACCATTTTTTGACTAAATAGTCCATATTTTGTGTTTTGTCTGTAACTAGAATTTTCATGTTTCTGTTTCGCGAGAGCTTGCTGGAAATTTCTATGTGCCTTTCCAGATATTCTTTTAATTTTTTAGGTATTATTTCATCCTGAGAAATAACCTTTATGTTTTTCGGAACTATTTTCTTTATTTCTTTTTTCAGTATTGGGTAATGCGTACAGCCCAAAACCAAAGCATCTAATTTTTTATTCGCAAAAGGTCTCAAGTATTTTACAAGGAACGGCTTGGCGAGCGTATTTTCGCCTTCTTCAATTAGAGGAACAAGCATAGGGGCAGGATTCTGAAACACTTTTGTTTTTTTGCTTATTTTTTTTATTTCTATAGGAAAAGTGTCAGAAGCAACAGTGCCGAGTGTGGCTAAGATTCCAACTCTTTTATATTGAGAGGCTTCTTCCGCCGCCGGAATGAGTACGCCCAGAACTTTTCTGGCCCCCTCTGCCTTTGGCATCTCCCCCTTACCAAGGGGGAGAATTAAAGAAGGGGTGTTTTGTATTTGTCTGAGCGCCCGCGCGGAAGCGGTATTGCAGGCAATAATCACAATCGCGCAATTTTCTTTACGAAAAAGATAATCCACCGCTTCCTTGGTAAATTCAAAGACTGCTTCATGCGATTTGTTGCCATAAGGCAACCTTTTGGTGTCCCCGAAATACACATAATCATATTCCGGCATGGCTTTCCTTATCGCTCGGGCGATAATCAGTCCTCCCAAACCCGAATCAAAAATTCCAATTTTCATGCTTTTATACTAGCATATTAAACATTTATGGTATATTGGTTTAAGCATGGGAATAGATTTAACCAAAATAAAGAAAGTATTTTTTGTCGGCATCGGCGGAATAGGCATTTCGGCTATCGCCCGCCTGATGCTTGCTTCCAGCAAAGAAGTTTTTGGTTCGGACATAGGAGAGAGTAACATTACAGATGAGCTCAAAAAACTCGGCGCAAAAATAAAATTGGGGCAAGGAATTGAACTGATTCCGAAAGACACCGAACTGATTGTTTATTCTATTGCTGTTCCGAAATACGACCCGGAATTTTTCAAAAAATTGCAAAACTTTGGTATTGCCATAAAAAGTTATCCGGAAATGCTCGGATTAGCAACTAGGGATAAATTCACCATCGCTATCTCCGGCACGCACGGCAAGACAACGACCACCGCGATGATTGCCAAAATTTTGATTGACGCAAAAAAAGATCCTTCGGTCATTGTGGGTTCTTTGCTTATGGAAAATAAATCAAACTTAGTTATAGGCAAGAGCGATTTTTTTGTGATTGAAGCCTGCGAATATGAAAGGTCATTTTTAAATATTAAACCGAAAATTCTGGTTATTACAAACATTGAGTCTGACCATCTAGATTATTACAAAGATTTGGCGGATATAAAAAGCGCTTTTCAGGAACTTTCCGCGCAGAGCGAGAAAGTGATTTCGGATTACGCAAAATATCTGGAAAAAGTTCCTAAGCTTTCCGTGCCCGGAGCGCACAACCGTATGAACGCCGCCGCGGCGCTCGCAGTATCAGATATGCTCGGGATAAAAGAAGAAGATGCAAAGAAATCTCTCGCCAGTTTTTCTGGTACTTGGCGAAGGCTGGAGAAAAAGGGAGAGATAAAAGAAGGCGCGATTATATATGACGACTATGCTCATCATCCCACCGAAATCAAAGCCAGTCTGCAGGCCCTGCGCGAATTGTATCCGAAAAATAGTAAAAATATCACCGTACTTTTCCAGCCACATCTCTACAGCCGGACAAAAGCCTTGTTTTCCGACTTTGCTAAAAGTTTCGGTGAAGCGGACAAAATTTTTCTTCTGCCTATTTACTTTGCCCGTGAAGAGAAAGATGAAAGCATTTCCAGCGAAAAATTAGCCAAGGCTATCAATCAGACTATTCATGCGCAAGGAGAGTATGCCAAATCTTTTCCTGACTTTGAATCGGCCGAGAAGGATGTTTTGGCCTTGAATCTGGGTCCAAAAGATGTATTTGTCACAATGGGGGCGGGCGAAGCCTACAAAGTTGCTGATAAAGTATTTAAACTAGTTTAACTATTCAATTTTTAGTATTATTTGTCAATGGGGATAGGTCAAAATATTCTTATTTTATAAGGTATTTTTAGCTTGACATATAGTAAAAATGTTGTCTAACTATTGACTTATTAATCAGAATATGCTAATATATAATAGTATCCTTATTATATAGGCGCAAGCCTGTTAAATAAGGGTTTTTTAGTTTTAAGTAGCATAATTATATGAAAAACAAAAATTTGATAAAATTTGTTGAGTCGTTTATTCTCTTGCCAGCTTTAACAATGTCGGGGGCGTCCTTAGGAAACAATATAGGATCTATCTCGCATTCTGTTATCGGTATTGCAGAAAACATTAGAGGAACTCCATCAGCCATAGAACAACAGAGTAATGCAGGTGATTTGGTTCGCAACGATGTTCTAGCGCAAAAACAGAAGGTCAAAGCAGATGCCATTGATTCTTATTTTAAGAAATACAATATGCCACTTTATGGTATGGGAATGAAAATGGTTCTAGAGGCTGAAAAGAACGGGCTTGATTGGCGCCTTTTGGCCGCAATTACTGTTCGAGAATCCACCGGAGGAAAATTTGCCTGTAAAACAGTCGGGTACAATGCTTTCGGCTGGGGTTCCTGTAAAATTGGTTTTAGCTCCAATGAGGAAGCTATTGAAAGAATAGCTTTACACTTGGGAGGCAATCATCCGAAAACTGAAAAATATTACAGCAATAAAACTACTATCGGAATTTTGCATTCCTACAATCCGCCCTCTATTGTACCGAGATATGCCGAACAGGTTATATCTATTATGAACGCCATCGGATCAGTGGAACTAACTCCAGCTCCACTCGCCATTGCTAATGCTTAATAAATAAAAAAACGGAAGCCTTGCTTCCGTTTTTTTGTGCTCAAATTTACTCCGGACAAGGTTTAACCTTGTCCGGAGTTTTTTTCCAAGTGAATCAAAGTCATCTTCTGCTCCTTTGGCTCAAATAATGTAATTTGGAAGTTATAAGTTTTACCAAGTTCCAATTTTTCACGGAGTTTAGTTTCTGAAGGAAAGGTTGAGTTATGCACCAATCCCGCTACGCCTTCCTTGATGGAGACGAGCGCGCCGTGTTTGTTGTACTTGATGACTACGCCCTTAATGATGTCGCCCTTCTTCAGCTTGCCTTCAAATTCTTTCCAAGGATTTTCTTTGAGCGCCTTGATGGACAGGGATATCTTGCCGTCTTTTATTTCAATCACTTTTGCTCGGATTTTTTCGCCGATTTTAAACATCGTGCGCGGATTTTCTACCAAGCCCCAATCCAATTCAGAAATATGCACGAGGCCCTCCAATCCGTCCTCTAGTTTCACGAATACTCCGAAATCAACCAGTCCCGCTATGGCGCATTCCAGTTCGTCGCCCACAGCATATTTGCTCAAAATTTCTTTCTTTTCTTCAGGGTTATTGTCTTTCTCGGAAAAGATGAGCTTGCCTTCTTTTTGCAGAGTGGAGATAATCATCACGGAAATCTGCTGTCCGACGAGTTTTTTGAGTTCTTTCAGAATTTTATCTTTATCGGAATCCAGCACACGGGGATAGTGTTCAGCTTTGAGCTGGGATGCCGGCAGAAACCCTTGTATGCCCTGCCATTCCAAAATCAGCCCGCCTTTATTCGCGTCCTTGATTTCCAGACTCATCACTTTTTTTTCCTTGATAGCAACTTCCGCTTCTTTCCAAGTCAGCGCTTGTTTTGCTTCTTTGAGGGAAAGCTCTATATAGCCGTCCTCATTTTCAGTATCAACAACTTTCGCCTTAATGACATCTCCCGGACTTATTTTTTTAATAATGTCCTTGGCGTTGATAAATTCGCGTCCGTAAATGATGCCCGCTCCATATGGCGCGAGGTCCACATAAACTGACGATTTTTCAATACTAATCACCGCGCCTTCCACCAAAGAATCAATTTCCGGCTTATTTACACTGCGATTCACAATAGAACTCAGAACTAAATTTTCGACAACTGGTTCAACCTGTTCGGCTACTTTCTTTTCTTTAATCATAAAATTAAAAATCCGCTCAATAAAAATTGTGAAGCGGATATTAAGGCTTAGGTTTTCCGGCAGATTGCCAGAAGGTTACCCTAAATCCATGCTTTTAATCAAAAAAACCTACTGGTACTCTACCAAAAAATATGCTAGAATGCAACTAATGATAATCACATATTTCGGCAAACAATTTTTCAAGATTCAGCAAGGGGAGACAGTCCTTTCTTTTAACCCTGTCAGTAAAAATTCAAAAACGGGCATAAATGCGCATTTTGGGGCGGATATTGCTCTCGTTACCACTAATCATCCCGATTACAATGGGGTAGAGCAGCTCTCTCATGGCGAACGCGTTCCGTTTGTCATAAATGGTCCCGGGGATTACGAAGTAAAAGAGATTTTCATCAAAGGTGTAATGTCTGATGCGCTTTTGGCAAGCCCCGCCAAGGACGGGGTAAACAAAAAATACATCAATACAATTTATTCTCTTTCTATTGACAATATCAGTATCGTTTTTCTTGGAGCACTGAAACCTATCACGGATGCGGAAATTTCAAAAGAAGCGCGTGAAGCAATAAATAATCCGGACATTCTTTTTATCCCCATCGGGGGCGGAGGGTTGCTTGATGCCAAAGGAGCGGCAAAACTTGCATCAGCGCTTGAACCAAAAATGATAATACCAATGGATTATGATAATGTATCTCTGAAAACTTTTCTGAAAGAGACTGGGGAAGAGAAGGCCGAGGTGGTTGATAAATTAACGCTTAAATTAAAAGATTTAGAAGGCAAAGAAGGGGAAGTAATCGTCTTGAAGACAATTTAAATATTAAAAGATTTAAAAATTTAACTATGAGAAAAATAATCCATCATTTAAGAAAACAGCCCGAGGAAGTCAGAAGACATATTTTGCATGTTTTAACAGTTTGTTTTGCAATAATTTTATTATTGTTGTGGATTTATTCTTTGGGAACAAACTTGAGCAATCCCGACACGCAGGCAAAAATAAATAACGATTTGGAACCGCTCACCGCATTAAAAGATGGTTTAGTCGGCGGGTACAAAAGTTTAGGGGATACACCGTAATTCTATGGCAAAAAAATCTTCAGAAAAAAAGGACGACAAAAACGATAAGGATAACAAGCCGAAGACTAGAGAAAAAATTCTTCCGGTTGATGTGGTGTCTGAAATGAAGGAGTCTTATCTTGCTTACGCGATGTCCGTCATAACATCTCGCGCTCTTCCTGATGTCAGAGATGGACTCAAGCCGGTGCATAGAAGAATTTTATATGCTATGCATGAGATGGGACTGACTGCGAGCGCGCGTTTCAGGAAGTCGGCAGCGGTAGTCGGAGATGTACTTGGAAAATATCATCCGCACGGCGATGTGGCTGTCTATGATTCTATGGTTGGTATGGCGCAAGAATTTTCTTATCGTTATCCGTTTATTTTAGGGCAGGGGAACTTCGGCTCTATTGACGGAGACAATGCGGCGGCAATGCGTTACACCGAAGCAAAAATGTCTAAAATTTCCGGCGAACTTCTACGCGATTTGGAAAAAGAAACAGTAGATTTTCGTCCGAACTATGACCAAACCCGAAAAGAGCCTATTGTTTTTCCTTCTAATGTTCCGGCATTACTTTTAAACGGCACCCTCGGCATCGCTGTCGGCATGGCGACAAACATTCCCCCGCACAACTTGAGTGAAGTACTGGATGCCACAATCCACTTGATTGAAAACGAAGACGCCACCACCGAAGACTTGATGCAATTCATAAAGGGACCGGATTTTCCAACCGGAGGCATTGCTTACGGATACAAAGATATGCTCCATGCTTACTCCGGAGGACGGGGCGGAGTTGTCTGTCGGGGTGAAGCTGAAATCGTGGAGCAAAAAGACGGGAATTTTTCCATCATCATCACGTCTATTCCTTTCCGAGTAAACAAGGCTAACTTGATTATGTCCATCGCCGAGCTTGTGCAGGAGAAGAAACTGGAAGGCATCAAGGGTTTGCGGGACGAGTCCACCAAAGATATCAGAATCGTAATTGATTTGAAATCTAGCGCTCATCCGGAAAAAGTTTTGAATTATGTTTATAAAAATACCCAGCTTGAATCCAATTTCAATTTTAATATCGTGGCCTTGGTGGACGGCGTACCGGAGACTTTGTCTCTCAAATCCATTTTGGAGCAATTTATTCTGCACCGAAAAGAAGTAGTGAAAAGGAGAAGCGCGTTTGATTTAAAAAGAGCCGAAGAACGCGAGCATATTCTGCTCGGTCTCAAAAAAGCGCTGGACAAAATAGACCGGGTGATTAGCGTCATTCGCGCTTCTAAAAATTCTCAGATTGCCAAATTGAATTTAATGAAGGAATTTAAATTTTCGGAACTGCAGGCGGTGGCGATTCTGGAAATGAAACTTTCCAAGCTAGCTGGCTTGGAGAGGCAGGCGGTAGAAGACGAGCTTAAAGAAAAACAAAAATTCATAGCCGAGATGAAAGATCTACTCGCAAGCCCGAAAAAGATTTTGAAGACAATCGCCGGAGAATTGCAGGAAATTAAAACCAAGTATACGGATGAAAGGCGGACCAAGATAGTGAAAGGGGGAGTGAAAGAAATTTCCGATGAGGATTTAGTGCCGGAGAAAGAAACAATGCTGGTCTTGACTGCCGGCGGATATGTAAAATGCACCGACCCTTCGGAATATCACGCGCAGAAGCGTGGCGGAGTTGGGGTGATTGATCTAGAAACCAAGGAGGAGGATTTTGTCACCATGCTGGTTTCCGGCTCTACCCACAGCAACCTCTTATTCTTCACCAACCTTGGAAAAGTTTATCAGATGAAAATGTATGAAATTCCGGAAGGGCGTAGGGCAACGAAAGGTAAGTCAATTATGAATTTTCTTTCGCTCGGAACTGAGGAAAAAGTAAACTCCATTTTAGCGATACCTAAAGATATAGATAAATCTCCCGCTTCACTCATACTGGTGACCAAAGGCGGTACAGCCAAGAAAATGTATTCCGAGAGCTTCAAAGATGTGCGCAGAAGTGGCATTATCGCCATTCGTCTAGACAAAGACGACCAGCTTATTTCCGCGTTAGTGACGGCAAAAAATGACGAAGTAATGATTGCCACAGCCGAAGGCCAATCTATCAGATTCAAAGAATCCGACATTCGTGAAATGGGTAGGACGGCAGGCGGAGTGCGGGGGATAAAGCTTGGCAAAAATGATACAGTTATCGGTGTTGATGTGGTGCGAGGCGGAAAAAGCGAGGGCGCGTTCCTGACCATGAGCGCGAACGGTTTCGGTAAGAAGACTTCCTTAAAAGAATACAAAGTCCAGCACCGTGGCGGCTCTGGCATTAAGACTGCCAAAGTTACCAACAAAACCGGCAAGTTGATTGTGGCAAAAGTCCTGGGTGGCCAAGAACAAGAACTAATAGCTATGTCCAAGAAAGGGCAGGTAATCCGCACAGCCCTAAAAGATATTTCGTCTCTCGGCCGTCAGACCCAAGGAGTGACCATTATGCGTCTGCGTGGCGAAGACGGGATTGCGTCACTGGCGTGCATTTAATTTTCCCCTCTCCAGTAATCTGGAGAGGGGCAGGGGTGAGGGGATATGTTATACTTAACCCATGTTCACCGACCCGGTAAAAAATTTAAAAGCTTTGGGACTGCGGGAAGATGCAATAGTCGCGGATTTGGGGGCGGGGACAGGCTTCTATTCTATAGCTGCTGGAAAACTTGTGCCGCAAGGGAAAGTCTACGCCATTGAAGTAGTCAAAGATTTTTTGGAGACTATAAAAAACAAAGTAAAAGAAGCTCATTTGCGTAATGTGGAAATTATCTGGGGAAATATAGAAAAACTTGGCGGAACGAAAATAGGGGACGGAGTAGTGGATACAGTTATTGCTTCCAATGTTCTTTTTCAGGTGGAAGATAAGAAGAATTTTATTTTGGAGGTTAAAAGGATATTAAAGAAAGGCGGAAGCGCGCTTTTGGTTGATTGGTCTGAATCATCGGTTATGGGCGCAAAAATTATTATTCCAAGGGAGAGGGCGCGGGAAATGTTTGAGGCGGAAGGTTTTGTCTTTGATCGGGAAATTGACGCCGGCGCGCATCATTATGGTATGATATTAAATAAGTTATAAAGTAGAAAGTTATAAAGTTTATAAAGTAAAAACATACGTGAAAAGCAACTTTCAAATTATATTTATCATCATATTTATCGCCTTGGCCATTTTTGGCGTTTTGGTTTTTTCCGGCGCAATACCGCTCGGAGGTCGTAATGAGCCGGGCAGTCTCGGCACCGTCGTTTTGTGGGGGACGGCTAAGACTTCTGTTTTATCGCCGCTTATACAAGAGTTTAATACTGCTAATCCGACTTTTGTCGTCAAATATGAGCAAAAATCCGCGGATACTTTTGACCAAGATTTACTGGAAGCGCTGGCCTCCGGCGCAGGTCCCGACATGATTTTCTTGCCTGACAATCTGGCATTTCACTATGCTAATAAAATTTTCACTATTCCATACGATAGTTTTTCTCTGGTTTCGTTTAAGAATAATTTTGCCGGCGCGGGAGAAGTTTTTTTAACTTCAAATGGAATTCTTGCTTTTCCTATTTCTATCGATCCCCTTATGATGTACTACAACCGCAGTATTCTTGACAGCAATGGAATAATCTATCCTCCGGCTTCTTGGGATGATTTGCTCGGTCTTTTGCCAAAACTAAACAAGAAGGATGAATCAAATAAAATAACAAAGAGCGCGGTCGCCTTGGGGCATTATTCAAATGTTATTCACGCTAAAGATATTTTATCCGCTCTTTTCATGCAGGGGGGAAGCCCGATCACGAGCGAGATAAGAGGAGTTTTTCGCTCCGCTTTAAATACATCAGACGGCAATCCTGCTTCGATGTTAAAATTCTATACCGATTTTGCCGACCCAGGTCAAGATGTGTATTCTTGGAATAAGTCATTTCCAAACTCTGATAGCGCTTTTTCAAGGGAAGATTTGGCGTTTTATTTTGGGTTCGCTAGCGAGCTTCAGTCTTTGATAAACAGAAATCCCAATCAAAATTTCGGAGTTGCGCCGATTCCTCAAGCCAAGAATACTAATTTCAAATTAACTACATCTCGCGTCATGGGGGTGGCTATTTTGTCTTCTTCCAAGAACTTTACCACAGCGTTTACGGTGGCCCGATTGCTCTCGGAAAGAGACTTCGCTTCTAAATTTGCGGACAGGGAAGGCGTGGCGCCGGCGCGCAGAGATTTGCTAAAAAACAAGCCATCAAACGCATATTCTCCTATTTTTTACGATTCCGCGCTTTATGCAAAAAGCTGGCTTGACCCCTCTCCTAAAGATACGGACAACATTTTCCGCAATATGATTGACGGGGTGCTTTCCAATAACATGAATATCTCTAGCGCGATATCGGACGCAAACAACAAAATGGGTCTTTTGTTCGGGAGATAAAAGATGGAGCTTGGATAGGATTTTAGTATGATATATAATATACTTATGAAACTTATTAAGAAAAATTTATACAAACTGGTCCTGTTGTTTTTTTCTTTTCTAGTTCCCGCTGTTTCTTTGGCTCAAGGTAAGATTGAAAACCCGCTCGGACCTGATGGATCAAGGACAGTACCGGAGTTTATAGAAAAACTTTTAGTAGGTGTGATTAAAATCGGCATGCCGATTGTGGCGCTCGCCATCATCTACTGCGGTTTTCTTTTTGTGTCAGCCAGAGGCAACTCGGAAAAACTTAAAAAAGCCAAAGACGCTTTGCTCTACACCTTAATCGGCGCGGCGATACTATTAGGTTCGTGGGCTATCGCAAGGCTT
>Ga0209541_10007924_pt1 | contig 17713 bp, 23 predicted proteins | sample RifCSPlowO2_01_FD_184027 | JGI IMG/M metagenome (GOLD analysis project Ga0209541, IMG submission 184027) | Groundwater microbial communities from Rifle, Colorado - Rifle CSP2_plank lowO2_0.1 (SPAdes) (version 2) | ecosystem: Environmental > Aquatic > Deep subsurface > Groundwater | place...
CTGGCTGGCGGAAACGATTACCGTTAAGCGCGGCGAAGTGCTCCGTTCCAAGACCTTGGAGCGGGAAGACATCTGGGCGTTGCGCCATCTCGCGGCGAAGGGAAAACAGACCAGTGTCTGCATTCGCGAAGGCATTCCGTTTGTGCCCGCTTTTTTGCTGGCGTATCTCAGCTTTCTCTTTCAGGATATGCTCTTTCCCCTTCTTTTTCGGTTTATTTTCTGATAACAAAAAAGAAAGCACATCCTCCATTATCTATAACGCATAATACGCACCATTTATATAACTAAAAACCATTCCTTTGGCATTGTCAGAAAAGAGGTGGGCGATATGCGATTAAAGTCTTCTACACTCTGTGCTCTCCTGAGCAGCGCTTTTTTTTCCTGCGCTTTGCAGTCCCGGGAATGGTCTCCGGGGCTCGACGTGCCGCCGATTCGCGGAGGGTTTGATCATACTGCTCGTTCTGTTCCTGACGAAGCCCGGGAAGAAGCGAGGCAGGTGACGCAGCCCGTCTTTGTCGAAGCCAAATATCGGTTTCTGCTGCCGGATGGCAGTGAATCTATCGAGACTCTGCGCAAAGCCGGCTCGAGCTTGGTGCTAAACGACGAGTTTGCGGTGACGGCGTATCATGTCATTGATGCGCCACAGACCATACAGTACATGTACCTCGAGGAGCAATCACAGATTCCATCGCTTTCTTTGGAACTCTCACAGGGTTTTATGGAGCAATTGCTCACCATCGGGACGGCAGAAAGAGTGAGCGTGCGCATTACCGTGGGCGATGTCGAAACGCTTGGCGTGGCCTGTCCGGATTATTCTTCCGGTGAACTGAGCGAAAGCGGGCGCTATCCCGGGCCGGACTATGCGCTTTTACGTCTGCCCACCAGCCATCAGTTGCCCTCGCTGGCCCGGAGCCCGCACTTGCGCTTAGGAGATTCTGCAGTTCTGGAAGCGGGAGATTTCGTCTACGCTGTTGGCTATTCTCTTATGCAAGGCCGATTCCTTTCTGCGGGGGAAGTCAGCAATGTCTCCGACTTCACGGAAAACAGCCTGCTGCAGGATTATGAGTTTACTATCACCAGCCCTATCAGTCCCGGGAATAGCGGCGGGCCGGCTTTTGCCGTGTATGATGGAAATCTCCATTACGTTGGTGTTACGGTCGCCTATTTTATTTCTGGCCAGAATATGAACATTGCCGAAGGCATCACGAGCATTCTGGACGATGCCGAAAAGAATTATGGCATTACGGTTCGCCGGGAAGCAGCACCCCTACCGGTGCAGTATGAAAATGCCATGCCGTACGATTCAGAAGGCTCGCTGCGGGGGCTGTTTTGGGATGAAGAGGAGTGATTTTTCCGGAAACCCCGTCGAAAGATTTTTAAATGCAAAGAAATTGATATTCTCTACGTTTAAAAAGAGGTGCCGTGATGAATAAAAGAGGTTCGCTGTCCTTATCCATTGAAGTTATCGTCATCGTTGTCATTGCTTTTGTCGTTCTCGGGCTGGGATTGGGATTTGTCCGCAGCCAGTTCAAAACCATTGAAGAAACTGCTAGTTCGGTGCAGGAGCAGATTCGCCAGCAAATTCTTGATGATTTACGCACAGGCAACAAAAAGTTAAGCTTTCCGGCAACCCAATTAGCATTGGAAACCAATGAGGAATCCGTTCAGGCTATCGGAGTAAAAAATACGGAAGATACGGCCCTCACTTTGCAAGTGCAGTTTGAAGTGAATACCAAAGACGGCTTTAAGCCCTTTTCTCCGGCGCAGCCTTTCGCTTTTGTTCCCGTCGGCGGGGTTGATGAAACCAGTAGCGTTCTCCTCTGGGACAATTCACCGGTTTCATTTAAAGCAGGAGAAGCGCGGGTCATTCCCGTGACGATTACTGCTCCCACGAGAAGTGGCAATTATTTGTATAAAGTGAAAATAGTGCAAGAAGATGGTACGACACTGTACGATGAACGAACGTTCTTCATAAAAACATCCTAGTTGCGATATATGGTCCACCACAAAAAGCGCATGACGGAACAGCAGGAATTTGACGTGATGAAGCTGGTCCTCGACAAATTCCTCTGGCTGGGATTCATCGTCATGGGCTGGGGGATGTATACGTCGATTCGCGATTCTGCGGTGCTGCCCGGCTTATGGTTCATGCTGGCAGGTGCAGTATTGCTCTTCCTGTTCTTGGTGATTATTGTGAAAGAGTATGAGATTTGGAAATAGGTTTTTCAAATAATCTTTCTATCGATTCTTCTTCTATTCTTCCAAGCACTCCACGGGATAACAAATATCGTACGTATTCATCATGGCGGCCGGCTCCGCTCCTGAAGCCGTTTCCTGATGCGGGTAATCGTCGATGGCAATGCACTCTTCTCCCGGCGCACATTCTGCAGAAGAAGTACACGCGGAAAGGAAGCAGCCATTGCCTTCCATGCCGTCAAATCGCGAGAGCGACTGGCAGCGCAGCAGCCACGGGCCAAAGTACCCGCAGTCCGCATTCGTCGTACACGGAAGCACGCATCGAGCTAAAGTGCCAATTTCACTGCCCGTCCAGATGCACGGCTCTGCACAGGTATTTTGGCTGTTAAAGCCGATGCATGACGGCAGCACATCACAGGATGCTCCCGCTTCGTCTGGCGGATCGCCGGGTTGTGTCGAGGCTGAATCACACTGTTCGCCCTCTCTTCTTCGCCTGATTTCCGGCGTCCAGACCGTTCCCGTTCCACGCATGCCCTGCTCACCGGGAATAAAAGCGTACATGTCTGCCACATAGCGGTCATCCAGACGTTCTGTTGCCCAGGACTCTGTCGCGGTAATGACTTCATTGACTGCCCCTTTAGCAACCCCGCCGCTGAAGATATGGGCAACAAATTTTATAATAAATCCACCCCCTTTCATCATAACCATAAGTTGGTCCATTTCCCGGCAGCCCAGATAGTGGCCATTGCGTGTGCCCCACAGATGGAACGCTGCTGCTGATTCCTCAGAACGCAGCCGGGCATCGGGATCATCATCGGAATCGTATGAAAGCACTTGCAAGGGTGCTGGCGTTAAAGAAATGCGAACTTCGTTTCCTGCTCTAGACGCATTCTTGTAAGAAGTTCCCAGACGAGGGCAGATGGCGCTTGGCGCATAATCCGGATGCCAGGTGACAAAGCAGCGATGGTCCTGATAGTCTTCCCAAGAAAGAACTTCTGCCGCTTGGGGATTATACAAAAGGTTGCCATCCGTGTCCTGGAGGCGAACCGTGACGTTGGGAAAAGAAACACTGCCGTCTGCCGCTGCGCCTTCGGCGCGGAGCGTGGCGTTATCGATGCGAACGGCCTCTTCCTCGGGATGATCGTTTTCGCCATAGGAAGAATCCCTACAGAAGCCGCTTTCACAGAGCTCATTGCCCGGGCAGTCGCTATCGCTGCGGCAGCGCTGCTCCAATGAGCAGCCCGAACTCTTAGAAGCATTAAAGCAAGGTTCATCCAGATTGCCACAGGCTAAAGCTGCAGAAAAAGCAGCGGCCAGCATTGCGGGGATATATCGTGGTTTCATAATTACTTAAAAATAGTGACATCACTTTAAATATCTTTTGGTTCTTCTTTTGGGCATGAGCAAAAAAGGCGCTATTGGCTTGTCTGTAGAACTGCTGGTCATCATTATCCTGAGCTTGGTTATCTTAGGTGCAGGCATTGCTTTTTTATACCAGTTATTGGGCGGTGCCAGCGAGCTGAAGGCAGAGCTTGACACCAGAACACAGCAGGAACTGGAACGCTTGCTCGTCGATCAGGGCAAGCAGGTAGCGCTGCCCCGGCATACGGCAACCATTCTTCCCGGCGAATCGCATGTTTTCGGCTTAGGCATTCTGAACACGGGGGATGTGGGAGAAACGTTTACTCTTACGGTACTGCTTTCCAAAGCGCTCGACGAGAATGATGCAGTGCTGTATGATGATCCTGACGTTCTCAATGAAGCAGTGCGAACCGTTGCCGAAAGCTGGCTGCTGTACAATCAGGAAGAACTGCGCCTTGCAGAAAATGAGCACCGCACGGAAGGAATTCTCGTCGATATTCCCAACGATGCACCCAAAGGCACGTACATCTATGACGTCGAAGTTTCTGCTGGCGGGCGGCCATATGGCAACAAGCTGAAGTTTACGGTGGCTGTCAAATAATTGAGCCACTTCACGGCTGGCGGCAGAGTGTTTCTAGTACTCTTTCAACAGTCTGTTCCATGTCTCTTTCCACCCGTTCTACAATCTCTGGCTGTATGTCCAGCTCTTGCGTCAGAAATTCGTAACTCTGCGCTAAGCCGCTGTAGATAATGTCTGTGTTTCCCGCTTTGGCAAGCTGAATGCTCCGCAGCAGAGGGAAAGGCGCCAATGCAGGAAACGGCCCAAGGCCTTCAAACTCAGCAAAGAGGCAGCGGTTTTGGTAGTCGAAAAGCATGCGGTCTTCTGCAGCAACCAGAAAGCGGGAATTGGCAGCAGCAATAGCTTCTGCTGTCGTCATTTTTCCCACACCAGCTTCTCCAATAAGATACATCCCTCCTTCCTGTTCTCGATCGTAGAGCACGTCTCCAAACAAGCAGACATACGGCCCGTCAATCCCCCTCAGCTCTTTGGCCGTAAAGAGGCGGGGGTACTTTTCTCGGAAAAGAGGAATTCGTGCATCATCCGGGAAATCTTCAGGCGATAAAGTCAGTTGTTTCATGCTGATACCTTTTTTTCATGCAGAGACTACCGTAACATACTTTTTCTGGCGGATGGTAAGATACGGCTTTTGCAGCCGCCTTTTTAACTCTTTATCCTGCGTCAGGACGAGAGCGCCTTTTCTGGATTCCATAACGAGCGCATCGTCCACTTTTCCGGTGCTCTTCAGCACAGTAATTGTTTTGGCTTTTAGCAAAGCTATGGCCAAGCGTGCCGCTGGGGTGAATTTTCCTTTCTCTGTTGTCGCGAGGCTTTCCAGCTCTCGGTTCGTTCCTTGAAGAACAGCCAGCCGGTACGGAAAATCACAAGTTCGCTCAATCTCGGAAAAGAGATCAATGCGAAAAAGAGCGATGGCCAAGAGCGCGTTGGTGTCGATGATAACCGTTTTCATGGGGAGTGCTCTGGCCGTGCTTCGTGGTGTGCAATGATCTGCAGCGTCGCTATCCACCAAATTTTTGTGAGCAGCAGCAAAGCCAGAACCAGCAGGCCGCTGAGGATGATGAAGAGCGGCGCTTTTCCGGCCTCGATGAGTTTGAACGTGCCATAGCTGCTGCCGGCGATGAAGAATAGAAGCAATAAGAAAGCAGGCAGCGTGTACGGTGCTTTCTTCAGGGTGCATTTTCCTGCTTTTCTTAGCAGCTCTTTCCAGGGCAGATAGATGAAAGCGAGAGAAACCAGAAAGAAATAATAGAAAACCATCGGCAGGATGAACAGCGCTTTAGGAAGAACTGCGTTAGGCAAAAAGCTTTCTTTGAAGAGGAAGAGCTGGCTGCCCAAGAACAAGCCCAGGAAAAGTGTAGTGAGAAATATGTACTTTAGCCAGCGGGATCCTAAAAGCAGCAGATTCTTTTTTATTGCCGGCAGTGGGTTAATTAACTGCTGTGCACCCACCCAGAGTATGCTCGTGAAGCCTAAAAAAATCACCAGAGAAGTCCATAGCAACGCCAGCAGTGTCTCCTGCATAGCGTCATATGCAGCATACAGCGGAAGCGCATCTTCTAACGGAGGAACGCCGGCCTGCAGCTGTTCTGGATCAAGGTCGGCTTCCGCAACGAGTGTCGAAATCTCCTCGGCATGAGCAAGAATTTTCACCTGGTAGCGCAGGCCATTAAATGCCAGGACAAAGAAAAACAGTATCTGCAGCACCAGCAGGATGCTAAACAGCAGCCGGTGTTTCTTGATGGCGGTGATAGTCGCCGTGAGTCCTTGCTTATAGGCGTGCATGGGCTGGGAAAAAGGGAAGGAGATTTAAAAGGCTTTGCACGGCTGTTCATATGCATTCCTGGAAAGAAGATTTTATAAATGAAGAGACAACGAGTCATTTTAAGAAATGTTTTCCTCTTCCAAATTGGCTGTCGATTGCTCATTTTTACATGAGCCATCTCAAGCAACTTCTTTCTCGTCTCATCTTTCAAGTTTTATAAGAACAAGAAGAAGAAATTCCCGAAAATGATGAGAATCTCCAAAGAGTTTGCTGAGATACTGGGGTTATTATGTGCAGAAGGCTCTCATATTGTTTCTTTTTCTAGTTACTGGGGTAAAGAACGTGGTAAGCTCTATTATCGTAACAATAAGAAATCCGAAAGGATAGAGTTCTATAATAAAGACAAAAAGTTATTGCATCATTATGCAGATCTTCTTTGCAAAGAGTTCTGCATGAAGACTAAAGTAACTAAATTTGGTAAGATTAATATCGGAAAAAGAGAGATCATGACAAAAATTATTACTCAGACTCCTCTCGGTCATATGCGATGGCGGGTTCCTAAAGCTATCTCTTTAGGGACAAAAGCCGTTAAGATTGCTTTTTTGCGTGGTTATTTTGATGGAGATGGGACGGCTATAACTTGTCCAAGAATGTTTTCGACGAATCGGGCGGGCCTTCGGCAGGTCTCTCAGCTCTTATCAAGCCTTAATTTTAAACACACTTTGCAAGGACCGCACTATAAAGAGAAGAGAAAGCCAGCATATACTATTCAGATTAGTCGAAAAGATAAAGAAAGGTTTTTAAATCTGATAAGGCCCGTTTCAAAAAAGCTAGGTCTGCGGGGGTAACCAGAAGCAATGCTTTCTGTTCCTTAGAGCAAAGCCTGGCTAAATGCGCAGGACTTAAGTCCCACCCCTGACGGCTGTTAGGAAGGCATCCTGTGGGTTAGTCCCTTCGAGGGTTCAAACAACGAGGAAAACTCCTCTTGAGAACACATCCCTTCCCCCGCACTTTTTCTATTTTGCTTTTTCTTCTTCGACCACAACAACCTTTAAATAAAAACTTCTTTCTCTTGCTGCTCATGCCCCTGTAGCGCAGTGGTACTTGGCGTGTGCGCAAAAGCATACGCAGAGCGCAAGAGCGCGCGTCCTTGGTATGCAAAACAGAAAGGACGAGGTCCCGAGTTCAAATCTCGGCAGGGGCTGTTTTTATCTGATGGTTAGTCTGGTTGACCATAATGTTTATATGACTCAATATTTTTCTTCTCTCAGTATGATCAGTGGGGTTCTGAAGAAGGCTGCTTCTGCCGCATTTGTCTCTGTTCCTTTAGTTCTCGGTGGAATGGCGGCTACGGGCTGCCTGGACGAGCCTTTTCCCGATCAGCCTTTATTTGAGTCTTCTCCCCTGCAGAATACGCGCACGCTTTTCCAAGATTCCCTTCTGGAATTTGCGGTGCAGACAGATCCCCGCTATTTCTCCCTGCTTCAGGAGATCAGCCCATCATATCGGGATACGGCTAAGCCCAATGCGTTCGCTCTTTTTCCTGCAACGACGGACCATGTGTTTGATAGCACGGCTTTAGGCTGGTTTGTACGCAGCCTTCATGAGCATTACGATGTGCAGCTTTTTGCCGCCCATCAAAAGCAAGAGGCATACGCTGCTCTTGCAGACCTTGCTTCTACTGACCCTTTTTCCATCAACTTTCTCACCCTGTTTGGCCATGGAACACCCCGAACCCTCGCTCTCGGGGGGCCCATCTGCCGTCTGGGGGAGTGTCAACGTGATGAATCACATGCTTTCAATGTCTCTGATAGGGAATTCTGTTCCTATTTAGATGATGTTTTGGCATCGGACGCCGTAATCTTTCTCGGCTCCTGTGCCACCGGGTACGGGGAGGAGGATGCGGAAAATTTTGCTAACTTTATTATGGCCTGTGCTCCCGGAAGAACCGTTTACGCCGGAACCGCTCCTTTCTCTGCGCAGGGAATACGGGTCAATAGCTGGTACCCGTTCGATGCAACGCTCATGGGGGGGTGGGGGATGTCTTTCACTCGCTTTGGTTTTATCCCTCTCACTGACATCACGTACACGAACAAAGGCCACGAAGAATAGCTTTCATAACGCTTATTAACATTCTCTTTTTCTGCTGTTCATCTTGCTCCAAACTATTGCTCGTGAAATAAAAGCATCTTTACAATCCTCTTCTGCTGACGATGCTCTTCTCTTCGACGGTAAACAGTTCCCGGTACGGTGGGAGCAGTTCATCTCTCTTGAACAGCCCGATTCACAAAAAGCTATTGCTTTTGTCGATGGCGGCCAGGCGGAGATCCTTTCTGCAGGAAATTTTTGCTTGTCCTTTCTTCGCATCGCTGCAGTTGTTTTTGCCGGGCAGAAAAAAAAACGGCCACTCCTTTCAGAATTTTATCTTTTCACCAAAAGTATTTTTCACGAGAATGAGATCTGGTATCAAAGCAAATTATTCCCGCTGGATGCATCGCCCTTGCTTACTTCCGAGCAGCTCTTGGTTTCTTCCAGAGACGCGTTGCTAGCGACGGGAAAGGAGCGTGCTTCCATCACGGTGGTAAGTTCCCTGGCCCGGCGCTTTGCCGAGCTGGCTCTCGTACGGAAAGCCGTAGCAGACACGGACATCGTCGTTCTCGACGGCACGTTGGAAGCAACTTATCCGCGGGAGGAAGCTTTGCTGCAGCAGCTCAGCCCTGCCGTCTGCGCACTGGCCAAAACGTCGGCGCTCTTCACAAAAAATGGCCACAATCCCACCCTGCTGCTGAACAAGCTTGGCCCATCGGGCTGCTGGCAGTATGCTGTTGCGGAAAGCGAACAGATGGGCTTTGTGAAGCTGCATGAAAAAAGCAAGCACGTTTTCCGCTATGAAGGAAAGCAGGAGCATCTTCCTTTTTTGCTCGAACAGTCCCGTGATGCGGTTTTTCTCGGCTATCCTTATGGCCTGATCTTAGCAGATAAACTGGCTCGCGTCAGCAATCAGGAAAAGCAGCGGCTGCGCATGCAATTGCTGCTGCGCAAAGAGAATAGAGAGTTATTGGACGCGATGCAAGCGACTAATGCGCACGAGATTCTGGACGCGCTGGGGTGATATTGGTATTTGTTTTTTCATCCATTGAGAAAACGCCGCCTCGGCCGTTCGCTCGGTCGGTTCTGGCTTCTGAAGTCGTCCAAAGCTTGAGTTTGTCATTGATAGAACCGAACACTGAATTCTCATAAACGAAGGTAGTTCACAAGAAAAGCCAACGAGCTTTTCTGTGCCCAGATAAAGTCGTTGCTTTATCTTGGGCCTCGCTCACCTCTTGGCCGGGTCGGCGGCGTTTTCTTTCCCTCACGAAACGTTTATAAAATAACCGCCGTTTTTCAGCCTATGGTTAAGCGCACCGGCTCACGGCAGCGAAAAAGCCGCTATAAATTGCAGCGGCATTTCCGCCAGAGAGGAAAGATTCCCCTCAGCCAGTATTTCCAGCAGCTGCAGGACGGCGATTCTGTCGGTCTCGTCCTGAATTCAGCAGTGCTTCATGGCTATTTTTTTCCCCGCTTCCATGGGATGACCGGCGTGGTCTGCGGAAAACGGGGGAAGTGCTATGAAGTCCGGATTACGGACGGCGGAAAAGAGAAATCCCTCTTTGTCCATCCCATCCATCTCAAGAAACAGTAAATAAGAAACATCAAAAGAAAAATAAGCAGCAAACTAAAGAACAAAAACAAGAGTGCCCATGGTCAGCCCCCAATTCATTGAAGAAAAGCCGCTTTCCCTCGTCGAGGTACGCAGCGCGTTAGAAGCCATTGAAAAGCGGGACACGGAACTGAACTTTCTGTCGAACAAGACCAAAGAATATGTTACTACGTTTGTCCGCCTTACTGCGGAGCAGCAAGAGCAGCTGGAAGAGAAGCTGCACGGCCTGGAATTGACCCGCTTAAAAACCGAGCATATCAAGAAGATTCTGGATTTTGTGCCGGGGACGGTCAACGAGCTGAAAATTGTCTTGCAGGCGTATCCGCTGACGATGCCGAAGAAAGACCAAGAAAGCATCATCGCTGCGGTAAATGACATTCTCAAAGAGCAAAAAGCGGCTGCAACCTAAAACGGTTGCTCTACCAGCGTAATTTTTATTAAGCACAGTAGCTTTACTTATGAAATTGAAAGGAATACCCCAAAAAAATGGAAGAAACAGAAAAAACCAAAGGCCCCGACCGCGAGGAGCGGGCTATTGTCCTGGACCATCTGGAGCACGGCTATCCTCTCGAAGAGAGTGCGCTCAAGACGCCCATAGCGCAAGCATTGGGAGTAGAGCATATCACGCTTCTGGAACTCATCCCCAAGAGGGGCATATTTCTGCAGCCGCATCAGGACGTGTACATCGGTGAAGGCAAGCGAGAAGAGATTCATCATATCAAAGGCCGGATCCCTTTTTCAAAATTAACCATGACTGCACAGAAAGAATTGCCCCATGCGCTGGAAACGCTCATCAGCCGGGATGAGCAGCGGTTTATCGCTTTTTTTAACAAAGCCCAGCCGCTCAGCATGCGCATGCACCAGCTGGAGCTCCTGCCTGGGCTGGGGAAGAAGCATATGGTGGAAATTCTGGAAGCTCGCAAAGAGAAGCTTTTTGCAGACTTCAATGATTTGAAGACCCGGGTTAAACTACTGCCTAATCCGCGGCAGGTCGTCATAAAAAGAATTCTGTCGGAACTGGAAGGGAAAGAGAAATATCAGATATTTGTGCGATGAGCCGAAGCGATGGCATTCATCTATCCCCAGGCAGATAATCCTCCACCAAGTCGATGAGCGTTCTTAACGGAACTTCTTCACCAGTGCTGCTGTACCGAGGCTGCTCTTCGTCGGGGAGCAGAATCATCCCTTGCTCTCTCAGCAAGCCTGCATCAAACGCTTCTTTTTCTGCCGGGGAAATCACGTTATTATGGTCAGTATCAGCATAGCGAATTAAAGCAGTTTCGTATGCTGTTTCAAACCTGTTCCGCAGGCCAATGGTTGCCTCATAGGCAATCCCCCCATAGAGCAAAAGAGGAACTCCCAGAAAAGTCCCGATGATGATGTTTCCAAAGAGATTATCTTTTCCCATACTCCACATATCCGCAATGCCCGCACACCGCGCGGTCTTTATGCGCCCCTAAGAACATCCCCGGGCCGCATTTGGGGCAGAAGCGGTTCTTGCGGACGAGTTTGTCACCCGAAACGTCATACACTTTCTGAATCTTCCAGCCGGGCTTCTTGGCTTTCGGCCCTTTGCCTTTCCCTTCCGCTTTCTTTGCCCCGCTTTGCTTGGTTGCCATGCTTATACCTCGGCCTTAGCCGTTTTTGCAGCAGCTGCCGCTTCAGCCGCTTTCTTTTTCTCTTCTGCTAACACTTTCCGTTCCTGGCTGGTGAGCTCTTCAAAGCGCGTTCTCGCTTCCAGGGACTGATATGCCACTGCTTCTGCCAGCGCTTCCTGCTTACCGAAGGTAGTGGTTATTTTCTTTACGACGACATTTGGAACATCAGTGGAAAGTGCTTTAGCTATCGCAGCAGCAACATCTATATTTTTCGGCGTCGCTCCCTCGAAGAGCAATTTTGCCTGCACTTCTGTCCGCTGCAGGAGCGAATTTTCTTTTTTTGTGGCAATAGTAAGTTTCATGGTCTGTTCCTGTTGGTGTATCGTTTATTTTTTTTGGCTGTTTTTTTTGTTTCTCTTTTCGCCTATTTTTATGTTTTCTCGTGTGCTTTTGTTGTTTGTTCTTTTGCTTATCGTACTTTTATAGCATACTCACCTTTCACCGTAACGCCCACTTTCTGCGCAATCAGGGAGTTCTGCGGGTCCGCAATGTACAGGCGCCCCTGCCAGCTGGTCGTGAAAGTATTCCCTTTGCACAACGGGCAGGCATCGCCTTCGACAAAGATCTTGCATTGTTTGCACGCTTTCTTTTTGCTCATTTGTTTGATACCCCGCAACTTTGGGTGATTTAGTTACATTTTCTTGCCACAGCATAGCGGGGTATTAAACATTAAAAATACCCCACCGCTTGCGGTGGCTGGGATTTTTATTTTTCTTTCCCTTTCTCCTTTCCTTTCTCTTCCTCAGTATTTACGGGTGCTGCATCTTTCTCTTTCTGCTGCTCCAGCCATTCCAGCTTGCCTAAGCCCTCTTGGCGCATGCTCAGGCCGATCTTGGGCCGGTTCATATCTTTAAAGCTGACAGCAATGATGCGCGCCAGGCAGTTGTCATTCACTTTGAGGACCTGGCCGGATTTTTTTCCTTGGAGGACTTTTTCTTTGCTGAACGATACGAAATCGTCCATGCTCTGCGAGATGTGTACCATGCCTTCAGTAGGCCCCATCTCCAGAAAAGCGCCAAAATCTGTTATGTCGCGTACTTTTCCAAAGACCAACTCGTTCTGCTCCGGCTTGTAGGTCAGCAGCTCAAATTCCGTCTCAAAATAGCCTGCTCCATCGCCGGGAATGATGACTCCTTCTTTCGCTGAGCCCAGGGAAAGGACCGTGATGACAAAGCCCAATTCTTTGGACACATAATTATCATATGCTCCTCGTATGTTCTTGAGGATAGCTTCTGCCTGCGGCAGGTCAAACATGCTGGGTGGAACCCGGATGTGGTCTTTTACTTTGACGGTATAGAACATTTTTTAATACTCCGCACTCGTTTTTCTCGAGAGATTTATAAAGCTTTTGCCGGAGAATTTTCTTTAGGGTTCCGGCTCGCCCCAGCGCAATCCCAGGCCCCAGACGAAATCGACATCCAGCTCGTCATTGAGCCGGTATTGCATGAAGCCCGTAACGGGTGCAGGCTCAAAAAGATAGAGGTCTAGCGTATGGGTCCAGGTCAGGAAGAAATTAGCATCGATGCCAAAACCCGGGACTCCCAGGCGTGGATATTCTTCGCCATTGACTTGAAGATCAATTGTCGAAAAGCGGAAAATGGGAATTACTTCCACGCCGATGCCAAAAGTGGTTTCATACAACGCATCAATCTCTTTTGGTTCTGATTCTGGTGACTGTGCAATTGCCCGGTGGAGCAGATACCGCAGCTCGGGCAACAAGCGAACTTCACTCGTGTCCTGGACTTGCTGATAGCTGATGAAAGCTCCGGGAAGAAGGCTATAATCAGTGGAAGTTCGCCGCTCAATTTCTGCAACAGCTTCTATGCCCAAGCCATAGCGAAAATCATCACTTGCTGCGAACGTATTCACACCTTGGGCATCCTGCCGATCCGGCGTAAAGCCGATGGTTTCGTAGTACGTCGTCCTGTTCGGGCCGGCACAACCAGCAGCCAGAGCCGCAGCCAGAACACTGGCACTAAGAACTTGCTCAAGTTTGTTTGCCATAAGAGCAACGCAAAACGTATTTCTGAGGTTAAAAAGAGCCCGAATTATAAAAGGCTTATGCAGGGATTTGGCATTTTTGCTTCTTTTTTCGGTTAGCCTACAAAACTACGTTAAAGCCGTAATGGTCAGGCGGACTGCTGCTACAACCTCTTCTAACGGCACTCTTTGATAATAATGGAAAAAAGGGATTTCCCGGCCATGGTGTTCTTCCGTATAATTCGTAGTCCAAGGGATGTGGAAGAAGACAAAAGGTGTAGAAAGATTGTTTTCCCAGATGTAGTGATTTACTCGATAGATGAGATCATTGCAGACGAAAGTTCCGGCATTGTCTGAAAGGCGCACGGGAAGCCCGGCTTGCTCCAAGAGCTGTGCCAGTGCCGGCTCGTCAAAGGAGCTCTGTATATACTCAGATGAGGAAGCAATACGCTCTTCCCGGGGACGGTACCCCGCATTGTCAGCGACATAACTATTCATGATATTCCTGCTCTGCTGCTCAAGGGTTATGTATTGATCTCCTTTTAGCCCCAAGCTGAGCACGAGTGCCGGTGTTTCCCGTTCAATGTAGCGAATGACTTGTTCTGCTGCCGTGCGAAAAGTGACCGAGAGGATCATAGTGTCAACTGCTTCCTCTTTAGCGACGGCTTCTATGACCTCTGTGGTGGGGTTGTACGGAGTCCCTGCAAAAGGCTCAAAGCCCGTCAGCAGTACAGGGCGTTCCGGAAAGCAGAAAGGAAGCGCAGTGCTGAGCGTGAGCGCTTGCTGGAGGAAAGAGCGGCGGGTGATTCTATTGCTTTGCTGCTTTTTGTTGGGCATGGTTTATGAAGAATCTTTGATGCATTGCTCAATTTTTTTTCGTTTCATGCCAGAGGTTCCTAACCGGCCAACTAAAACTAGCCCGTTGTATATGTTTTCCAGCATCCCCCTGCTCAGATTCTTTAAATCTTTCTCAAAAAAGAGCTGAACCCGATGTCCTATTTCTCTGTTGAATCTTTCGAGATTCAATTGGTTATATTCTGCTTGGATGAACAGGTCAATATCACTGCTTTCATGGTACGTCCCTTTTTGCACACTGCCGAAGAGGATGATGACTTTTGGCATCAGGGCTTGATCTATCCACTCTATTACGCCACTGGCTATCACCTTCTTAATTACTACTTCACTTTTCTCATAGCGATAGGCGAGAGAAAGCCGGTTTGCCTCATAATAAGGATATTTTTTTTCTTCTTTTTTCCGAAGTACTAGTCTCTTTCGAACGAGTTCTTTCAAATATTTCATGACCGTTTTGGTATCAAGGGCAGTTCTCCTCGCCAGCTCCCGTACCCCAAATTGCGTCATTGGATAGAAAAAAAACTGATTTTGGATTGCTGTTTGCATAATGTTGGATATTTTTCCTACATTTATAAGTGTTTCTGTCGGCATTTTAAATGTTCTCATTACCAGATAAAGTCAACTTGTCGTCATCTCCACTTTTCTGGCAATTTTTATGAGATCAAGCAATCTGTTTTCTCCCAGCGGCAGCATTAATTCTGCGCTCTCTGCCGGTGTTTTTCCATGAAGCATACTATGCGGATTGATATAATTATGCAGAATTTTGCATAGTGCTGATGTTGATGCTGCGCCTTCATGCGTTTGAAATACATTTAGAGCATCAAATCTTCTACTCAATTCACGATTATGTCTTTCCACCGCATTGTTATTATGCTTCAATCCAAATTTTTTACAGGCGATGGGAACCCCAAATTTAATTTTAGTAATTCTAGAAAACAGTTTTTTCCACGCAGCTTTATAATTCCAAAACTTATCAGATACAAAAATGATTAACCTTCTGTTTTTCACTGGCTTTTTCAATTCTTTCTTGTATTGTTCCAGCATCTGTTGGTAGCACCACGTTTTAATCTGCTGGAGAAAGGACACACATGCTTCCTTTGTCCTTTCTATGACGACAATTTCGGCAAGAACTAATTTTGTTTTGCTATCAATCGCAGTGAGCCGATATTCCCAATGGTCTTTTACTCTGGTGTACTTTTCATCGAAATGGATACGCCCCTTAATCTTTGGAGTGCCGAGTTTCTGCTCGTTTTTTTTAGGAGATGGGAATATTTAACCACCCATTTCCGAATTGCCCATCGAGATATTTTAATTTTATCATGCTGCTTGAGATGTTCTTTTACTTTTTTAAATGATGCACCGTCACCATATTCATGCAAGGCACGAACGATATGTTCTGGTTTTGTTCTCATTCTTTTGAATCCATCATCATGGACATACCATTTTTGACAATCGTGGCAGAAAAACTTTTGCTTTGAGCCAGAAGCATTGTGTCTCATCCCTTTTTTCGCTACATTATGTGATCCACACAGTTCACAAATAATCATATCAATCACCTCTTAAAACAGTGAAAGAAGAACTAATATTTAAAGATGACGTTTAGTTGACTTAATCATCATTTCATAACGCTAATAAATGGTGCCGTGAAGCTGAAAAATATGGACTTTGCACAAGTTCTCGGTTGGATCGCAACTTTTCTCTTTTCCATAATGATCATCCCCCAGATGATTAAGACCATTAAGATGAAAGATACGCGAGGTGTTAGTCTACTGCTCTTTGTCATTTTTCTTGTTGCGAGTACCATTGCTCTTATCTATGCGTTACTCATCTCCCAGCCACCGTTGGTTATCAAGTATGTTATTGCGATGATAACAACAGGGGTTTACATAGGCCTCTATTGGCGGTATTTCAAAAAAGAGAAGAAAAGAGTGGCTCGTCTCAAAAAATAATTCTTTTACAGAATATTTATCAAGGTTCTTTCTATTTTTAAGCTTATGGCCATCTACGAGCCCGCCGAAGACTCTTTCCTCTTGCAAAAGTACGTAAAAGAATATGCTCTCGGCCGTGTGCTCGATATGGGCACGGGCTCTGGCATTCAGGCTTTTGCCGCTGCGGCTTCCCCTCGCGTGCGGGAAGTCTTGGCTGCTGATATCGATAAAGAGGTCATTGAACAGCTTAGGCAAAAAATCGCTAAAGAGAAGATTGCCGCAAAGAAGATAAGAGTTCTGCAAAGCGATCTGTTTGAGCAGATTGCCGGGAAATTTGACACTATCATCTTTAATCCGCCGTATCTCCCTCAGGACTCAGGGATTGAAGACCGGACGATTTATGGCGGCAAGAAGGGCTGGGAACTTGCCGAACGCTTCTTCTCTCAAGCGGCAGATTATCTGACCAGCCAAGGGAAAATCTTCTTTCTCTTTTCTTCACTGACGAATAAAGAGAAGATTGAGGAGATCATCTCCCATCAGCTGTTTACGTTCCAGGAATTAGGGCGGCACAAGCTGGCGTTTGAAGAGTTATATGTGTACAGCGTTGAGAAGAGCTCAGTTCTGCGTGATGTGGAGCGTCACGGTATAGAAGATGTTCACTATTTCACCCATGGCAAGCGCGGGGACATTTTTGCGGGCATGCTTAACCGGAATACACCCATAAAAACCCATATCCCAGAAAAACAGCTGGTAAAAGTTGCCATTAAAGTGCAACGGAAAGAAAGTAAAGCGGTGGAGCGTATGGCGAACGAAGCTCAATGGTTACAAATACTGAATAAAGAGGGTATCGGCCCTCGCTTTCTTTTTTCTGGAGAAAATTACTTAGTCTATGAATTTGTTGAAGGAGAATATCTTGAAAACTGGATCAGAAAGCAAACAGCAACGAGAGCTATTCGGGAAGCTTTGATAAGCCTCTTGGAGCAATGTTATCGCCTCGACCAGCTCGGCATTTCTAAAGAAGAGTTGCATCATCCTTTGAAACATATAATAATAGACTCCCTGCTGCAGCCCGTCCTGCTGGATTTTGAGCGGACGAAAGAGACCAAGAAGCCCCAGAATGTAACCCAGTGTATCGAATACCTTTGCCGGCTGGAAAAGCTCTTGCGCGAAAAAAAAATCCTGTTCGATAAAAAACAGTTGCGGGCCACCGCAAAAATATATAAAGCATCGCTTTCCTCGGCGAATGCAGAAGAGGCGTTTCACAGCCTGTTGGCATGCTTTGATTAAAAGGAGTTATCTCATGCAGTACAAAGACGTTCCCATTCTCATGTACCACGACATCTCTGATTATGATATCCCATGGTGTGTTTCTCCTGAAGCCTTTGCAGAGCAGATGCAGTTTCTGCATGCTCAGGGCTATAAGACCATCTCCCTTGAAAGATTAAAAGAGGGGGTAGAAGAAGGCGGTTCAACAGAAGAAAAGCTCGTCGCTATTACTTTCGACGACGGCCGTCTTGGTGTTTATACGCATGCTTTTCCACTTTTGCAAAAATACGGCTTTTCTGCAACATCCTATATTGTTCCGCAGTGGATCAACGAAAATAAAGCTCCCCCCTCTGAAAGCTACTCACAATTCTTACCTTGGGAGCAGGTCCGAGAGCTCTCAAAACGAGGATTTTCTATTGGGTCTCACAC
>Ga0209541_10007932_pt1 | contig 17705 bp, 19 predicted proteins | sample RifCSPlowO2_01_FD_184027 | JGI IMG/M metagenome (GOLD analysis project Ga0209541, IMG submission 184027) | Groundwater microbial communities from Rifle, Colorado - Rifle CSP2_plank lowO2_0.1 (SPAdes) (version 2) | ecosystem: Environmental > Aquatic > Deep subsurface > Groundwater | place...
CCGCCACGCCCCGAAGGTGCGGGCGGGGAAAAAAACTAAAACGAAGAAGAGAAGCAAGGCAAAGAAGGCGAGGAAGGCAAAGAAAACAAAAAAGAGAAAGGCAAAAACAAGCTCGCTTGATTTAGCAGCAATCAATGAATTAATGCAAAAAGGCGCCAGCCGAAGATTTGTGACTTATTCGGAGATTTTGCATTATTTTCCGGAAATAGAAAAAAACATCAAAGGTTTGGGATTGCTTTATGAAGAGCTGGAGAAAAAGGGGATTGAGGTCAAGGAGGCCAGGGAGTTTTTGGAGATTAAAGAAGGCAAGGAAAAAGAAGAAAAAATCACGCCCAGCGCCGAAGTGCGGCTTGACTCGGTTCAGATGTATTTGAAAGACATCGGCAAGGTGGCATTTTTAACTGCTGACGAAGAAAAGGAACTGGCTAAGAAAATTGAAAAAGGAGAGGAGGAGGCTAAAAATAAACTGGCCCGAGCCAACTTGAGATTGGTCGTTTCTATTGCCAAAAAATATATTGGTAGGTCGCCCAATTTAACTTTGCTTGACCTGATTCAGGAAGGGAACTTGGGCTTGTTCAGGGCCGTGGAAAAGTTTGACTGGCGGAGAGGCTATAAGTTTTCAACCTATGCCACTTGGTGGATCAGGCAAGCCATTACCCGGGCTTTGGCTGACCAGGCCAGGACCATCAGGATTCCGGTTCACATGGTGGAAACCATTTCCAAGTATACTCAAGTCAAGCGCCGCTTATTGCAGGATTTAGGGAGAGAGCCCTTGCCCGAAGAGATTGCTTCTGAAATGGGCATTGATGTGGCCAAGGTCCATCATATTCAGAAAATTTCCCAAGAGACCGTTTCTTTGGAAACGCCCGTGGGGGAAGACGAAGAAGACAGCGTTCTGGCTGAATTCATCGAAGACGATAAAGTCATCGCTCCTTCTCAAGAAGCGGCCCGAACTCTTTTAAAAAACAGATTGCAGGAGATTTTGGTTGACTTGGCTCCCAGAGAACAAAAGATACTGGCTATGAGATTCGGCCTGACCGACGGCATTACCCATACCCTAGAAGAAGTGGGTAATGAGTTTGGCGTGACTCGCGAAAGAATTCGTCAGATTGAGGCCAAGGCCCTGGACAGGGTCAGGGAGCACCGTTCTCTTAAGAAGTTGAAAGAATACTAAAAATATTGTATATAATAAGAGTACATTGAACAATAAAATACATTCCCCTGTAGCTCTCCGCCAGCTGGCGGAGGTAGAGCGGGGAAAATTATGTACTCAGTTTATTCAATTTTTAATAGAAAACATAATAAAATATATATAGGTCAGAGTGAAGATTTAGAGACAAGATTAAGATTGCATAAAGCAAAATTATTTAAAAATAGTTATACATCGCGTTTTGATGGCGAGTGGGAGTTAATTCATAGGGAAAATTTTGAATGGCGACGAGAGGCGTTGATTAGAGAAAAGCAATTAAAAAGTTATAGAGGTAGAGAATTTATTCGTAGTTTAATAAACTAATAATTGAATTATTCCCCTGTAGCTCAACGGTAGAGCGGCTCGCTGTTAACGAGAAGGTTGTAGGTTCGAATCCTACCGGGGGAGCAAGACGAGACTCGAACCACCCAGTATTGGGCAGTTTTTTTGGTAGATTTTGATAAAATATTGGTAGATATTGACAAGTTTTGGTAGATTTGATACTATAATTACATGGAGCAAGGCAAAAATTTATTAAGCATAGGCGGGGCCGCTAAATTTCTCAACGTTTCAATAAATACGCTCCGCATATGGGATTCATCGGGAAAGCTGAAAGCCCTGCGAAGTCCGGGCGGGCATCGTTATTATTCCAAAGAACAGTTGGAGCGATTTGCGTCAGATATTGAATCGATAGCGCGAGTTTGGGCCGAGAGCCCAACGGCGCCTGAACTTTCGCCCGATCAATACTGCCAAACGCACGATATCTTTAGGGCCCGGCTCGACACGATGTCCGTTATTCTTGGCCAAAATTCTGCTATAAAGAATATTGCGCCGTTAATTGTCGCAATAACTGGTGAAATCGGCAACAACTCATTTGACCATAATTTCGGCAATTGGCCAGATGTGCCCGGCATTTTTTTTAGTTATAATACAGATAAACGAACCATTATTTTGGCCGATAGGGGTCTGGGAATCCGCGCTACACTTTTGAGGGTGCGTCCCGATCTAAAGGACGATATAAATGCATTGATGGTGGCATTCACGGAGCGTGTTTCCGGCCGCGCTCCCGAGCAGAGAGGAAACGGGCTTAAATTTGTGCACAATGTCGCGATTAAATATCCCCTAGGCGTTTTCTTGCAATCGGGTACCGCCATAGCGGAGATCGCCAAGGAGGGGGGTCGGTTTAAAGTAATGCTGGCCGAAAGAAATATGCGCGGCACATTAGCAAAAATAATTTATTAATTATGCTAATAGAGCTTAAAAAATTTGGCAAGGTGCTCACCTCTCGTCCCATGGGGAAGGAGGCGTTTGCGGCAATCCGTCCGACTCTTGACCCGAATGCCGATGTGGTGAAGATTGATTTCGACGGAGTTGTTTCTCTTTCGCCGTCTTGGGCGGATGAATTTTTTACCGCGCTTAAAAGTATGTACGGAAATCGAATAAAGTATTTGGCCACAGACAATCCGTCGGTAATAGAAACGCTTAAAATTCTTGAAGAAAATTAGATAGAAACGGTTCCTGGCACCGTTTTCCGTCACAACTACTAATCGCCATTTTGGCGCTTTTTTGTTTACACTGAACCCGTTGAAGTGGTAAAATAAAATATATCTATGATTATTATCCTTAATTTTGGGGGCCAATACACTCATCTGATCGCAAGACGCATCCGAGAATTGGGCTGTTATGCCGAAATTTTACCTTTTGATATATCATCTTCTAAAATTAAAGAGCTTAAACCCAACGGGTTGATTCTATCCGGCAGCCCCTTTTCCGTGTATGACGAGAATGCTCCTCTCCCCAAAAGTGAAATTTTTAGTCTGAATATCCCAATTTTAGGTATTTGTTACGGCCAACAAATCATAGCTAAAATACTTGGAGGAGAAGTTGAGAAAGGAAAGTTAAGAGAATTTGGCCGTGAAATCCTTACGGTTTTAGATAAAAAGAACCTATTTAAAGGACTTAATAAAAAGGAGGCAGTGTGGTTTTCTCACGGTGATTTGGTCACAAAACTGCCAAAAGGATTTAAAGTAATCGGCAAAAGCCGGACTTCTAAAATTGCTTCTTTTGCCAACAGCGATAATAAAATTTTTGGAATTCAATTTCATCCCGAAGTCATTCATACAAATAAAGGATTAAAAATCATCGAAAATTTTATTTACGGGATTTGTAACGAGAAAAAATCATGGAAAATCAGCAATATTAAAAATAATCTCATCGTTGAGCTCAAGAAAACATTGGGAAATGAGGCGGTTCTCATCGGCGTCTCCGGCGGAGTCGATTCTCTTGTGGCGGCATCTTTACTGAAAGCTGCGATCGGAGACAAACTTTATTGCATTTTCGTAGATAATGGCTTAATGAGAAAAAATGAGGCGGAAGAAATTGAAAAGATTTTTGTCAAAACGAAGTTTAAAAACTTTATAGTTGCCGACGCAAAAGAAAAATTTCTTAGCGCCCTGAAAAAAGTGACCGACCCCGAAAAGAAAAGAAAAATAATCGGCCGCACTTTTATCAGAGTTTTTGAAAGAAAAGCCAAAGAATTGGAAAAACAAGCAAAATTTAAATTTTTAGCTCAAGGAACTATTTACCCGGACAGAATCGAATCCGCTCAACCCTCTAAAAATGCGGCTAAAATTAAAAGTCATCATAACGTTACCCTTCCCAAAAAGTTAAAATTCCAAATAGTAGAGCCCCTAAGAGAGCTGTACAAAGACGAAGTAAGAAGGTTGGGGAAAAAATTAGGACTGCCCAAATCAATCATAGGAAGACATCCTTTCCCCGGCCCCGGATTAGCGGTAAGAATTTTAGGAGAAATAACCAAAGACAGATTGGATATTTTAAGAGAAGCTGACAGTATCTTTATCTCCGAGCTCAAAAAAGCCGGCTTATATGATAAAATCTGGCAAGCTTTCGCCGCTTTGCTCCCCCTAAAAACCGTGGGCGTTATGGGTGATGCCAGAACTTATGAATATATCATTTCTTTACGAGCGGTTAACTCAAAAGACGGAATGACCGCCGACTGGGCAAAAATACCCAATGAAGTTTTGGAGAATATTTCCAGTAAAATTGTTAATGAGGTAAGAGGTGTTAATCGGGTTGTTTATGATATTTCCCAAAAACCGCCAGCCACCATTGAATACGAATAGGAAAAGTGGTAATTTCTAAAGGGGCACTCACGCTAAGAGTGCCCCCCTTAAACCCTCAAGAGGAAAAGGTGCCAGGAACCTTTTCCCCTTAATCGATTAAACCCGCTTTACGATTTTGATTAGATTGGTTAAGAGAATCAAAAAAAACTGAATAATAATGTTGGTTAGAATTAAGCCCACGACCAAAAGGGCAAAGCTGAGCAGAGGGGGCGACTTGATAAAAAAGAAAATAAGAAAAACGGGCCAGATATTTTTCAAATCTTTGGCAGAGGGGCCAATCATAGCTCCGACATTCAAGAATAGCAAAATCATCACCCAGCTCTGCCAGCCCAGCAAGTTTATCTGAGACAACAACCCAAGGGGGATTAGCGAAATGTCCCGCCAGTCAGAAACTTGCGGTAGATTAAAATAACCCGACAGCCAATAGTGATTCATTAGAAAAAGGAACAGCAGTCCGCCGATAAGCGGTGCCAAAGATATTAAGAGCCGTCCGATCAAAGGCAGCCTTGGATTGGGGGAATAAACAACCCGGGGCTGTCTTGAAAAAATATTGTATTCTGTTATTCTTGCTCCGGTTAAAAGACAGGCCAGAGCGTGAGAGGTTTCGTGGACAAAGGCGCCGAGAAAATAGAGCAGATGGGTGAGTTTGCAGTTTAAATAACGCCAGTTAATCCAATTGCTGACATATCCCAACAGAGTGATAAGAATAATTAGCAGGCCCAGGTTCATAACTTTATTTTACCACTTCGATAAACTCAGTGTAAACAAGGACTGATTTGCGCGATTGTTGCGCGATTATTGCGCGATTATAAGACTGGTGATATAATGAGAGTATTAGTATGTTTAACCCAAAATACAAACTTACCAATTCAATCGTTCAAATGTTGACCGCTATTGCCGAATCGAAAGCGGTTATTGAGCGCGCTAAGATAATGCCACAACAGGAATTAAAATTGAGGCGGCGGGCCTTAATAAGAATGACACACAGCTCGACCGCCATAGAGGGCAACAGATTAAATGCCAATCAAGTGGAAGCGTTGTTAGCGCAAAAGAAAATAGATGCGCCGCAGAGAGATATTTACGAGGTGCAAAATTATCTTAAAGCCTTAAAATATGCAGAAAAAATCGTTAAAACGGGGCAGCCGATTACCGAAAAAGTTCTGCTTAATATCCATAAATTAGTGACAAACAGGACTCTTCTTCAAGAGCAGTGCGGCCACTATCGAAAAACCCGTGTTTTTGTGGTAAGGCAGCGTTCGGGATTTCCAGACGAAATCGTGTACACGGGTCCAGTAGCTAATAAGGTGCCGGAACTCTGTAAAAATCTTCTTCGTTGGATAGCCGGAAACGAAAGGAAAGAAATTAATCCGGTAATTGTCGCGGGGATTGTCCATCAGGAAATAGCCGCTATCCATCCGTTTGCCGACGGCAACGGCCGAACCGCCAGAGCTTTGGCGACTCTGATGCTTTATAAATTAGGCTATGATTTCCGCCGCCTTTTTGCGCTGGAAGATTATTATAACAGTGATAGGCAAGCATATTATAAAGCAATCAACATTGGAGAGAATTACGAGGAGAGAAGGGTTGATTTTACTCCTTGGCTGGAATATTTTGTCAAAGGATTTAAAGAGGAGATAGACAATGTGAGAAGCGCAGTTGCTACGCTTTCTGGCAGAAAAATAAATAAAAATATCAAATCCCAAGTTTTCTTGAGTAAAGATCAGATGGAAATTTTAGATCTTCTTGGTCAGATTGGGAAAATAACCGTCAAAGATATTGCGGAAAGAATAAAGTGCTCCAAGAGAACAGCTCAACTTCATCTGGTAAAACTTAAAAAATTGGGTATGATAAAGCAAGTTGGGAAAGGCCCTGCTTCAGCTTATGTCACGGGATAAAACAGGTCCGAACGTCGTCTGCTTCCCGGAGCCAGTTAGAGTTTATTATAACTTCTTTTTCTTCGACCACATTTTCAACCAATTTGGTCGGTTTTGTTTTGATGAGAGATGTGCTACAATAATTGGAATAAATTATTTATCCACACTACGCCCTTGACAGACATATAGCATATATGCTATACAGATAGTAGTGTGGCTCTAATCGATGGATAATCATTCGGAATACAAAATTTATTACTATCGAAACAGCCGCGCTAACAGAGCCCCAGTTTTGGAATATATTCAGAAAATATCAACTAAAGATAGGGCGAAAATTGCCGCCTATATAATTCTTCTTCGAGATTGCGATGGGCGACTAGATGAGCCCTATAGTCGTTATATTCTTTCTGGTATTAGAGAATTACGCGTAGAATTTGCCCGCAATAAGCACCGGATTTTATATATAACAGTAGAAGGAAAGAAAATAATTCTTCTCCACGCGTTTCTTAAGAAGACTCCTAAAACTCCAAAACAAGAGATTACCCGTGCCTTAAATAATCTTAGTGATTATAAAGTAAATAAAAATCTTATTGAATATGAAAAAGAAATCTAAAAAAATTAGTTATATTTCTTTTGAGCGTTATTTAGCTCAGCAGATGAAAAATAAAGCATTTAGAAGGGCTTACGAAGAAGAAGGTCGGCGTCTTGGGATTGCCTATAAAATTCTCCAATTGAGAAAACAGCAAAAGTTGAGTCAAAAGGAATTAGCCTCTAAATTAGATACCACCCAGAGCGTTGTCGCCCGAATAGAGGCAGGACAGCAGAATTTTTCGATTGATACGCTGGAAAAGATTGCCTCCGCTTTTAAACGAGAGCTTAAAATTGAATTTGTCAGATAATTGCGTCTAATTAACGAAGTTGTATTTTTCAAGCCATCGGGGCTCAAAGAAGATTCTCTTCTTTTCGACCTTCGCCCCGCTTTGCGGGACTTGGTGCTTGATTTTTTTATAATAAAATGGTAAAAATATTATATTAATCAAAGAAGAGGAGGTCGTCTCATGGTAGATACGCTGGTTGACTATAGTGCTGATGGCGCCGGGAAATTTGTTGCTTTATTTTTTCCTGATGATTACCCGGAGAAAAACCCTGGGGTTCCCGCAAGCGAACTAATGGAGCTTATCGGAAGCGATATTAAAATCGGTCATCTATGGAGAGGTGCCAAGAACACACTTGAGTTCTTTTGGGGGCCGGAGCTAGATAAGACGAAGGTAAATGAGGCGCTTAGTTCTTTCCAGAGCAAATACCCCGGCTTAGAGATCAAGTTCAGATCAGATACTATTATTACGATGTAATCGGAAATCTACCCAAGAACTAAAGTTGGAGAAGTAGGCTTAAGTCCTACTTCTCCAACCAATCAAAACGCCCATCGTTGGGCACTTTTTATTTATACTCCCATTAAACAGCCTCTAACATCGTCCAATCAATTCCTTCATTTGCACGAGCGTCACTTCAGGACACTTCAACACTTCTTTCCACCTCAAGGTTCTCCACCTTCGTTTAAAACTTCGGCGGACAAGTAAAATCGTCCGCTAGAGCGAGCTTACTATTAAAATACACGGGTGCAGCCAGTGTTTTTAATTAAGTTATCCACAGCCGCAGGTTATTTAGTTGTGGTATAATATTATTATATGAAAACAATCATTATTTTTATTATTGTTTTGCTGCTGGCGGTGGCGGGGGCTTATTATTTCGGTTATTTGAAAGGATACGGGAAAGGAATGGAGGTTGGTAGGGCAGCGGCTAAAAGCGGAGCTGGTGCGGCAGTTGAAACGCCCCTGGGAGAGATGCCTTCTACTAATCCGTTTGAGAAGGCGATAAATCCATTTAAAGATTTATATCAGAATCCCTTTAAATAGTATTTAAGGGGATTTTAATTTCATGAGAAAGTATTACTATTTTTTATTTTTTTCCATTTTAATTTTTGCCGGGGCGGTAGTTTTTGCCACCTCAAAAGAAGACATTACTTTTCCCGTGGCTGAATTGGGGAATTGTCAGAGCGAAGAAGCCTGCGAAGCTTATTGCGATTTGCCAGAGAATATGGAACCATGCCTTGATTTTGCGGAATCTCATAATTTAATCCCAGAAGAAGAGATTGCGATCGCTCGAAAGATGCTGTCAGCTGGCGAGAAAGATGGGCCCGGCAGCTGCAGAGGGCAGGAGGAGTGCGATGCTTATTGCGATGAGATTAATCATTTGCCGGAATGTTTAGCTTTTGCGGAAAAATATGATTTGATGCCGCCTGATGAGCTGGCAGAGGCAAGAAAAATAGCCCAAGCTCTGGAGCAGGGTTTTACCCCTCCTAATAATTGCCGAAGCAAGGAAGATTGCGATGTTTATTGTTCGCAGCCGGCCAATATGAAAGAATGCATTACTTTTGCTAAAGCAGCTGGTTTAATACCGCCGGAAGAATTAGAAGAAGTTGAAAAAGTTCTAGCGGCCATTGAACAAGGGGTGATGCCTCCGCCTTGCGGTGGCCGAGATGCTTGTGATGAGTATTGTTCTCTTCCAGAACATTTGGAAGAATGCATTACTTTTGCCGAAGCAGCCGGCTTTATGTCACCAGAAGAAGCAGCCATGGTTAGGCGTACTGGCGGCAAGGGGCCGGGCGACTGCCGCGGTAAAGAAGCCTGTGAAGCTTTTTGCGAAGATCCGGCCAATATGGGGCCCTGCGTTGATTTCGCTGTGGAAAACGGATTTATGTCAGCCGAAGAAGCGGAGCAGGTAAGAAAAATGATGGCGGCTGGGTTTACTTCCGGACCCGGCGGATGCAAAGGGCAGGAAGAGTGCGAAACATTTTGCGATGAGATATCTCACATGACAGAATGCGTTGATTTTGCGGAGAAGACCGGCATGATGAGCCCGGAAGATGCCTCTCGCGCCAGGAAAATGGCGGAGATGGGCATCAGCGGCGGTCCGGGCGGCTGTAAAGGAGAAGAAGAATGCCGGGCTTTTTGCGATGACCCTGACAATATGGAAACTTGTTTGAATTTTGCCATTCAAATAGGCGATATGAGTCCCGAAGAAGCAGAGCAAATGCGGCAGGGAAAGCAAAGGATGGCGCAAACCAAAGAGTGTTTAGCAATGCCTTGTTCAGAAGCTTTTGCTTGTTTAGGGAATTTATCTCAAGGCGAGCCCACGGAGCAAGGGGAGCCGGCCGAAGGCGGCGGGCAGAACCCAGAAATTCAGGCTAAAGTTGAATCTTGCCTTGAAGAAACAAAGCAGGCGCAACAAGAGTGTTTAGCAATGCCTTGTCCGGAAGCTCTTGCCTGTCTGCAGAGTTTATCTCAATACGCGCCAGGGGATCAAGAGAAACCGGAAGAAGACAGTGGGCAAAGCTCAGAAATTCAGGCTAAAATTCAATCTTGCGTTCAAGAAATGATGCCTCAAGAAGGCATGACGCAGCCCGAGGGGTTTGAACAGCCAGAGGGATTTGGAGGTGAAAGACCGGAAGGCACTGGCCCCACCCAAGAAGAGACAGATAGAATGATTCAAGAAGAAACCCAGCGGCAAATGGAAACAATCCAGCAGCAAATAGAACAGCAAATGCAACAACAAGAAGCGCCTCAATCATTTTTTGAAGCAATCAAAAACTTCGTAGCCGGTCTAGTTCCAGCGATATGAGCCCTTGACAAAAGAATCAGAATATCATATCTTGATAACGTAACTTAAAACTCAAACATGTTTGAGTTTTTTGATTGAAGTTACCGCAATAAAGGTCGCAAGCTAAGGAAATTAAATACCGCTGCAGGGTCGTCTAATTCTGTAGCTTACATTATTATGAAATTTTATATGGAAGGCGAAGAGCCAACAACACCCGAAACTCCAGTTGAAACCCCGACCGAATAGGGGACAAAAGAAGGAGTGTAAAGGTGTTTCAAAAACAAAGACAGCCTTTCGACAAACTCAGGGCTGTTTTTGTTTTTTAAAAAGGGATAAAATAAACATATGCAAAAGAATTGGCACGCAATTTCACTCTCAGAAGTTTTTTCCGAAACGAAAAGCAGCAAAGAAGGACTGACCGACTCAGAGGCGCATCAAAGATTAAAAGAACTCGGACGCAACGTTCTTCCCCAAGAAAAACCGTATTCCAAGATACGGCTGTTTTTGAGCCAGTTTAACAGCCCCCTGATGTATATTTTGCTTGCGGTTGTTGTTGTTTCGTTTTTCCTTAAGCACTACTCGGATACGATCTTCATTATTATCGTGTTGCTTATTAACACTACCGTCGGTTTTTATCAGGAGAATAAGGCCAATCAATCGCTTCTCGCCTTAAAGACAATGGTGAAAGTCAGAGCAAGGGTTTTACGGGATGGTTATGAAAAAGAAATAGACAGCGAAGAATTGGCAGTCGGTGACGTAGTATTTCTGAAATCGGGCGATAAAGTGCCCGCCGACGGACGCATCATTGAATCAAAGGGATTAAAAATAAACGAAGCAAGTTTAACGGGCGAATCGCAAGCGGTTGAAAAAAAGGAAAAAATAGACATGGTTTTTATGGGCACGATTGTGGAAGAAGGACGGGCAACGATAGTGATTGTGGCTATTGGAATCAATACGCAAATCGGCGAAGTGGTGTCGCTCCTCAAAAAAACAAAAGAACGTAAAACGCCGCTTCAGTATAAAATCATTTCCCTTTCGAAAATTACCGGAGCGTTTATTCTCTCCATTATCTTTGTTATCGTTACTATCGGTTACTTCACGGAAAAATCTTTTGCCGATATTTTTATTGCCTCATTAGCCCTTGCAGTTTCAGTAATACCCGAAGGATTGCTCCCCGCCATTACTGTCATACTTGTTTTGGGAATGCGGCGTATTTTCAAACAGAAGGGACTGGTAAGGAAACTCGCCGCCACGGAAACATTGGGAAGCGTAACCGTCATTTGCACCGATAAAACAGGAACTCTTACGGAAGGTAAAATGCGGGTAAGCCATATCTTGACGAGCACGAGAGAATTATTAAGCGATCATCTCGACGGCCTTGCTAAGGGCGAATCCGCCTCAGGCGGAGAATCACATATTGCGGCGTTAAAAATCGCCACCCTGGCAAACGATGCCTTTGTGGAGAATCCGGAGGCGGAATTGCAGGAATGGGTGGTGCGAGGCAGACCGACCGAAAAAGCTCTGCTTTTGGCGGGAATGCAGTCGGGTTTGGATAAACACGAGCTTGAGAAACAATATCCGATTTTAGATAGAATCAGTTTCGAATCGGACTATAAGTTTGCCGCCACATATCATCGCAAAAATGAGAAGCAAAATATACTCTATGTCATTGGAGCCCCGGAGGAGATTATTGCCCGTTCTGTTGATTTGGATGTTGATAACAGAACGGAGAAATTAAGCATAATTCAAGCGGATAAATTGATAGCGAAACTGGAAACGCTTACGCAGAAAGGCCTGCGCGTTCTTGCTTGTGCTCATAAGAATTACGATTCCGAAACGCAATATCAAAATCTCACTGAATTAGTAAAAGAACTTTCGCTTGTTGGTTTTATCGCTCTTAAAGACCCGCTCCGTCAAGACGCCAAGGAGTCAATTGCAATTACCAAGAAAGCCGGCATCCGAACAGTCATTGTCACGGGAGACCATAAGCTCACCGCCAAAGCCATTGCCGAAGAAATCGGTCTTGAGGCAAAAGACGAAAACATAATTGAGGGGAAGGAATTGGAAGCAATAAGCGATGATGAATTGAAAGAAAAATCAAAGATTATCTCTATTTATGCCCGCGTTTCTCCCCGCCACAAATTAAGAATTGTTGACGCGCTTCAGGCGAACGGAGAGGTGGTGGCCATGCTTGGCGATGGCGTTAACGACGCCCCGGCCCTTAAATCCGCCGATATCGGCGTGGCCGTCGGTTCTGGCACGGATGTGGCAAAAGAAGTGGCTGATTTGATATTGCTGGACGACAATTTTAAAACCATAGTAAAAGCGGTTGAGCAGGGCAGGGTGATTTTTGGAAATGTCAGGAAAGTGTTTGTCTTTCTGGTGGCGGACGATTTTTCTGAGCTATTTTTATTTTTGGCGAGTATGGCAATGGGATTTCCGCTTCCGTTATTACCCGCGCAAATTCTTTGGATAAACCTTGTTGAGGACGGTTTCCCGGATATCGCCCTTACCGCCGAACAGGAAACAAAAGGAGTAATGGATGAAAAGCCGAGAAATCCCAAAGAGCCGATATTAAACAAACCGTTGAAGAAATGGATGACCGCCATTTTCTTCATTACCGGCCTGGCGGCGTTTCTGTCGTTCTTTTTCCTGTGGGAACTGACCGGAGACTTACATAAGACAAGGACGATAGTATTCGCCCTGATGTGTGTTGATTCTTTGATTTTCGCTTTTAGCGTTCGTTCATTCAAGAGAACTATTTTCAGAAAAGACATATTTTCCAACCGCTATTTGGTTGGAGCGGTAATCATTTCGGCTGTTTTGCTTGTCGGGGCGGTGTATCTTCCGCTCCTGCAAAAACTTTTAGCTACCCAGTCGTTGGCATTAATAGAGTGGCTAATTATCTTCGGTATCAGTTTGATAGAAATTTTACTGATTGAATTTTTCAAAAAAAGAATTTTTGCGGAACGGACTATGCTGTGGTATCATTGATTAAAAGGTCTTAAATAATAATAATTAAGGCGAGATTAAAAAATGGGCATAGGATGGCAAAATAGAAAACGGCTGGACAGAAAGCTGAAAAAAAGAGGTCTTAAGAAAAAATCAACTAAGCGATAACAAAACATGAAAGGATTTGTCACTAATATTGAACAGGATACGAAAAACAATGATTTTTTCAGGAAAGTGATTTTTACCGCCAGAAACAGCCAGTTGGTTTTGATGACCTTGAGGCCTTCGGAAGAAATAGGGGAGGAGGTCCACGAGCATTTGGACCAATTCTTCAGGTTTGAAGAAGGCGAAGGCAAAGTGGTGATTGAAGGCAAGGAATTTGAAGTCAGAGACGGGTTTGCCGCCGTCGTGCCGGCCGGAACAAAACACAACGTCATCAACACCTCTGCCGAAAATTCCCTGCGGCTTTATACGATTTATTCTCCGCCCAACCATCAGGACACGACCATCCACCAAACTAAAGAAGAGGCGGAGGCCTCGGAAGAGCACTTTGACGGCCAGACGAGTTTTTAGTTAGTCGGTCAACGGGATTAGGTTTATGCGGAAAATTATCTTTTTTGCTTTTATTTTGGGTTTAGCCCTGGCCAGTTTTAATTTTGTTCAGGCTCAATCTGTTCCTGTTGTAATTGATTTTTTCTACAGCGCCACCTGCCCGCATTGCGCCGCGGAAAAAGAATTCCTAAAAAATCTTCAAGCAAAATATCCGGTGGTTCAAATCAAATCGTACGAAGTCATTAGCAGTGCGGAAAACCAGGCGCTTTTGAAGGATTTCTATCAAAAATACCACGTGCCCAAGAGAGAGCAGGGTTTTGTGCCCGTCACCTTCACGCCAACTAAATATTTTATTGGTTTTAATGATCAGGTTAGCCAGGGGATTGAGAATTGCTTGAAGGAATGTATAGGAGCTGGCGGGACAGTGTCTCAAGAAATCAAACTGCCGTTTTTTGGCCAGGTTGATACTTCAAAAATCTCTTTACCCGTTTTAACCGTAATTTTCGGGGCGCTGGACGGTTTCAATCCCTGCGCCATGTGGATTCTGCTGTTTCTTATCGCTCTTTTAATCAATACCCGTTCCAGAAAAAGAATGTGGCTAGTGGCTGGCACGTTTGTCCTGGTATCCGGCATTTTCTATTTTTTAGTTTTAGCTGCCTGGCTTAATTTATTTTTAGCCATACCTTACGTTAATTTAACCAGAACCCTCGTTGGGATTTTGGCTGTGACCGTGGGCCTGTGGCAGATTAAAAACTTTCTGACCTACCACCCCAATGTTTGCCAAGCCATCGGCTTAAAAGCAAGATTGGAGAATGGCCTGCGCAACAAAGCAGAGAGAGTGGTCAGTTCCCCTTTGACCTGGGCGATGCTCGGAGGCGTTGTCTTGCTCGCTTTGGGTGTTAATTTGATTGAGTTCTTTTGTTCGGCCGGCCTGCCCGCTATCTATACCCGCACCTTGGCTCTAAGCGGCTTGAGTTCTTTTGCTTACTATCTTTATCTGCTGCTTTATACTATAATTTTTATATTGGACGATTTGATTATTTTTTCTCTGGCGGTCATCACTTTAAGCAAGCTTAGTTTTACTGAAAAATATAATTATTGGACGGCCCTGATCGGCGGCTTGCTGATTTTCATTTTAGGCGTTTTGTTAATCTTCAAACCGAGTTTATTAATTTTTAATTAAAGCAACATGGTAAAATTTTTAGGTATTTTCGATCTCTTGGCCGCCGGACTTTTGGTCGGAGCTGGCTATGAGCTGGCCATGCCCCAGGGCTTAGTTATTACCCTGGCTGTCTATCTGCTCCTCAAAGCCCTGCTTTTTTTAGCGGATATCGGCAGCTTGTTTGATGTGATAGGAGGCATCCTGCTGATTTTGAGCCTATCCATGACCTTGCCGCCCTTGGTTTTCTTTGTTGCAGCGGTACTGGTTGGTCTAAAGGGTATGATGAGCTTATTTGCTTAAAACGTGGTATCATTAAAATATGAGCTTAAAAGGCAAAGTAGCTATTATTACCGGGGCCAGACGTGGTATGGGCAGAGCCCATGCTTTGGCTTTAGCTCGTGCAGGGGCCAAAGCGGTGGTCAGCGATATTTCTTTGGCCGATTGTAAAAAAGTGGTTAAAGAAATCGAAAAAGCCGAAGGTCAAGCCCTGGCCGTTCAATGCGATGTGACTAAGCAAGGTGAGGTGAACAAAATGGTTGAAGCAGCAGTTAAAGAATGGGGGAAAGTAGATATTCTGGTTAATAACGCCGGCATTGCCCAGTTTTGTCCCTTTTTGGAAATGACTGAGGAAATTTGGGACAGAACTTTGGCTATCAACTTAAAGGGATATTTTTTGTGCGCTCAAGCCGCGGCCAAGCAAATGGCCAAACAAAAATCGGGCGTCATCGTCAACATCGCTTCAGTGGCTATGGGCCAGCAGGGCATCGGTTTTCCCAATATTGCTCATTACTGCGCTTCTAAAGGCGGCATTGTCGGCCTGACCGAAGCTTTGGCTATCGAATTGGCTCCTTACAACATCAGGGTCAATGCGGTGGCGCCGGGCATGATTGAAACGCCCATGATTGCTTCTATCAAGCAGGATAAAAAAGCCCTGGCCGGGCTCTTGGCCCGGGTGCCGCTGCAAAGAGTGGGTAGGCCGGAAGAAGTGTCTCGCTTAGTTTTATTTTTGGCTTCGGACGATTCTTCGTATATGACCGGCTCGACAGTGGTCATTGACGGCGGCTGGCTGGCAGGGTAAGCTGAATGAGCTTGTCAATCATTCATAAAGGTCGATTGAAAAACAAGTTTTAGGTTTTTAAACAAAACATCTTTATACTATGGAAGGTTATTGCGTTAAATGTAAAGCAAAAAGAGAAATGTCAGATGCTAAGGAAGTGAGCATGAAAGGTAAGGGTGGAGTAGCCAGAAGGGCGATGACCGGCAAATGTCCCAAGTGCTCCACCAAAATGTTCCGCATCATGGGCAAGGCCTAAAATCAAAGCAGAAGTCCCGCTTGGCGTGGTTTTTGCGACTTAAAAGGTCGGCAGAATAAATATCAAATATCTTTTTATGGACAATGTAAAAAATGCGACAGTAGAAAAAGCTAACTGCCACGATTGCCAAAAAGAGCTCATCATCCAGGGAGAAGAAATTCAGGATGGGGCAGTGATGCTTGAGTATGACAACCAAGGAGAAAAAATAACGATTTTTAAGTGTGAGAATTGCTTCAAACAGAATCAGGAATTGAGAAATTATCAGCCCTGCGAAGTTTATTCCAGAATTGTCGGCTATCTAAGGCCGGTCCAGCAGTGGAACAAAGGCAAAAAAGAAGAATACAGAGAAAGAGAAACGTTCAAAGTGGGAAAAGACGCTTGCTAAAACCATGGAATTAAATCTTAAACCGGGCCACGTGCTCCATACCCTGATGGAAGAGCACAAAATGATTTTGAGTTTTTTAGACGAGCTTGAGAAGGTCAATCAGCGTCTCCAGCAGACAGGCCAATACGCCGGGAACGACGAAGACATCAAGAAGTTGGCCAATATCGCCGAACATCTGGTCGGAGCCGAGCCCCACCACCAGCGGGAGGAGCAAGTGCTTTTCCCTGAAATAGAAAAAAGGGGAGTTTTCGGCCCCACGCAAGTGATGAGGCAAGAACACGAAGAATTCAGGCCCAAGAAGAAAGAAATTTTAGCGCTGTGCCAAACTGTTTCCAAAACTGATTTCAATAGTTTCAAAAAAAAGCTCAAAGAGGCCACTGATTTTCTGACGGCCTTGCTTCGGGAGCATATCTCTAAAGAAAACGACATTCTCTATCCCATGGCTTTAGAAGTAATCCAGGAAGAAGCTGTTTGGCAAAGCATGAAAAAGGCTTGCGACAAGATCGGCTACTGCTGCTTTACTCCGAAAATCTAAAGGGCATAAAAAATCGCCAAGCAGGCGGTTTTTTGTTAGGATAGTGGATAAGGATTAAGCTCTCTGACTTAAAAGAAAGAAGGCGAGAAATACTGCTGAAAACCAAACAGTACCTGTATAAAGTACGGAGAGATTCATTTGGCCATGAGGACATTAAGCTTTGAACTGGGGGAGCTTTGTTTTAGATACAGACATTTTGCACTCACAATCTAAGGGCTTGGTTAGGAGTTAAACCGTTAAGTCCGCAGTGTTTGGTGTCATTGTACTTCATATTCCACAATTTTAATTTATCTCTCAAATCTTCAAACGATTTAAACTTATTTTCTTCGTAGAATTTTTCTTGATCGGTCCGGTGGCTCCGTTCCACGAAAGCGTTCTGCTGGGGTTTGCCCGGGTCAATCAGGTAGTGCGGTACTTTTAATTCGTTGCACAGGATATCAAAGGCATGGAGTCTGGGATTCAAGGGGTCGGTGCTCTTGTTGTAGCCGGTGTACCGATTGGTAAAGCAGGAACCGTTGTCTGTCTTCACTGCTTGGACTTTAAAGTCAGCCACCCGAACCAGCTTTCTTAAAAATTTAATGGCGGCGAAGGTTGAGGCATCATCGTAAGCTTTCAGGCAGCGCCACCTGGTCGCGCAGTCAATGGCCGTGAACTGGTAGTATCGGCGTCCTTTTATCCTCTCTGGGACAAATTTTACATCAATCTCCACCAGCTCGCCTTTCTTTAGGGGTATTCTAACATAATCGCATTTAATCTTCCTGGTCCGGTATTGTCTCGTCAGCCCCTCGGCTTTGATAATCTTTTGGATGGTCTGGTAGTGGATGGCTATGCCTTCTTCTTTTAAATCCCACTGGATTTTTCTCGAGCATTGTTTTCTCTTTTTTCTCAACTCAATTATTCTTTCCTTAATCCTGATAGGCGTTTCTTTAGGGTTGGTCTT
>Ga0209541_10007933_pt1 | contig 17705 bp, 12 predicted proteins | sample RifCSPlowO2_01_FD_184027 | JGI IMG/M metagenome (GOLD analysis project Ga0209541, IMG submission 184027) | Groundwater microbial communities from Rifle, Colorado - Rifle CSP2_plank lowO2_0.1 (SPAdes) (version 2) | ecosystem: Environmental > Aquatic > Deep subsurface > Groundwater | place...
CTTGCCTTTATAATGGGCTCAACATAAATCACATGCATTCCCTTTGCCTCGGCAATTCTTGCCTGGACCTTGTCAGAGGTTATCAGATATGCGTCCTCTTCAAAAGCGAGCTGCCTTATCATTGAGTCAATCTCGCCCAGGGAAGCGTGCTTTATCTCTGCTGCTTTTGGCCTTATTCCCTTGAAGCTAATTTCATTGTTCATATCCTTCAGCCTTTTTATCTCATCCAGGCCAAGAAATCCTATTGCCTTGTCAAGATTAGCCTGATGCTCCAGCTCAGCCAAAACAGCCTCATGGATAATTATCTCCCTTACATTAAGCTCTTTCTTGCTTATCTTCTCAGAAACAAGCCCTTCTATCAGGATTGATGTGTCCGGAACCAGTTTGTCTATTTGTTTTGTCATTTTTCTTTGTAAATCTCCTTTTATTTATATGCTTTTATCCAACAAACCCTAAAATCCAGCCCTCTATCCTGTTGATGATCATCTTAACCCTTTGCATAATTGTTATATCAATAACATTAATATAAAATTCAGTTTCCTCTTTATATTCTTTATTGTTGTTGTCCTTGTATCTGACCTCTATCCCGACCTTGTTCCTTTTGCTGCTCAGCTCATTCCCGGGCAGATTAACCTCAAACTCCCTGTCATCATAAAGCTCGTTGATTTCCCATCTCTTGATAATGCCTGCATGGTTTAGCGTTACAGTTATATTCTTTGGGTTGAATTTTGATTTCTTGTCAAGCACAAAAGAGATTCTGTATATGTCATCAAAAGAGATATCATCAGGGTACATCAGGTCAATAATTTCTATCCTGGGCGCATCCATCAGGGTGTATTCAACATAAACTGCCTTTGAAATATCATTATTTTTTGCAGAAATCCTTGCCTCTTTTTTGCTTATATCCTTGTCCTTAATAAAAAAATCTGCAGCCTTTTCCTGTGAAACATCCAAATCAAGATTCTTGCAGTCGCTTTCCAGACAAACATCTAATTTTTTAATGGCAATGCTGCCTTTATTCTTCACATTACATTTGATTATTGCATTTTCATAATCATAAAACTCCTTTTTGTCAATGCTGCAGGTAATGTCTATATTCTTTGAGTAGGCTTTCTCATTTTCCTCCTCCTTCTGCCTTAATATCTCTGTGATATCCTCTAAGCTGAAAACAGGCTCGTCAATGCTTGAGCCAAATCTGGCTTCTTTGCTTATATTGCCTGTGGAAACAACAGCTATCGGCAGCGTGTACGTATACCTGCTGTCAAGCTCTCTTGCAAGCTGTATTATCCAGTAAACGCTTTTTTTCTCATTAGGCTTTAGCAAAACATTCTTTGTTTTTTCATTTATCGCCTCAACCTCATCTGGCTTTGCAAGCTGGAGCTCTGTTGCAACATAATAATCTTCAAGATTTTCTATTGATGCCTCAACAATGTTGTACGAGCCGAACCCTATTCTCTTTTTTTCAACACCGGCGTCAAAAGAAATTTTTGGCTCTTCCTTTCCGGTTTTCTCATTCACCGATGTTTTTATATCAAGTTTCTCGGTTTCTATAGCAATGCCATGCCCCAGCCACTGGTACTGCGCTGAAGAATCATTGCTGTCTACCGCCTCTTTCAGCTTTATATGTGTTGGATTAATAAATCCAAATTCCCCAAATGTAACATCAAAGCTTATCCACCCATAGCCTGGAAAATAAACCTCTGCCCAGCCATGCGGCCCAAATTCGTTTTTTGCTTCAGGCGCATTGCTGTAAACAACCCCTGAAACAAATTTTGCAGGAATCCCCAAAGCCCTGTTCAACGCAATAAACAGGTTAGTTATTTCGTCGCAAACCCCGTCTTTGTTGTATAAAACCCATGATGCTTTCTGTGAAACACTTGCTGTTAATGTGCTCAAATCATAATTAACGTTTGTCTTAACCCAGTCAGCAAGCTTGAATACAACCACAAACAGGTCATCCTCTCCTTCTGCCAGCTCATAAGCCAGATTTATTATATCCTCATTATCAGAGTCGATTGTCTCTGAGGGTTTTGTGTATTCTTGAACATCAGATGGGGCGCTTATGGGAAATTCAATCTTGCTGCTTATTTTTTTGTAATTATTGTTTGTCTTTATATTTGACTTAAAGCTGAACTCAAGCTTTTCCTCATCTGGCTCATCCCATCTAAATTGGGCAATCCCATTCACAAGTTCTGCTTCTGGGCGCGTTTCCAGCTCCAAAACCTCCTGGTTGAAAGATTCGCGGGGCAGGAAAGAGATGTTTGCGATTATATATTTCAGGCTGTAGCCTGAATTTAAATAGGTAATCCTTATCTTAGAAGAGATATTCAGCTCAAGAAAAAGGTTTGTGCTGTCATAAACCCAGTCTGCTGATGCGTAAGGCATTACCAGCAAAAAAATCAGCAAAAAAACAGGCATTTTCATTCGTATAAAAGTTATACTATTCATTTATAAGCTTTTCTTAGAAATGTCAGAAACTTTCCACCAGTTTGTAACCGATGGTTGGAAGCCAATCTTCTTCCATAATATGGAAAGTTTCTGAGTGTTGAAAATCTTCAGGATTTTCAACAAACCAGAAATCGCTTTGCGATTTCTCAGTTCATGCTCAAGAACACGCCCCGCCCTTTAGGGCGGCGGTTCTTGACAAAACGCCGCGGGGGAGATTTGAACTCCCGTGCCCCGAAGGACAGAGGATTTTCACAGTCTTAGCAATCTTACGGTCATCATAATCTCCGCAATGGCCAGACTATGCGACCGCGGCACAGAATTGAGTTATCCCTATTTCTATATAAATCTTATCAAAAATAAAAATCAAGGGAAAACCCTTTCATTAAACTCTGCCGCATTATACTCTTTCTCAAACTGGTCCTGGCTTCCTGTTCTTATAAATCTGAATCTTATTATTCCTGGGTCGTCTTTTGAAACAGAGTCATACCTGCTGGCTACTTTGATATTCTCAAACTTAATCTCCATCTCCTTTGATGAGCAGTCCCCAACCACATCTTCTTTTTTTATATAGAATGCAGCGGTGTAGATTTCATTCTCCTTAGCCCTGCCTTCGCTCGTTTCTTTTGTTGACCAAAAGGAAACCTGCAGGTTGCCTGTAACTGGGATTATGTTCTTTTCTTTGTCTAATGGAATTAGCCTAAATTTAAACCCTTCCTCTGTTTTATTTAAGCCTTCTGTAAAAAGCGTTAAATCAATGCTATCGATATAATGCTCAGGTATATCAAAATTAGCGCACTTCTTACCCTCTGCCTTGATTTCAGGCTGCTGTGGTGTTTGTGTTTCTGGTGGTGCTGGTGGCTGAGGCTCCTGCTCTTGTGGCACCTCTTGCCCTAAACCCATATTTGTATTTATTGGCTGTATCTCTTTTGATTCGCATCCGGATAGTATTAATATGGCTATAACCCCAATAAGAATTATTCTTCTCATTTTAATGCCTCCTTTTTTATTTGTTGTTTATTCTATTGATATATAAACTTTTTCAATAGTTTTATAAATAAACATTATTTTCTTTAGCCTTGCAGCGGGGTAGGGCAGAGTTTAGGACAAACTTTTGTCTAAACGCTCAATCAGGAGTGCCCGGTGTAGCCATCATGGCTCCGGAAGGCTCATAACTCCTGTGAGGCACCCACAGGTCGAAGGTTCAAATCCTTCCCCCGCTACTTTATCCTAAAGAATCATTCATAGCTTTTAGGCCTTTGGCTGTCTGTTCTTAATCTGTGCTGTATTTCTCTTATTATATTCCCAAAAACCTTATGCAATACTTTGGCTAAATCCCATTCACTCTCTTGTGCTTCAAATATTCTTGTGGGTGCTAATGCCTTTATTCGTATATCATATTTTTTTGCTTTGCCGCCTTTAGAATGAACTTTAAGATGCACTGTTAAAGAAGTGATATTCTTCAGCTCTCTTTGTACTTTTTCGTGGTACTCATTAACTAATTTATTAAAAGTGCCCTTTTCCTCATCCTCAAGATTTTCTATGCCTATTATATCAACATGATCCATAATCAAAATTAGAAATCGCTTGTTTATATATTTTGTGAATTGAAAATTAGAGGATTTTAGCAAAAATTAAATTATTTTTATCAATTTATAATATTTTTTTTATTTCTTACAGGCTGATTCACCCCATGCATATTCAATTAAGGTTTGAGCACGCCATAAATTTTACAAAGTAAAATTTAAACAGCGGGCATTTTGGGCTTCAATTTTTTGCAATAATGTTGGTTCTTTCAGCAAAAAATTGGAGTTATTTTTTTTATTTTTTATTGACAAATTCCTTTGCAGTATAGAATTTAGAAGATTTACCTCGCATTTTAACAAGCTTTAAAAATAACAACAAATCATTAATCAAAAAAGGTGTTTTTATGAAGATATGCGGCATAGATGATGCGGGCAGGGGCCCTGTTATTGGCCCCCTTGTGATGGCTGGCGTTTTGATAGATGAGGCGTCAGAGCCAAACCTAAGAAAGATAAAGGTAAAGGACTCCAAGCTTTTAACACCAAAGCAAAGAACAGCCCTTTTTCCTAAGATAATCAAAATAGTTGAAAATTATAAGATAGTAGTCGTTTCTCCTCAGGAAATTGATAAAGCGGTCAAGAGAGACGACGGCCTAAACCTTAACTGGCTTGAAGCAAAAAAATCAATAGACATAATCGAGGAATTAAAGCCGGATCTCGTGATACTTGATTCGCCTAGCAATAATATAAAAGCATACAAGTCATATGTCCAGCACCGCCTGAATCATAAGGCAGAGATACAGGCAGAGCACAAGGCTGATTTAAATTACCCTGTTGTATCGGCAGCTTCTATTTTAGCAAAAGTCACAAGAGACAAGGAAATTGAAGAAATAAAAAAGCAGATTGGCGTAGACTTTGGCTCAGGCTATATGTCTGACCCAAGAACAGCAGAATTTCTTGCCAATAACTGCGATAACTACCCGGAAATTTTTAGGCATTCCTGGTATCCCTGCAAAAAGATTGCAGAATCAAAGCAACAGAAGAAGCTGAACGGATTCTGAATATCCCCGTATTTCTTAAAAATCAGTAATAAAAATTTCCAAACACAAAACAAAATATTTAAATAATCAGCGTGAATGGATTGTAGGTATGACTAAAATCAACAAGATGATCATGCATGGGTTTAAGTCCTTTGCAAAGCATACAGAGATGCTGTTTAATGACAATTTTAACTGCGTTTTGGGCCCTAATGGCTCTGGGAAAAGCAATGTTCTTGATGCATTGTGCTTTGTTCTTGGCAGGTCATCATCAAAGTCATTGAGGGCTGAAAAAGCCTCCAACCTTATCTACAACGGCGGGAAGCTGAAAAAGCCGTCAAAGCAGGGCGAAGTCTCAGTATATTTTGACAACACATCAAAAAGATTCCCCACAGACGAGCCCGAGATAAAAATAACAAGGGTAGTCACCCAGTCGGGCCAGTCAATATACAAGATAAACGACAAAAAAAGGACAAGGCAGCAGATTCTTGAGCTTTTGTCTCTGGCAAAAATAGACCCAAACGGATATAACATAATACTGCAGGGCGATATTGCGCAGTTTGTTGAGCTGCCGCATACAGAAAGGCGCATGCTTATCGAGGAAATATCAGGCATATCCATTTATGAGGAAAAAAAGCAGAAAGCGCTTAATGAGCTTGAAAAAGTCGACGCAAGGCTCAAGGAAGCCGAGATAATCATGGCAGAAAGGAGCACCTATCTTAAAGAGCTGAAGAGAGACAGGGACGAGGCTTTGAAGTTCAGGGAAATGAACGAAAAGGTCATAGAAAACAAGGCGTCATTGCTGAAGCTGCAGATAAATGCAAAAGAGTCAGAGCTGAAGGACATGCAGCAGAAAATAGGAAAAGCAGCAGAGGAGCTGAATAATATCAATGGGGCCATAGCGCAGATAAAGAAGGAGAACGAAGAGAAAAAGAAGCAGATAGAGGATATCACAAACGAGATAGAGGAAAAGGGCGAGGTTGAGCAGCTCAGGCTCAACAAGGAGATTGAGTCATTGAAGATAGATCTCACAAAAAACACATCAAGGCTTGAGACATGCAAAAACGAGATAGCAAAGCTGAAGCAGAGAAAGCAGGACCTTAAAAATGACCTCGATGAGATAAGCAGAAAATTATCAGAGCTAATTAAGGAAAAGTCAGAGCTTCAGAAGAAAAAATCATTATTCTCAAAAGAAAAGGATGCAATACACGATAAAATCAGGCGCTTCAGGGAAAGCAATAAAATAGAGAATGCCGCAGGCATCGAAAAAGAGCTGGAGAATATTGACATTGAGCTGGAAAAATCAGTTAAGGAGGCAAATGAGCTTAGGGAAAAGCAGCACAGCCTCATAAGGGAAAAAGATGCGCTGATGCATAAGTTCAATACAGCAGATGAAAAAATAAGCAAGGTAAGCCGGCTAGAAAAAGAATATACGGAGCAGATTGAGGCATTAAAAGCCAAAAGGCAGGATTTCAAGCAGGCAACGCTGGAGCTCAACAAACGGCTTGATGAAGACTCTTCATTGTCGCAGCAGCTATCAAATGCAAGGGCAAAGCGCAACATCTCAGGAGAAGAGCTTGCAAAATTAAGGGCAAGGGACATAAGCATAAAAGAATATTCATCAGCAGACATAGCAGTCAAAAAAGTTCTTGAGCAGAAAAATAAGAGAAAGGGCATATACGGCACAGTCGCAGACCTAGGCAGCGTAGATGCAAAATATTCCCTTGCCTTGGAGATTGCGGCAGGCCCAAGGATCAGGAGCGTTGTTGTTGAAGATGACAGGACAGCAGCAGAGCTTATAAAATACCTCAAGCAGAGCAGGCTCGGCATTGCAACATTCCTTCCCCTAAACAAGCTGAGGTCAAAATCAACAGGCCCGGAAATAAAGAATCTTTCAGATGCCAATGGCTGCCATGGCCTTGCAATTGACCTTGTCCGGTATGATGAGAAATTCAAAAAGGTTTTTGATTATGTTTTCTCCGACACATTAATTGTTGACAGCATTGATGTCGCAAGGCGCCTTGGCATAGGCAGGGCAAGGATGGCAACAATTGACGGTGATTTAGCAGAGATTAGCGGGGTTATGCAGGGCGGCTATAGAAAAGACAGAAAAGGCCTTGGATTCAGGGAAACCGAAGTTGCAAAAGAGATATCAGAATGCGAGAATGCAATATCAGGGCTTGAAAATGCCATATCCGCCTTCGAAAAAAGGAGAGCCGAGAACGAAGAAACAATCGCAAAGCTGAGGGAAAGAAAAGCGCTTCTTGAGGGCGAAATAATAAAGACAGAAAAAAGCCTTCATCTTGAGCCGGGCGAGGTTGAGATAAACAGGCAGCTGAAAAAAAGCCTTGAGAAGGATATAGCGGCAAAAGATGACGAGATCAGCAAAATAAGCGAAAAGATTTCCGGTATCAACAGGGAGATAATGGGAAACAAGGAAGAAAAACAGAAATTAAGGGCGCAGATAAGCGAGCTGAGGGACCCTGCGCTGCTTGCAGAGCTTACCGCATTTGAGCAGAAATCGCGCGAGCTTGGCGAGTATATCATCAAAATTGATGAGCAGCTAAAGGGCATTGAAATGCAGATAAGCAGCATCCATACGCCGGAAAAGGAAAAAACGCTGCAGATTTTAAGGCAGATAGACAAGGATGAGCAGGACTTCAACAAAGAGCTTTCAGGCATCAATAAGAAAATAGCAGAGCAGCAGGGTTTTCTTGATAAAAAGGAAGCGTCAGCAAAGGAATTTTACTCAAGATTCAAAAGCCTGTTTTCAAAAAGGTCAAAAATAACAGAAGAGATACAGAAAAACGAAGCCCAGATTGAGGCAAAGCAGGAAACCAGCAGGTCAGCTGAGATAAGGAACAATACATTTTCACTGAAAAAAGCGGAGTTTGCGGCGGCGCTTTCTGGCATGAGCCAGGAGTTCCAGCAATACGAAGGCGTCAAGCTTGACATGGCTAAGAATGAGCAGCAGCTGAAGGTAGAAATAGCAAAATTTGAGAAGCTGAAGGCAGAGATAGGCGCAGTTAATATGCGCGCCCTGGAGATATACAGTGAGATTGAAAAAGAGTACGGCGCGCTTCTTGAAAAGAAGGGCAAACTGGTGAATGAGAAAGATGATGTCCTGGCTATGATGAAGGAAATTGAAGGCAAGAAAAAAGACCTGTTTATGAGAACATACAATGTAATCAATGAAAATTTTGTAAAGATTTTCCAGCAGCTTACAACAAAAGGAGCAGCCCATCTTGAGCTTGAGAATGAAGAAAACCCATTTGAAGGCGGCCTTTTCGTCAAGGTTAAAATCACAGGAAACAAGTTTCTTGACATAAGGTCATTGTCAGGAGGAGAAAAGACGCTGACAGCGCTGGCATTCATATTTGCAATACAGGAGCACGAGCCAGCATCATTTTACGTCCTTGATGAGGTTGACGCAGCCCTTGACAAGCACAACTCAGAGAAACTGGCTAAACTGGTAAGGAAATACTCTGAAAACGCGCAGTATATCATCATCTCCCACAATGACGGCATAATCTCAGAGGCAACAAACCTCTATGGCGTTTCAATGGACGAGAACAGCATGAGCAAGGTTGTAAGCCTGAAGGTTTAATCAGAATTTAATCATAAAAAACAGCATAATTTATAAATATTCTTTTTTTATCTGATGTATTATGAAGGAAAAAAAGATTGTTATCTGTATGGTGTCAGATATCATATCTGAGTATACTGGTGGATTTTTAAAATCAGCTATAAGAATATCCAATGGACTAGACAAGAATAAGTTCAAAATCATTTTTCTTGCTGGTAAAAATAAATCTTCAAAAAAAGAAGATTACATCAATGGTATGAAAATATACAGATTCCCTTCTTTACCGCTCCCAAGAATGAAAGGAAAGGGCTGTATAGCGCTACCTCTTTCAAGAAAAATAAGAGAGATACTAGCCAAGGAAAAAGTAGATATTGTCCATATCCAAACACCTTTATATCTTAGCTATTTGGCTATGAAAGTTGCAAAGAATATTGGACTGCCTATTGTAATAACATCACATACCCAACCAGAGAATTGGTTATTAAATGTATCCAGTATCAATAAAAAATATTTTGTTGACTTCCTTTATAAAATTTTTATCAAAATATATAACAAAGCGGACATCTTAATATGCGTAAGCGATTTCGGCAAGAAATTATTAAGGGGGCATAATCTTAAAAGTAAGATTAAGGTTATTAGTAATGGAATTGACTTATCAAGATTCAAATCACAAAGCACAAACGATTTTGATAAAAAGTTCGGTATAGACCATTCAAAAAATAAGTATGTACTCTACGTTGGTAGATTGATGAAAGAAAAGAATATCGAAGTTCTTATAAAATCGATGATTTATGTGATAAAAAAACTGCCGAATACAAGGTTGCTGATTATTGGTGAGGGTTACAGAGAAAAATCATTAAAACAACTGATAACAAAATTAGAATTACACACATATGCAAACTTCCTCGGATTTTTATCAGAAGATGACCTTCCATTAGTATTTGCAAGCTGTGATGTTTTTGTTCTGCCTTCATTAATAGAGCTGCAAGGAATGGTTTTGCTTGAAGCAATGGCTTCTGGTAAACCTATAATTGTAGCAAATTCGCCAGATAGCGCATCTCCTTGTTTGGTGAATGAAAATGGATTTCTTTTTGACCCTTATAATCCGAGTGATCTCGCAGAAAAAATAATCAAGATACTATCAAACGATAAGCTAAGGGCAGGCATGGGCAAAAAAAGTTTAAGGTTAATAAAAAAACACGATTTAAATTTTGTAATTAAGGAGCATGAAAAAATATACCGGAAATTATGTTTTGCAAAAATCAAATAATATATTAAAAATTAGCTTTGGATTTCTGATAAGAGGGATATGATCTGCTTCTTTAAGAATAATCATTTTAGATCCTTTTATCTTTTTATTCATGAATTCTGATGCCTTATGTGATATATATCTGTCTTTTTCCCCCCCTATAATTAAAACGGGAATCTTTATTTTACTTAATATATGTTCTTGGTTATTATTAAAATAAGCTATAAGCGATTTTATATATGTTTCAGTTGGATTTGCAAAAAGGTCTTTTAAGAATATGTATAATAAACTTCTTTTTTTGTAAAGTTCGCAGTTATTATGAATAAATTTTTTTCTAACTGGCTTATAATACTCTAAAGATTTTTTTAAAACAGTAACCATCGTGTTCTTGAATTTGTCATGCACATTCCTACCGGTGAAAGGATTTGCATAAGTAGTATTCATAAGAACCATCTTTTCTACTTTCTCAGGAACCTGCTTATAGAATTCCAAAGCTAGGGGTCCCCCAAAACAATGGGCGATAAGAATGCACTTGTTTATCTTTTCTTTTTTAAGGATACAATCTAAATCATGGGCGCAATTCTCTATACTGATATCCGCTCTTTTATGTGATTTGCCATGCCCTCTTAAATCTAATGTTAAAGTAGACATTTTTTTGTTATTAAAAAGTTCAATAATCGGATTAAACGCTGTATGATTGCCGCTTAGGCCATGAATAAAAGTCAAAAATGTTTTAGTTTTAAACCTATTGATTTTGTAATAAATTTTAGTGCCGTCAAAACTTGTTATTAATTTTTCCATTATACTTTCCAGAATGTCCTCCTATTATAAATAATCAACTTTAAATAAAAAACAAACCTGCTTTAAACTGGCTATTATTTCTTCTCTCCGTAAAATTTAAAACGATTATCATCACGTTCTATTTTATTGAATAAATTGCCGATACCTACTTTTATATAGGTCAACCCCCCCTTTATATATCCTTCTTTCCTGAATCTCCTCACAGAAATCCCAAAGTAAACATTCAAAACTCTAAATTTTCCTGCTTTTGCAGCTCTCCTGCCAAAATCAATATCTTCGCCAACCCTAAATCGTGTATCAAAACCACCTATCTTATTAAAAATTTTTTTCGAAGCAAAGATACATGGGCCCCAGACATAAGGCTTGGACCATTGGTTAACCACCCAGTAAATATTTAGGAGAGTATGGATCACTATACCCATAAAATCTGCATCTATTGGTTTTGCCTTACACGTTCCTATATCTGCTTTCTTTTTCTGTACTTCTTGAATCATTCTTTGCAAGAAATTATTATCAAACAACAAAACATCCGAATCCAAAAATAAAAGGTGCTTCCCTTTTGCAATCTTTGCACCATTATTTCTACCTTTTGCAGGAAGCCCTCCTTTAACAACCTTACATCTATACTTTTTTGCAATAGGCACAGTCCTATCACAAGAACCTGCGTCAGATACTATTATCTCATAATTTTTATAAGTCTGTTTTTTAATAGACTCTAAAAGTCTTGGTAAATATTTTTCTTCATTCAAAGTGGGAATTATTATACTTAGTTCTATTCTCATTCTTTTAGATAAGGGAACTTGGAACTTCAGCTCCAAGGAATCACCTCTCCTCCATAATTTTCTAATTCTTGATCACATATATATAACCAAGAATATCATTCTACTCTTATTTGAAACTAAAACTTTTAAGCTTCAGAGTGACCACACAAAATAGCTATACGTTCATATTCCTTAAATACTTTTCTAATTTAATTACCCCCTTTGATATCCACAGATTCCTCTATTCTTTTAAATATTTCTGAATTATCATATTTTTTAAATTTCTTTAGATTATTTTCATATGTTTTTAGATTAGACAAAAATGTCTTTAAATTATCTTCTGTTAAAAATTCATGAAATTCTCCATAACCTAGCTTGCCAAGATATATAGCATTAAAAATTTGTTCAAATTGATGTCTTATAGGTATTGATAAAATTGGTTTTTTTAGGTAAATGGCTTCGCTTATAAGAGTAAAACCACAATTTGCAATTACAGCTTTGGACTCTGCTAAATCCTTATAAAATAAACCATTATTAAATTTCCTAAAGACTAAATTCTTATCAACACTCTCTTTATCAAACCCATAAATAATAAACTTTCCATTCACTTTTTTTAACACCTTAAACAGTCTTTTATAGCTCTTTGAAGTCTGATAAACAAGAACATGTTCTCCTTTCCTTGGTTTTGCTTTCAATATACTCCTTCCTATAACGGGAGGAAATAGAGATACATTTTTTTCTTTAACCCCTGGAAAAAAGAAACTGGTTATAAAATATTTTTTTGCATTATTCACTATCAGATTTACTATAAAATAAGAAATTAGATAATCCTTCATAAATTTTTTAGGAACATCAATCTTGCATTTTGTGATTATGTGCTGGTTGTCTATACTTATAAGGGGAATCCTAAACAGGTATGCAATATAATTTGAGAATGGCTCAAAATCAGTTATTATTATATCTGGTTTAAAATTTGATACTAGCATAACTAATTTTAAATTATAAATCAGCATAAATGGAAGTCTTATAAGATTTGATAAGAATGTTAATAAATAATTAACACTGTTATTAGTATAAACAAGATCAAAATCACTTATCTTGTGCGTATCTCTAAAATATCTTCTGAGATAATGAAAAGGTCTTCCACTAGAGACTATCTTAATTTTATGCTTTTTTAATAACTCTTCAATTATGGTTTTGCTTCTTATAGCATGGCCCATGCCTTCTTTTGCTACAGCATAAAGAATTTTTGCCATTTTATGATAACCCCCTTATATCATTAAATAGCCTTGTTTTATCTTTCCTGTTCTTCACTAAAAAAGCACATCCTATATTGAGGCATACCTTTTTAATTTTTTTATCTTTTGCATATCTTAGCCCAACAGGGAATATTGGTATCTTTTCATTAAACCTCTTTTCATATTCTAAAGCCAATCTTACTACACCATCCTTAAATTTGCCAAATTTTTTGTCATTTCTTTCAGACCTTACATATGCTTCTGGAAAAAATACAACCGCTTCTCCTTTTTCTAACAAATAAGATAAATAATCAAAAAGATTTTTGTTTCTCTTGTTATTCTTTTTATCTATAGGTATCGCACCTAGTCTTAGCATTAGCCACCTCATAAATTTTGTATCTGCAAGGCATATTTTAGAGTCAGGAGGGGTTGTATCTGCAACCCAAAATAATCTTCTTTTTATAGCTAAACCAATAATAAACTGGTCAACTTTTTCCTCATGGTGCGCAGAAATTAGTAAATGTCCTTTATCTGGAATTTTTCCTTTTATGCATTTTATCTTTGTATTCATAAAAAAGAGGATTAACGGAATAAAAAATTTTAATATCTTTACAAATATTGGATTATAATAAACCCTTTTTTTGTAGATTATAGCGCCCCTTTTCATTTTAAGTTAATGGCTGCGTATCACAGCCTCAATATATTCTTTGTTGCTGAGCAGGAATGCGACCTTATCTTTTTTGTGAACCTTATCTCTTTTCCAACGACCATCACCCGCCTGCGGATTATGTCTTCAAGCACGTCTCCTTTTGCGCATGTTACGCATCTTCCAAGCTCAGACAGTATATGCGTGTCGCTTCCGCCGGTTATGGACCTTTGAAACTTCTTGCAGAGCTCAATTGCTTTTAGGTTGCAGTTTCTTCTTTTCTGGCTGTTCAAAACCTCAACAGCATCCACTTCCCTGAAAATGCCTCTTTCATTGTTTTTTAGTATCCTCTTATAATTTGTGGGTATTGGCCAGTATGGGTGGGGTATGGATATAACTGCATTAAGCCTTCTTCCATAATTGATTAGCTCACTCAAGGAAACATCTAATTTGCCTAGCCTCTTGCTTGTTTGCCTCTTTTTTATTATCTTGTAAAATCCCCTCAAATCAGACAGCTTATAAAAATAGAACAGCAATTCCTCATATTTTGTTGTCATAATCTCAATACCGGGGATAACCTTTACATCAAATCTGTTCTTATAGGCTTTTTCTGCCCCCTTAATCCCATTATGGTCTGTAATAGAGATTCCAACACCCAGCTTATTCGCTTTTTTAAGAATTCTTCCTATACTGCCAATTCCATCAGAATACTTAGAATGAATGTGCATATCAAAAAGATTGTATTCTTCTCTTAGTTTCTTGTAATCCGGTTTTTGGAAAATTATTTTGTTCATTCTTATAAAAAAATGCGTCGGCGGGGAATGCCGATGAAGTAATCAACTTCTTTTTCGAACCCCGATAAATGGCTAACTTCTAGACTTCCTAGTGGAAGGCCATTGTCTTTTATGGCGGCTGATTCAATAACCAGCCGCAGCCATTGGACCACCGACGCATAACGGAAAGAGTAAGAATTTAGTTTATAAAAGTTTTTATTTTAAATACTTTTTCTTTGAAGAAATGTAATCATTTTCATACTTATTTCCTTATATCAAGAACAAACATCTATAAATATTTAACTATCTAAAATCAATCGTTTAATCCTATCTAAGAATTCCTTAAAATTCTTCTTTTTCACGCAAGCCCCGCATGCATACTCATGCCCTCCGCCATAGCCTTCAATGCCTTCAAGAGCCTTCTCTATTATTGGCGGAAGCTTTTTATTTGACCTGAGGCTCATTCTCATCTCATCATCCTTTTCCCTTGCAACCACTATTGTTTTATCTGGAATCCTGTACAACAGCTCATTCGCAATATCGCCGGTGAAGCTCATCCTGCTTCCGCTGTAGCTGTAAACAAAAAGGGCATCATCAGCTTTTGTTTCCAACGCCTCTTTCAGAAGTTTTTCATATTCCAAATTGATTTTTTCATATCTTTTATGTATATACCTGCCTCTTGAAGTTTCCTTATTCAATATTTCATAAGGATTTTCTATCCTTGTCATTATCTTGACGCAATTTATTGCATCAGAAGTTCTGCCTTTCAGCACAAAAGACATTATCTTTACAAGCTCTCCCAGCTTTGTTGTGAAAAGAACCTCTCCAGGGCTTTTTGCATCGCCATTCAGCAAATCAGGGTATCTTTTCTTGAACTCATCAAAAAAATCTGGTATAAACCAGTCTCCAATGCATCCGCACATAGCTATCCACATATCCTTTTTGTTGATTTGATAGCATATATAGGTGGCTGGCGCATTAACGCTTTTTTTCGCAATTCTTGGATTGAAATATTTTACATTCTGCCTTTCAAGGGGCTGATGGTGGTCTATCCACACAACAGGCGCTTTTGCATTATCAATAAATTCCTGCTCAACCATTGCAATATCAAGGACAAATATCTTGTCAGGCCCGTATTCTGCTGCCTTTCTTGCGAATTTTTCATCCAGCTTTGGAATGCTCTTGACAATAATGCCTTTGCCCTCCCTTATCTGTCTGTAAAGCAGCAAAAAGGAGCATAATCCGTCAGCATCATCATGAAAAAAGAACAATGGTTTTTTGCAGTTATCAAGCTCTTCTTTTATTTCTTCTATTTGTTTATCGGATAACATCTCTAATTTAAGATTCTATCCTATTTAAAAAAGTTTCTATGTTGTTAAATTTGAAATGTCAGAAATCGCCACTCGCACACTCTTTGCTTCAGCTCGGAGTAAGAGGGCGATTTCTGAGCATGCTCAAAAACACGCCCCGTGCTTTAGCACGGTGTCGGTTTTTGACATAAAAACATTTATATACATATAAATCTGTTTGAGATTTGATGATGAAAAAGAGGCTAATTGTAGGGATAGTTCTTTTAATACTGTTCATCCCTCTCGTTTCTGCTGGATTCTGGGATTGGATAACTGGAAGAGCTACAACTGCAGATGAATGCACAGACTCTGATGGTGGAAAGAATTATAGTATAAGGGGTTATGTTTTTGATGGTTCAATAAATCTAGTAGATATATGTTCAGATCCTGGCGCATATGGAACACATGTTCATGAAGGCTATTGTGAAAACAATCAATACAAATCAGAAGAGCATTATTGTCCTTATGGATGTAGAAATGGTGCATGTCTTTCTAGCGAGCAAGAAGCAATTAATTTATCAAAGGGCGAATGTACGGATACAGATGGGGGGTATAACATTTATGTAAAAGGCGAAATCCGGGATAAGGTATATATTGATGGTTTATACAAAGATTATTGCAATGGAAACAGGTTAACAGAATATGTTTGTGAATATTTTTCAACAGGCTATAGGTCAGATTTCAATCGAAATTATCCTCCAGGATTTTATGGCGTTCCAAAAGAAGTTAATTGTCCAAATTACTGCAAAGATGGTGCTTGCTTGGAATCACCAGCAGAAGCAGTACCAACCCCTGTTAAGGAATCTAGTACTCCAGATTTAGTTATCGAAAATATCTTGCTTCAAAAATCAACAATTGATGAGGATAATCACCCGATTTATAGATTTGAAGTTTATGTCAAAAATATTGGCGGTGCAAACGCACAAACATCTCAACTCAAAATCCAGATATCACCTTCACAGCCACAATCTCTTATACTGGCTAATGGTTCAATATCATACATATGCAGGGATAGTTTTAGGTTTGTTTCAGGGAATGTTTTAAAGCCAGGAGGTGGAGAAATAAATACTGATTATTTTCAGCCTGTTGTATCAGGCAAGATAACTATTACTGCTACTGCAGATTTTTATAATAATGTAATTGAATCAGATGAAAATAATAACACCCTTACAAAAATATTTGAAGTGGGGTCTTTAATCAACCCTTCAGCTTGTCCAGAAAAATGTAAGGGAAATGTATGTGTAATAAAACCCACAGAAGATATTTTATTGCTTATTTTTGATAACAATGCACCAGTGAGTGATATAACCCTAATAAGTAATCTAGCACAGGAAATTAAATCTCAAGGTCTTACCACATCTGAGCAACAACGAACACTAGTAGCATGGGAGGTAACAAAATCAGATTTAATAGGCAGAGTGATTGTAATTATTTCTAATGGTGGTGCAAAAATAATTCTAGGTGAAAATGCTCCTTCTAAACAAACATTGTTAGCATCAAAAATAACTTCAATACTCCAAAATAAATTTAACATATTTTCTGGCTCCCCAAGACTAATTTCTGAAACAGGGTATGATGACCTTGCAAAAGAATTTGCAAAAATTTTCTGTAAAGATTCTGATGGAAACAATCCTTCAGTATTTGGCTTTATTAACTACACAACTGATGGTATAACATATCACATAGTTAAAGATTCTTGTGCAATAGATGAGGTAAATTATTACACTAGCATATACTCATGCACTGGAAATAACTGTGTATTTACTGAAATGACCTGTTCAGACATAACTGGCGGATCAGATTTTGTGCGTTATGACTGTCCAAATGGTTGTAAAGGTGGTTGTTGTGAGGGTTATGGTTGCGAAGCAACCGAGAGCGAGGGAGTAACTGAGATGCCAAAACCAATAGAACGCGGGGTTGAATGCACAGACTCTGATGGCGGAGCTAATTTCATGGTAAAAGGCACAACAACAGGAATCTTTGACATTTCAAAAGGCACAATAGAAACAGTGACTGATTATTGTATTGGCAATAATCTGCAGGAGTTTACTTGCGGTGATCCTAGATACCCAGGTATTATTGCTGGTACAGGCAATATATGCCCTTATGGATGTGAAGATGGGGCATGCATTGGTGCTGCAAAGAAAACAATTGCTCAATGCATAGATAGTGATGGCGAGGAAAATTTTGGTGTTAAAGGTCATATTACTCTAACTTATACTGATGGCTCTTCTGAGATTATTGAAGATAAATGCGGTTATGTTGGCCAATCAGATACAATTACTGGAGCAATAGAC
>Ga0209541_10007936_pt1 | contig 17701 bp, 17 predicted proteins | sample RifCSPlowO2_01_FD_184027 | JGI IMG/M metagenome (GOLD analysis project Ga0209541, IMG submission 184027) | Groundwater microbial communities from Rifle, Colorado - Rifle CSP2_plank lowO2_0.1 (SPAdes) (version 2) | ecosystem: Environmental > Aquatic > Deep subsurface > Groundwater | place...
AAAGAGAGAATATAAAAATAAGATAAAAATCATATTTAAACTTGCCGATGAATAATTTTTCAAGAAAAACCTATGATGTTAAGTTTGATATTGGACTTAACACTTAAAATAAGTTTAAAAAGCCCGATTTATTTATTATAAAAAGATATGATTGCTAATCCTTATGCTATTACGCTTGAATTATTTTTATCAGGCATATAGTATTATTGATTATGCAAAAAGAAATTAGTATTGGTAATAAAAATGATAACAGAATTAATACAAAGCTACCCAAGAATATCTATAATTGTGCTTTCACTTATAGTTACTTTGTTTATAACAATTGTTAATTTTTTCATGTTAGACAGGAAAAGAATGAAAGAATTAAGAGAAAAACAAAAGAGACTTAAAGAAGAAATGAAAAAATTCAGGGATAATCCTGAAAAAATGATGGAGATCAATAAACAGATGTTAGAAGATTTCCCAGAGCAGATGAGACACTCCTTTAAACCAATGCTTGTTACAATAATCCCATTATTAATTTTGTTTAGCTGGTTGAAGTCTAATTTTGCAAGCACGGCAATTGCTTCAACATGGTTTTGGTGGTATATCGGCGCTTCAATAATCTTTAGTATAATTCTAAGAAAGATTTTTGGTTTGCAATAATTTCGTAAGAGGAAAAAATTCCTTTTAACAAGTCACCCTTTTTTTTAACAACAAACAATTATCTTTTCTTGTAAATGATATCATGATGATCAAAATCATCAAAGTTTATTGTATCTGTTGTTTTATCGTATTGAAAAACAAGAACAAAATGGCCAATATGGGCTCTTTTTGAGTCTTTCATATTATACATTAGATTTTTGTAATGCTCAACATCATAACACTTTTTAATCTCATCAATTTTTTTAAGAAGTTGTTCATAAAGAGGTTTATCTTTCTTGGATAGTTTTCTCATTACTTCTTGAAGATGTTCACTTACTTTTGAGTTATACATTCTTCAAAATTTTACCTCTTTTTATTAGCTAGTAGCTTTTTTTAAATCATCAATAGAATTAAACTTAAAATACTTTCCTTTTCTTATTTTCTGAAGTTTTTCCAAATATTCTGGCTTTAATTCTGGCTCAAGAAAACTCTCTTCATAAATCTGAGTTATAATCGCAACTGCTTCGCTTTTGTTCTTCAAGCCGAATTTAGCTTTCACTATATTTAAAACTCTATCTTCTCTTTCCCCTATGTCTATAATATTTTGTACCATATTCATTACTTTTGGTTATTTAAAGTTATTATTTATAATAACTCATTATATTTAAATCTTTTGCTTTCCAAAAATAAAAAGAAAAGAACCCGCCATATAATCAATAATATAATCTATCATTATACTCTTCACTAATCTCTTTTTCAGTATTTAAAAATTTTAAGGAATAAATTAAGCCTGCAAATAAGATTCCAGCTGAATCTATTAAAAAATCTGAAAAGGCACATGCTCTTCCTGGAACAAATAATTGATGAATCTCATCTGAAATTCCATAAAATACTGCTATTATGATGGCTATAAAGATCAGATTTTTGTTTTCGTTTTTGCCTCGAGTAATAGAAATAAGCAAAAAAACTTCTAAAAATAAAAATGAATAAAAATGATAAGCAATTGGCTGCCAATTAAAACCAGTCGGAGGACCTGGTTTGAAAGTAAGTGAAGAAACATAAAAGATTATTACTGCTGTTATGATAGTTATCAACCAAGACAGCTTATTATATTTTTCAAACCAGGAAATCATTTTACTTCTTTTTATAAAAATAAGTATTTTGTTTTGGTATTTAAGCTTAGTTATGATTAAACCTATATCTCTCAATAGATATAACACTAAATTGCTAACTTATAATCAATAAAACTAAGTTAAGCTATGAATAACAAACATCAAGCTTAATCCACTCATATGCTAAGCTTAAATCGTTTAATAGATTATCAATAAACTATATTAATAACTTCTAAAAACAAATAATCTGTGGCAATTAAGATTAAGCTATGAGATGATTGCTTCATATTAAAAAAGTGTTAAAGATTACCAAATAAAAGTAATCAGAAAAGTTTAAAAGTATTGTTCTTGATTGTTTAAAATGAACCAAGAACAATTAATACAATTACAGATAATAGAGCAAGAAGCTCAGCAACTTGAACAGCAGTCTCAGATAATTGAGCAGAATATTATTGAAATGCAGAATTTAAACAATAGTTTAGAAGAATTAGAAAAAACAGATAAAAAAGAAATTCTTGCAAATATTGGCAGAGGAATTTATATTCCTGCTGAAATTAAAGACAAGAACTTAACAGTTGAAGTTGGAAATAAGGTTTTCGTAAAAAAATCTATTCCAGAAACAAAAAAAATAGTTGAAGAGCAAATAGAAAAGTTAGACGAAGCAAGAGAACAAATCAAAGATAGGCTTGATGATTTAAGAGAAGAAGTTGATCAATTTATGAAGAGTGAAGATAAAAACAAAAACATTTCTGAAGAGAGAAAATAAAAAAGAAGAATAAAACTCACTAGCAATACAATTATTATACAGATTATAATTATTAACATCAAGCTTAATCTACACTAACAAAACTTAAAATCGTTTATTTAGATATCAAAAAAACAAAAAATAAAGATAATTCTGATTAATTAACAGAAAATAAGAAAAAAGAAAGAAAAAAATAAATTAAAAATTTATATACACCTTCCAGATGAACACTGAGTATAATTAAGTGAGCAAGATATAGTGCTATTATAGTGATAATTGCCTGAACAATAGTGCTCCATTAAGGTTAGATTGTTAATGCATAAATCAACAGGATTATAATAACCGCCGTAATAATATCCGCTTACATTTCCTTTAATATTATACACTAAGCCTCCGTCTGTATCAAAACAAGTATTATTAAATGCACACTGTCCTGTTGAATTACAATAACGTCCTGCAGAGCAGGTTCCACAATTTAGATTTGTACCACATCCATCACTTCAAGTTCCACAGCTTTTTCCTAATTGTGAACATGTTTTTGGAGTGCATGTTGTTTGATTTACACAAGCCCCATTTGTGCAATTGCCTGATGGACAGGTATAAGATTGTGTACTTATCTCAGAAGAACAATAACGTTCTGCTAAAACAGTAAAGCTTGGACAATAATCTGTAGCAGAAGTTCCATTTGAAAGTGTAGCTGTTCCTTTAAGATAATAATTCAATCCACCATCAGAATCTATGCATGTTGTTGGCACACACACGTCTCCATTCCATACGCAATGAGCAGAACAACTTCCTGACAATTCAGTAAATGAAGCTCCGCTTCCAATATATTTTGATGAGTAGGTTATATTAACCGCAGTTATATTATCATTGCTTGTTCCAGTAACCCCTGAATACCACGGAACACCATAAATATAAAGCGAATTTGAGTATTTCTCACATTTTAACCTGGCATTGGCTGCATTATACAGGACAAGTGAGTAACTGCTTCCATAAACCTTATTATTAATAAATTGATTGTAATATCCATTCCATACTCCTAAACCCCAGCTTTGATGTTTGTTATTATCCTTCAATAAATTATTTTTAACAACATTATATTGTCCTCCTAAATGAATTCCTTTTGCATTTCCTTCTACCCAATTATTTTGAATTAAGTTACTATTCCCGCCAATAGCAATTCCCAAAAAAGTATTTGTAACCTTATTGTTTTCTACTACATTATTATTTGCCACAACACTTATTCCTTTTCCTTTACCATTATTTGAAGAACTGAAATATTGTGAAGATGCTTGAACATCACAATTTCTAATTGTTGCATAATTTGCTTGAGAATAGATTACAGCATTTTCTAACACAGAGTTTTTAATTGAGCGTCCTTGGCAATCAAAGACTATATTGCTTGCTTTAATATTGATACAATTAGCTGTTACTTCTGCTCCAGATAAATCTCTATTTAAATAATAAATTTTTCCTGATTCTGTTAAATCGCTACAATTATTAACATATATAACATTTCCTGATGAGTAAACTACCTGAACATCCACATCTGTTATTCCATAACACCCGCCATTAGGAATTGTAAGGGTTTTAGTTTCTAACTCAGATATACTAATTGATTGAGTAACATAACAGGTTTTATTTTGTGTTGTTATAACAAACTGCGCATAAGTTGGTTGCTCTCCTGTTCCAGTTAGATACTGCAACACTTAATGTCCCTGCACTGTAATTCTCTATAAATCCATTAACCTTTAAATCAGAAGTTTGTAATTTTTCTATTATTGATGGAATCTCGCTAGATTTTTCAGAAACAAGAGGCCTGACAATATTAAAAACAAGGAAAAATGCAACAATTGTTATACCTATAATTAAAACTGTTGTAAGAATATTCGCTTGACCCCTCTTTTTCATGTTTTACATAAGAAAATCTTATTTATAAATATATTTTTTTTGATTACCTTCATTTCCTATGGAGAAAACTGATGTTGATATTACCTTTAATTATTTACCGATGAAAAAATTAATTATTATTTTTTTCTTCACTTTTTTCAAAAATTGATTATAGGAAAGAGTTCCTAATTCGCTTATAATTCCTGTTACATATTTCCTTTTAATTAATTCAAATGCAGGATTTTTAATTAAAACTTTTTCTGTATCCCAAACTTCTTTTGAATCTCTATTTTCTAATTTTATTTTTTTTGCATATTTCCAAGAATCTGCAAGAATATAAACAGGAACATTATTTCTATAGGCTATTTCTGCAAACATGCCGCTTCCTATTTTGTTTATAACTCCTTTTTTTAAAATAGCATCTGTTCCAAACAAGATTAAATCTGCATGAACTTTATCTTTATTGTTTTCTTTTTCAATTGCAGTTGCTGCTGCAGAATCAACAAACATTGTAACCTTGATTCCTGCTTGTTTTAACTCTTTTGCTGTTTTTCTCCCTTGGAATAAAGGGCGTGTTTCTGTGTTATAAACTTCAAACCTTTTCCCATGTCTTTTTGCATAAATAAGCGCAGAAACTACACTACCTGAATGGCAATGAGCAAAAATAATTCTATTATTTTTGATTAATTTAAAAACTTGTTTATTTATAATCTTTTGATTTTCGTTTAAGCGATTATTTAACTTAGAATAAGAAAGCTTATCTGCTCTTTTGAGTATATTAATCAGCATCGGCTCTGTTGGCCTTAGAGAAATTAAAATATGTTTTGATTTTTCTGTTGGAATTAATTTGTAAGCAAAAAATGCTTTTTTTGCAACATCTCTTGCTCCCTGAATATGAACTTTTTTTATTTCTCTGCAGATTTGGTTAAACCTCTTTTTTTTATCCATAAATTAAAAAGCACAAGAATATATTTAAAAGTATCTTATTTATTTTGTTATCTCTATATCACTATTTCGCTTTGCTTGAAGAGATTAAGATTTAATCAGTTTTCGATTATAGGTTATAAACTATTGATAATATTTAAAAGTCTGATAATACTCATAAATAAGTAAAGAGGCAAAATAAAAAGATGTTAGAAATGCTTATAAATCCAAAGAAGGCTGAAAGAAGCCCATGGGAAATGTTTTTTATAGGAGCATTTTATGCAACAGTATCACTGCTTCTTGTAAAATGGATTTTTTCATCAGACCCTGTTTTATCTAAATATACTGGAATTCTAGTTGTGACTTTCTGTGTTATGTTTTCAATACCTTTTATTTATTATACATTTAAATTAGAAGAAGAAAAGGACTTGCAGATAACTGGATTCAAAAGGCTGATATTAGAACATGATAAAGCATTACTTGCTTTTATGTTTTTGTTTATGGGTTTTATTGTTGCTTTTTCGTTTTGGTATATTGTTTTTCCTTCTGGGAATCAAAATTTTCGTGCTCAAATTGAAACCTATTGTATGATAAATAAGCCAAGTCATTTTGATGAATGTGTTTCTGAATATGGAATAGAGCATGTTTCAAAAACAACGGCTTTTCTTACTGCAAAAGAAAAGATAGTGAATATATTTGCAAATAATATATACGTACTTATATTCACACTTGTTTTTTCCCTGATTTTTGGTGCTGGTGCTATTTTTATTCTTGCTTGGAATGCAAGTGTAATAAGTGCTGCAATTGGAATATTTTGCAAGGATAATTTAATAAATCTGCCTCTTGGATTAGCAAGATATATGATTCATGGAATCCCTGAAATTGGGGCTTATTTTGCAGGAGCTTTAGCAGGAGGAATAATCAGTATTGCAGTAATTAAGCATGATGTTCATTCTGAAAAATTCTGGATAATCCTCCAAGATTCCTTAAATCTAGTAATAATTTCTGTTGTATTGCTTTTTATTGCTGCTTTAATTGAGGTGTTTATCACGCCTGCTATTTTCTAATTTTCTTTTAACTTTTTATCTATAATTTCTTAAACGATTTAAACTATGTGCAAACAAATTTAGCATTTAGTTTTTCAATTTCAAATTTAAGAGAACTATTGGTTTTTGATTCATTATAAGTAAATTTAAAAACCGTTTATTCTATAGTTTTATATGGTAAAATGGGTATGTACTGGATGTAATTTTAGGTTTGAATCACAAAATCCAATTGAATGTCCTTATTGCGGCAGGAAGAATGTTGAAAAAGAGCCTTCTGCTTCTGAGTTATTAGATGAAGTTGAAAGATTATTAGAAGAATAAATAAATTCAACAAATAAATATCAATAATAAATAAAACGAAAAAATAAGAAGCAATTCCCATAAGCTTGATGAAGAGAAGCATCATATAAAATTATTTTATAGATTGCCAAATAAAACAATAAATCAAAAAATGGATGAAAAAAACATTATAGAAGATACCAGGGGAAAATTAGATATAGAAGAAACTGAAAAAATAGTTGAAGAAAGGAAAAAGAAATTAATTGATTTTTTTAAGAATAAACAAATTTGGGTTATTGGAATTTTAATTATTGCACTAATTCTTGGGGGTTATATTAGATACTTACCTATGACCGACCACGGAGGCAATCCTGGGTTGTGGGATATTACAACAAATACTTGGACATTAGGTCCTGATTTAGATCCCTGGTTGTTTACAAGGTATGCTAAAACTATTGTTGAGCAAGGACAATTACCTGAAATTGATACAATGAGAAATGTCCCTTTAGGATTTAAAACATCAAAAGAAACTCAATTATTATCATATATGATAGTAGGAACTTATTATCTTGTGAATCTTTTTGGAGATTATAATATATTATTTGCTGCTGCATTTTTTCCAGTTATCATGTTTGCATTAACAATAATATCTTTTTTCTTGTTTGTTAGAGAAATTTTTAATAGAAAAACCAAAGAAAGTGTGAAAAAAGCCAATATTATTGCATCAATTTCTACATTTATTATGATAGTCACTCCAGTATTTTTGTCAAGAACAATAGCTGGGATTCCTGAAAAAGAATCTGCTGCTTTCTTTTTTATGTTTCTTGCTTTTTATTTATTTTTAAAGGCTTGGAAATCTGAGGGAATAAGAAAGGCTATAATTCTTTCAATTCTCTCTGGTATTGCTACTGCTTTAATGGGATTAATTTGGGGGGGATTTATTTATGTTTTTATTACAATTGCTATTGCAACTATTATATCTTTCATTTTTAATACAGTTGATAAACAAAGATTCATCGTATACTTTTTATGGTTTTCCTCTTCATTTATAATTTTGATAAGTTCATCTAAATTTACCTTTATTAATAAAATCAATTCTTTGGAAAGTCTTCTTGCAGCATCAGTATTTTTTATCTTATTGGTTCATTTCATTATTTGGAAAATTAAAATCTTTAAAGGTTTAGAAAAAATAAAACTTCCAAAGAATATTGTATCCTTAATTGTTGGCATTGTTCTTATCCTTATTTTAGGTTTAGTTGCATTTGGACCTAGTTTTATTATTGAAAAAATAAATGTTGTGAATAAGATGTTTTTTACACCTACTGTTGGAAGATGGGCTATAACTGTTGCTGAAAATAGACAGCCTTATTTTACAGAATGGGAAGGTAACTTTGGGCCTCATATTAAGGATTTTGCTATAATGTTTTGGCTTTTCTTTGCAGGATCGATTGTTTTGTTCAAAGAAATGCTGGGCAAATTAAAGAATAAAGATTCTTGGATTTTAACTGGATTCTATACTTTGCTTTTATTTGGACTTGTATTTTCAAGATATTCTGGTTCAAGTATTTTCAATGGAGAAAATTTTATTAGCAAGGCTTTTTATTATGGTAGTGCTTTGTTATTAATTGGTTCTTTAATTTATTATTACACAAAATATCACAAACTAGAAGATTATGCTTTTGAAAAAATAGATTATGAATTTTTGTTTTTATTTGCATTTTTCTTTTTATGTTTGTTTACTGCTCGAGGAGCGGTAAGATTAATTATGGTTTTAGCAACTGTAGCGCCCGTTTTTCTTGCATATCTAGTTGTTAAGTCAATTGAAAAATTTAGAGAAACTAAGGATGAGACTTGGAAAATTATGATGGGTGCTTTAATGATTATTATAATAATTGCTTCTTTAATTGTATTTTTTGGAATACCCGGCTATCAGTCTGGATTTTTTCAGCAGGTTAAGAGCGAGGCGTATAACATGGTTCCTTCTTCTTATAATCAGCAATGGCAAAAAGCAATGGCCTGGGTCAGAGAAGAAACTCCAAAGGATGCTGTTTTTGGACATTGGTGGGATTATGGTTATTGGGTACAAAGTATTGGAGATAGAGCAACGGTCACAGATGGGGGTAATGCTATCTCTTTTTGGAATTATTATATGGGAAGACTGGTTTTAACAGGAGACAATCAAAAAGATGCATTAGAATTTCTTTATAATCATAATACCAATTATTTTTTAATAGACTCTTCTGATATTGGAAAATATGGAGCATTCTCAAGTATAGGAAGCAATGAAAATTATGACAGATATTCGTGGATAGGAGCTTTTTTATTAGATGAAAGTCAAACACAAGAAACAAATAATCAGACTCTTTTTATCTATCCTGGAGGTGTGGCATTAGATGAAGATTTAATAATTGAAGAAGAGGGTAAAGAGATCATGCTTCCTTCTGGAAATAGCGGAGTAGGGGCAATAATTCTTCCTAGTAAAAATTCTGAAGAAGGAAACAAATTTGAACAACCATATATTATTGTAGTCTCTCAAGGAAAACAATATAAGGTTAATTTAAGATACCTGTATGCAGATGGAGAATTTTTTGATTTTACATCTGGAATTGAAGCAACGGCTTATATTTTTCCTAGATTAGTCCAACAAGGGCAGGGTATAACCAAAAGCCCAATTGGGGCGGCAATGTACCTTTCTCCAAGATTAATGAGAGGAATGTTATCCCAAATCTATATTTTAAATGACCCATTTAATAAGTTTCCTAATTTCAAGATAATTCATAAAGAGCAAAATTCAATTATAGATGATCTAAACAGGCAGGGCATGAATCTCTCAGATTTTGTTTATTTCCAAGGAGTCCAGGGGCCTATAAAAATCTGGGAAATCAAGTATACCGGGGATGAAAAGATAAGAGCAGATTATACTGATAATGATGCTTCTAAATATCTAACTTGGGAATTGTAGTTTTGATTATGAAGTTTTAAAAACCTTAAATTTTTAATTAATTGATGGAGATTTTACTATTTATATCAATATTAATCAGCTTTATTTTAACAATTATGCTTCTTCCAAAATGGATAAAAAAATGCAAACAAATTGGTCTTTTATGGGAAGATATGAACAAACCCAATCATCCAAGGAATGTAGCAGCTTCTGGAGGAATTGTTGTTGTGATGGCTTTTATCTTAAGTATCTTATGTTACATCGCAATTAAAACATTCATTTTAAAAACAGATAATATAACAACAAATATTTTTGCATTATTAAGTATCATATTAATATTAGCTATTATTGGTTTAACAGATGATTTGTTAGGTTGGAGGCACGGAGGATTATCTGCAAAATTTAGGTTATTTCTCGCTTTCATGGCTTCTATTCCCCTTATTGTAATAAATGCGGGCATACATGAAATTGGGGTTCCTTTTTTTGGAACAATAAGCCTTGGTATTTTCTATCCTTTAGTAATGATTCCAATAGGAATCGCAGGAGCAACTTATACTTATAATTTTTTGGCTGGTTTTAATGGGTTAGAAGCCGGGCAGGGGATAATCATTTTAACTTTTCTTTCCCTTATTGCTTATATTACCGGAAGCTCTTGGCTGGCTTTAATCGGGTTATGCATGGTTGCTTCTTTGGCAGTATTTTATTTTTATAATAAGTTTCCTGCAAAAGTTTTTCCAGGAGATATTTTAACTTATTCTATTGGAGCTTTAATAGCTATAATGGCTATTCTTGGAAATTTTGAAAAAATAGCTGTATTTGTTTTTATTCCCTATATAATAGAAACTTTTTTAAAAGCAAGAGGCAGATTAAAAAAATACTCTTTTGGAATACCTCAAAAAGATGGAAGTTTAGAAATGCCTTATAATAAAATTTATGGACTAACCCATTTATCTTTGTTTATACTAAAAAAATTCAAAAAAAAGGTTTATGAAAAAGAGGTTGTTTACCTAATATTCATTTTTCAGATAATAATTTGCTTATTGGCATTGATTATTTTTAAAAGGTGGTTGTTTTAATGGAATGATATTTTTAAAAAAATTATCTGGCGAGTTTATGAAAGGCAGTTTAATTTTGTTTATCATGATCAACCTATATAATTTTTTAAACTACTTTTTTCATTTTCTAATGGCCAGGTTACTTGGACCAGAAGATTTCGGAACTCTTGCAGTTCTTGTTTCTGTTATTTATATTTTTATGATCCCTAGCGAAGCAATACAAACTATAATCACAAAATACACAAGCAGATTAAGCGCTAAAAAAAATTTAGGGGCAATTAAAGATTTATTTTACAGGAGTGTGAAAAAGGGTTTATTAGTTTCTTTTTTGATTTTTGCGATATTTATTCCTGTTTCGCTTTTTCTTTCTGATTTTTTGAAAATAGACTTGTCTTTATTAGCTTTAACTGGGTTGTTTATTTTTGTTGCGTTTCTAATGCCTCTTGTCAGGGGGATATTACAAGGAAGAAAAAAATTTGTAGGGCTTGGCTTAAACATGATTTTAGAGGCCTCGGTTAAAATTATTTTGGCTGTATCTCTAGTTATTTATGGATGGAGAGTTTGGGGGTCAATAATAGGAATATTAATGGGGGGAACAGCTGCGTTTTTATCTGTGTTTTTATTTACCACAGATATATTATCTAAAAAAAGAAAAAGTATGGAATTTAAGGGCATTTATTCTTACAGTTTACCTGTTTTTGTTGCTATTGTCTCTCTTGTCTTAATATACAGCCTTGATATAATCTTAGCAAAAAGATTTTTTAATCCAGAAATCGCAGGGAAATATGCTGTGATCTCGATGCTTGGAAAAATGATTTTTTTTGGAACATATTCTATTGGAAAAGCCATGTTTCCCTTGGCAAGTGAAAAACATGAGAGTGGAAAACCAACTTCAGAAATCTTGGGCAAATCTCTTAAGATTGTTTCTCTTTTAAGTCTAATCGCCCTTTTGGTATACTTATTTTTCCCTAAACTTATAATAAGGATATTTTTTGGTTCTGCTTATGTTGATGTTTTTAATATCTTATTTATTATTGGTTTAGCCTTTACTTTTCTATCTATTGCAAACATTATAATATTATACAACTTTTCTGTAAATAAAACAAAAAAAACATTTAGTTTATTATTTTTTGTTATTCTTGAAATTATTCTTTTAAGTATTTTTAACTCAAATCTTTTTGAATTTTCTATTAGTGTTTTAATAGTCAGTTTTTTAATATTCTTGTATAGTCTATTCTTACTTAGAGTATAAACAACCAAATAAATGCTTTTAAACCTTAAAATATCTCTATTTTTACTTAAAAAATGGAAAAAAGAAGAAAGAAGGTATTATTGATTGATCCTCCCGGATTTAACGGGCTTAAAGTTGGGAGAGTTTTAGGAAGTTTCGGCACTAATAAGGCTGATCAGGTATGGCCTCCTTATGACTTGCAAATAATGGCAGGGTATTGCAAGAAAAATAATCATGGTTACAAAATTCTTGATGCTAATAATCTTAATTTAACATACAAAGAAATAAAAAATGAAATTGAAAAATATATGCCTGATTGGGTTGTTTATCTTACTTGTTTTCAAACATTCAAATTAGATGCAAAAATAGCTGTAGTCTCTAAACAAGTTGATAAAAGAATTAAAACTGCGTGTATTTCCTTGTCTATTTTCAGTGTTCAAAATCCTGCTAAGCAGATGGAAGAATTGCCAGATTTAGATTTTATTATATGGGGCGAACCTGAACTTTCTTTAATGGAACTTATAAATGAAAAAAAACCTCAAAAAGTAAGAGGAGTTTATTATAGGAATAAAGGTAAAATAAAATTTTCAGGAAATGCTGAAAAATCAAAAAATTTAGATGAATTTGGAATTCCTGTTCATTCTTGCATGAATTATAAAATTTATAAGTGCCCTATGGCAATAAGATTGCCAATGGCGGTTGTTAGTTGTTCGAGAGGGTGTATAAACAGGTGTGTGCATTGCCAAGCAGGTTCTTTTCAAAGAACTATACGCTATAGATCTATTGAAAATGTTATAAAAGAATTAGATGAGCTAAAGTCCTTGGGGGTTAAGGAAATAAAATTCTGGGATGCTTCTCTGCTATCCAGTCTAGAGTTTACAGAAAAGTTATGTAAAAAAATGATAGAAAAGAAATATGGATTTACATGGCATTGTAATGCAAGAGCTGAATTTGTCAATCCAAAAATTTTAGATATCATGAAAAAAGCAGGATGTCATACTGTTGCTATAGGTTGTGAAAGCTCTAATGCAGAAATATTAAAAAATATGGGGAAAAATGAAACTCCTGAGGAAATTGAAAAAGCTGTAAAACTAATAAAAAAACATGGAATGAGAGTTTTGATATATATGACTTTTGGCTTAGAAGGGGAAACTGAAAAAACAATGAAAGAAACTTATAATTTTGCAAAAAGATTAAATCCCGAATTTGTTACTTTTGGTGTTGTTGTTCCTGCTCCAGGAACTCCTTTTTATGATTCGCTTGAAAAAAAAGGATATTTGATAAATAAAGATTTAGAATTACAAGACCCAAACTCCTTGCCAGCATTTTCATATCCAAATTTATCCCCTAATAAAATCCATGAATTTTCCAGGGCTGCATACAGGAATTATTATTTCCGGCCAGCTTACATCTTAATGCGCTTAAATAAACTACGTTCTTTAGAGGAATTAAAGATATCTTTCACAAATGCATTAAGTGTTGTAAAAAGATATTGTTTTGAGGAAGTAAGATGAAAAAAATTTATGATAAGGGGGTAAAAGATGAGTAAGGTTGCTTTCATAAATCCTCCTTTCTTAAAGGGATTTAGCAGATACTCGCGCTCTCCTTGCGTAACCAGAGGAGGAACTTTATATTATCCAGTTATGTTAGCTTTAGGAACAGGATACTTGCAAAAAAACGGGCATGAAGTCCTTCTTATAGATGCTATTGCTGAAAATAAAAAAACAAGAGAAGTTTTAAGCAAATTAACTAACTTTAAACCAGATATTATTGTTATTGAAACTTCTACTCCTTCAATAAACAAAGATATTAATTTTGCTAAAGAATCAAAGAGATTAATGAACCGAGCCAAGATAGTTTTGGTAGGTAGACATTTTAATAAAAAAGAAACAGCAGAAAAACTCTTAAAAAAAGAAAAAGAAATAGACATAATAGCAAGGAAAGAATTTTATGATGAGGTTTTAGATTTGGCAAATAAAAAATCTTTAAGGAGTATTAAAGGAATAACTTATATTCAAAACAAAAAAATTAAAAGTAATATAGACGGAAAACCAATAAACCCAGATGATTTGCCTTTTGTCAGCAAAATTTATAAAGAATTTCTTGATTATAAAAAATATTTTTATGCTTCTCTTAGATATCCTTACCTCATGCTTCAGTTTGGATATGGTTGCCCATTTGGATGTGCTTTTTGTAATGAAATGCATCATGCATCATACAGGCATCGTTCTATTAAGAATTTTATAGAAGAACTTGAATATATCGAGAAAAATTTTCCTGATGTAAAAGAACTTCATTTAGATGACCCTACCTTTTATATAAATAATGAAATAACAAAAGAACTTTGTGAAGTTATGATAAAAAAAAGATTTAAATTTAAATGGTCAACAAATGTCAGATGCAATGTGCCTCTTGATATTCTAAAATTAATGAAAAAGGCTGGATGCAGACTTGTGCATGTTGGTATAGAAAATATAAATCAAGATGTTCTTACTAAAATAAACAAGGGAATAAAATCAGACACAATAACTAGATTCTTGTTTGATGCTAAAAAAGCAGGTATATTGGTTCATGCTTGTTTTATTATGGGTCTTCCAGGGGACACGGAAATTACTCTACGAAAAACTCTTGATTATGCTAAGGCTGTTCCTTTAGATTCAATTCAGGCTTTCCCCCTTATACCTACTCCTGGAGAACTGAGTTATGACTGGGCTAAAAATAAAGGTTATCTTATTAGTGAAGATTATTCTCAATGGTTGAATAAAAATGGAGGATATAACTGTGTTATTTCTCGGCCCGATTTAACAAAAGAACAAGTAGAATGGTGGGCAGAAAAATTTTATAAGGAATTTATTTTCAGAATAAGTTTTGTTTTATATAAAATAAAACAATCATTAAAATCCTGGCAAGAATTCAAAAGAAATTTTAAGACTTTTTTAAAATTTAGAGGTTATAAAAAATGAAAGTAGTATTATTAGCTGGAGGAAAAGGAACTAGAATGGGTGATATGACAAAAACTCTTCCTAAACCCTTAGTTCCTTTAGGAGAAAAACCAATATTATGGCACATTATGAAGACATACTCACATTATGGACTTAAAGAGTTTGTTATCTGCTGTGGTTATAAAACAAAAAAATTTTATGAATTTGTGGATAATCTAAAAGAGGATTGGAATGTAGAAATATCTTCTCTTGTAGACAGGGATGGAAAAGAGGTGACAAAGTCACAAAGAATAAAAAATATAGAGGGTTTAATTAATGACAAGGAGTTTTTTGTTAGTTATGGAGATGATTTGTGTGATGTAAACCCAAACAAAATTTATGAATTTTTCAAGAAAAAGAATAAAATTGCTACAATAACTGCTGTAAAAATAAGGAGCGATTTTGGTATTTTAGAAACAGACAGGAATTCAATAATAACTGGTTTTAAAGAGAAGCCTTTGTTAGACTACTGGATTAATGGAGGATATATGGTATTTAACAGAAAAATATTTGATTTTTTAAATGTTGGAGAATTAGAAAAAGAGGTTTTTGAAAGGCTTGTTGAACTGAAACAGATATGTGCCTTTAAATATAATGGAAATTGGGAAACTATAAATACCTATAAAGATTACTTAAAATTAAATAAGTTATGGGAGAATAATCCCTTCTGGAAGGTTTATGAAAAATGAGAAATATATTTATGACAGGCTCAGGAGGATTTATCGGTTCACATCTTGCAACAAAACTGTTAGATATAGACTGCAATTTGATTGTCCTTATGAAAGAATTGGATAAAAACTCATTCTTTTCTATTAATAATTTAGAAAAAAAAGTAAAAATGTACTATGGTGATTTAAGGGAATTTGATGAAATGGAAAGAATAATGAGAAGAGAGAAGATAGATACTGTATTTCACTTAGGAGCTCAATCACAAGTACTTAGGGCATTGGAAGATCCAAGAAGTACTTTAGATATAAATGTGAGAGGCACTTGGAATATATTAGAAGCATGCAGAAAAAATGAAAATGTAAAAAGAATAGTAGTTGCCTCTTCTGATAAAGCATATGGTATACATAAAAAACTCCCTTATACTGAAGAATTTCAATTAAATGCATCTTATCCCTATGATTCTAGCAAGACATGCACAGATATAATTGCTCAGATGTATGCAAAAACATATGGATTACCAATAGGAATTACTAGGTGTGCTAATATATATGGGCCCGGAGACATAAACTGGGATAGGTTAATACCAAGCACAATTAAATCTCTGATTAATAAAGAAGAGATTGTAATAAGAAGTGATGGTACACCAGAGAGAGATTATATTTATATTGATGATGCTGTTAATGCGTACATAACCTTAGCTAAAAATATTGAAAATGTGAAAGGAGAGGCATTTAATTTTGGGTCTGGCAAACCTGTTAATGTTTTAAACGTTGTAAATACTTTAATTGAAATTTCAGGTTATGATATAAAACCTAAAATCCTTGGTAAATCAAAAGGAGAGATAGACAGGCAGTATTTAGACAGCACAAAAGCATTTGAAAAACTTAACTGGAAAGCAGAAACTATTCTAAAAGATGGGTTAACCAAAACATATAGGTGGTATAAAAAAATTCAGCAATTATAAAAAATGAAAGTAAGCGTCATAGTTCCTTTTAGGGAAGAAAATAAGATGGTTGATAAATGTATCGCCTCTCTTTTAGAACAAACCTATAAAAATAAAGAGATTGTAACAATTTCAGAAAAACAAACAACTTTTAAAAATGCTTTGATAAAAAAAGTCTTAGTAAAGCCCTGCGGACCCGGAAAAAAAAGAAATGCAGGTGCAGAAATAGCAAAGGGCAACATTTTTCTTTTTATAGACAGTGATTGCATTCTTGAAAAAAGGGGTATAGAAAAGCTGGTTAAATTAATCAAGGAAAAAAAGGTAGATGCAATAAGCGGAACTATCTCCCCTCCAAGAGATAGTGGGTTTTTAAATTTTTTAATACAATCAGAATATGAACAAAGATTTTTAGAGATGGGTGAAGGATATACAAATGTTTTAGCAACTACTTGCTGTGCGGTTAAAAGGAAAGCTTTTGAAAGCATAGAAGGGTTTAGAGAAATTTCAACTAGAGTAGCAATTGGAGAGGATTGGGATTTTTCTGCAAGACTCAAGGAAAAAAATTTCATATTCTGGCATACAAATCAAGTAAAAGTATTACATTACTCTGCCCCTAAATTATTAAAATATTTAAAGGAACAATATCTTCACGCGAGATACAGAGTTTTTCATTTCTTAAAGTATCCTCAGCATAAAGATGATTATATAAAAAGTAACAAACTCTTATTACAGATATTACTTTATCCTTTGACTATTCTGATTACAGCAAGAAGAATATGTATTAAATCAGGAAGATATTCTTCGTATTTATTGATTCCAATATCATTAATAAGGGGGGTATTTTGGCTGGTTGGTGCAGTAGCAGGATATACAAAAGGTTGGGAGGGAAAGTAAAATGGAAGAAAATAAGGCAGAAGAAGAAATCAAAAAAGAAAGTAAAATAGACAAATTAGTAAAAACTATCTTAAAGAATATTTATTCAATAAATAAAACAAAACTTTATATTTTATTGATTACCATATTTGGATTTATACTAAGATTAATTGCTGCAAATAATATGGGTTTGCATCCTGATGATGCAAATCATGCTTGGTGCGCCATTGACATTATTGGTTCTGGAAAAATGGTTATATATGGACAATCTACAGCGCTTTGGTATTATATTCAGGAAGTTTTTTATAAAATATTTGGAGCTTCTCAATTAGGCTCAAGAATGGCCAGCGTGGTTTTTGGAAGTTTTTTTGTTATTCTTATGTTT
>Ga0209541_10007939_pt1 | contig 17698 bp, 17 predicted proteins | sample RifCSPlowO2_01_FD_184027 | JGI IMG/M metagenome (GOLD analysis project Ga0209541, IMG submission 184027) | Groundwater microbial communities from Rifle, Colorado - Rifle CSP2_plank lowO2_0.1 (SPAdes) (version 2) | ecosystem: Environmental > Aquatic > Deep subsurface > Groundwater | place...
CAAATAAATGACAATCCTGCCTATTTTAATCAATGTTCTGTCCGGCCTTATGCTGGTGAGCGTCATATTGCTGATCAGTCGGCGCGGGCTTTACACCTGTATTAATTTTTTTGCTTTGCATTCGGCGTTGCTCGCGCTTGTAATACTGGCGGTGGCCGTCGGAATGGGCGAGCCGCATTTGTACATCGGATTTATTTCCACTCTCGTACTGAAAGTGATAATCGTTCCCGCCGCTTTGTACTGGATGATCAAAGAAATCAAAATAAAACGCGAAGTGGATTTTTATATCAATACCACCATGTCTCTTTTGGCCGCGGTCTTGATGGTGGTGTTTTCTTTCTATCTGGTTCAGAATATCTCCGATCATGTTTCCGCGATCTCCGAAACGGCTCTGGCGTTCGCTTTCGCGATGATCCTGATCGGATTTTTTATGGTGATTTCCCGCACGCAAGCCGTGACGCAAATGCTGGGATTTTTGATAATGGAAAACAGCCTTTTTCTTTTGATCACAATGACCACTTTCGGCATTCCGCTATTCATTGAGGCGGGAATTTTTTTTGATGTGGTCGTGGCGCTTTTGATTATGGGCATCTTTCTTTTTAGAATTAATCAGACATTCGCTCACATCAACGTGAGCGAGTTGCGAGGGGACAGGGAATAAAAATATGCTTTCATTCACCATACTCATACCGTTGTTTTCCGCCGCCGCCGCTTTGTTTCTGAAACAAAAACGCAATATTGAAATTTTCGGAATTGCCGCGCAATCCGTGATTGTTGTTTTGTCTTTTATTATCATCAGTCAGGTGGCCGGAGGCGGGATGATTTTATCGCGAGACAAGTGGCTTATGGCCGACGCGCTTTCGGCCTATCTCGCGGCGATCGTGAGCGTTATCGGTTTGGCGTCGCTGATATACTCGTCCGGTTACCTCAATAAAGAGCTTGAAGCTAACGTCATTTTTTACAAGCAGGTAAAGCGATATTACGCATTCGTGCATCTTTTCATTTTCGCCATGCTTTTGGCCTTATTCTCCGACAATCTCGCTTTGATGTGGATCGCGATTGAAGGTACGACGCTCGCGACGGCGTTTCTGATCAATTTCTACAATAATCAAAAAACACTTGAAGCGGCGTGGAAATATCTCATTATTTGCACGATCGGCATCAGCATCGCGCTCTTGGGTACGATTCTGACGTACTACGCGGCCTTGCAAAGCGGGGCGAACGCGTCCGATGTTCTGGCCTGGTCGTCTCTGGTCGCTTTCGCTTCGCGCCTTAATCCGGATCTTTTGAAAATCGCGTTCATTTTTATTTTTGTCGGATACGGAACGAAAGTCGGTTTGGCGCCGTTTCATACCTGGCTACCCGACGCGCACAGCCGCGCCCCGTCGCCGATTTCCGCTCTTTTGTCCGGCGTGCTTTTAAATGTCGCTTTGTACAGTATTTTACGTTTCAAAATCATCACGGATGCGGCTTTGGGCGGACATGAATTTTCCAACACTCTTTTTATGATTTTTGGAGTTGTTTCGGTGGTTATGGCGAGCTTAATCATACTTGTCGCCAAAAAATATAAACGACTTTTAGCTTATTCCAGTATTGAGCATATGGGCTTGATAGCGCTGGGCATCGGGTTTGGCACTCCACTTTCTATTCTGGGGTCTTTGTGGCATTTTATGAATCACGCGCTGGCCAAATCAACGCTGTTCTTTATTTCAGGCAATATTATTCTCAAATATCACACCGGGAGCATCGGGAAAGTAAAGGGCATGATTAAAGTCATCCCGACCTCGGCGATTTTATTTTTAATCGGCATAGCGGTAATCGTCGGCCTGCCTCCTTTCGCTCCGTTTTTTAGCAAATTATTCATACTGTCAGGCGGTTTTTCCGGCGGAAATATTTTTGCTTCTATTATTGTTCTTTTGGCTTTAGTGGTCGCTTTCGCCGGATTTTTCATTCACGCCAACCGGATGATTTTTGGCGAGCCGTTTTCGCCGGAGCCGGAGAAAGGCGAAGCAAGTAAAGTCGCTTTGGGCTTGATTGCGTTCAATATTTTGCTTATTTTGGCGATGGGCGTGTTTTTACCGGCAATCCTGTCTGATTTGATGGAGCAGATTATGAATATTATGCTATAAGCAGGGCGAACCTTTTCCACGGTTGTTAACGTGGCGAGGTTCGACTTCCAACAACAATAAATAAATTAAATTTAATATTCCGCTCAAAGACAAATAGCAAAGGCAATAGCCTAGAGTCAGCGGGCGGAAGTCGAACCTCAATGACATTCATCCAAACAATTCAAACAAAATTTTCAACCGTCGTGCCGCTGGGAACGCGCGGTCGCGTCAGCAGTTTTTCCATCGGGCAAAAAGATTTGAAAGAGGTGATATCTTTTTTGCTGGACGGGGGATTTCGTTTGATTACTATGGCGGGCGAGGACGAGCGGCAAACGAAAAATCGTTTTACAATCTCTTATATTTTCGGATTTCCGAAAGAAAATCGTTTCGTGTCGCTGGTTCTTTCAGTTGATCCGGCTAATCCCGTTTTTCCTTCGGTTGCCGATGTTTTGCTTAGCGCTCGCTTGTTTGGTCTTGAAATTATGGATATGTTCGGATTAACTCCCGAGGGACATCCCGATATTGAATTAACCGCTCAAGAGGACGGTAAAGAGCGGCGACTGGTACATCACCACAACTGGCCAAAGGGAGAATATCCTTTGCGCAAAGATTTTTCTTGGAATAAAAGACCTGAAGAGGCCAATGTTGAGTTTCCTTTTCTGGCGTATTCCCGCGAGGAAGGGGTTTTTGAGATTCCGGTCGGACCGATCCACGCGGGCGTAATAGAGCCCGGGCATTTTCGTTTCACCGCAGTCGGGGAGATGATTTTGCACCTGAAGATCCGTCTATTTTATACTCATCGGGGCGTGGAAAAGCTGTTTGAGCAAAAACCGCTTGATGAAGCGGTAAAGCTGGCTGAATGCGTAGCTGGCGATTCTTCTTTCTCGCATTCTTTGGCTTTCTGCGAAGCGGCGGAGGATCTGGCTGGTATAAAAATAAGCCGCCGGGCCGGTCTTTTGCGCGTGATTTTTTTGGAAATGGAGCGGCTTTACAACCACGCGGGCGATATTGGCATGATCGGCGTTGATGCTTCATTCGCTTTTGCCGGCGCGCAAGGCGGACGCCTGAAAGAGATTTTAATGCGCGCGAATGAAAGATTGTCGGGTAGCCGCGTACTGCGCGGTTTAAACGCGATCGGCGGGCTTAAAAAAGATACATTGGAAGAAAATTTGCTGTGGCTCGCGAGCTTTTTGGACGCGTTTGAACGGGATTTTGAAGAGTTTGCTGAAGTTTTACTTGAATCATCGTCGCTTTTGGATCGCCTGGAAACCGCCGGCCGGTTAAAAACCAAAACCGCGCTTGATTACAACACAGTCGGGTATGTGGCGCGCGCCTCCGGTCTTAAGCGCGACGCTCGCTCTGATTTCCCGAATGAGTTTTGGGCCGGTATCAATTTCAAAGTTCCAGTTTTTGAGACGGGCGATGTCTTTGCCCGCTTTATGGTGCGGATAGAAGAAGCGCGCCAATCCGTCGGGATAATAAAAGAAGCGTTGATGCAAATGCCCAAAGGAGAATCGATATTCTCAAGCCAACCGGTTAAATTTGAAGAAGGCGCTTCGGCTTTAGGAATTGTTGAAGGATGGCGCGGGGAGATCGCGTACTATGTTGTGGCCGGACAAAATAATACTCTTCGCCGCGTGAAGGTGCGCGACGCTTCTTTCCTCAATTGGCCGACGCTTCCGCGCGCGACTTTAAACAATATCGTCCCCGATTTTCCTCTTTGCAACAAAAGCTATGATATGTCCTACGCTGGAAACGATCTTTAGCGTGTATAGTTAAAGTGCATCTCTGACACCATTTCTGCGCCATTCCCGTTTTCTTAAACAGTATTTAGTCAACCGTTTGACGATCGTCAAACGGTTGACTAAATATGGTGGAACTTTACATCCAACTAATAATCGTTGTGATTCTCCATCTTGTTGTTGTTTGTAAATTTATCTTCTTTGTGGTATTATTGCGGTATGCGTGATGTTATTTTGCCAAAACAAGAATTAGAGAAATTAGGGGTGGCGGCTGTTTATCTTTTCGGTTCGCGCGCGGAAGGAATGGCCGGCAAATTGTCGGATTTTGACGTGGCCGTGCTTTTTCGCGACCCAGCTATCGCGCGCGCCAATACTAATGAATTGTATAATAAATTATACGATATTTTTTCCGACACCTTTGATGCGAGCGGTTTTAAAAATATTGACATTGTTTTTTTAGAAAGAGCGCCGCTTGAATTGCAGTTTGATGTCATCCGGCATGGCAAGATTCTGTGCGAAATTTCGCGCGACATCAGGACTGATTTTGAGCATCGCGCGGCCATGCTTTATTTTGATTTCAAACCGCTTTTAGAATATTTTAACGAACAAGTATTGGCTAAAGTATGAGTGAGCCGTTAAAAAGACAATCAATTGTGCCGCGTATGGACGGTATTATGCGTGATGTTGAGAAGTTAAAGAAATTAAGCGCCGTTCCATTTGACGGGTTTCGTTCTTCTGATGAAGATTATTTTGCTCTCTCGCAATTCTATCTTCGCCAAGCGTTGGAAGGCATGTTTCATATCGGGGAGCATATTTTGTCGCGTTTGCCCGGCGGCAGAGCGACCGAATACAAAGATATCGCGAAGAAATTGGGAGAATTCAACGTTGTTGATAATGAATTTGCCGCTCTCGCGTTGACTAAGATGGCCGGCTATCGCAACCGGCTTACTCATTTTTACGCGGAGATAACGCCTGAGGAAATGTATCAAATCATCAATCATAACTTAGATGACTTCGCTATCTTTCTGAAAGCGGTAAAAAATGTTTTAGAATATCCGGAAAAATTTGAGCTAACAGTGGAATAATTATGCCCAACCAGTAACTGATTGATTACATCAAACAAGCGCAAGCGGCGGGGCAAAGCCAAGAACAAATCCGCGCCGCCTTGCTTGCCGCCGGGTGGAAGGATGAAGATATAAATAAAACGCTTACCGTTGTTTTTCCGGAGCTTGAATCGAAAATAATAATAGCTGATAAGCCAAAAGCACTTTTATTTTTAATTATAAAAGTGCTTTTATTGAATCGGTTGATATACGCCCTACTTGCTGGGTCATATGACTTTTTCTTGAACACAATCAGTTATTCGATAGTCAGAATACTTAATATACTACTAATTAATGCCGTCGTTTATGTTATAATCGTTGCAGTTTCATTTCTTTTAACTATCAAAATTTTTAACAAGAAAAACAGCGAACTAATCAGAAATAATATTGGCAAGCTGATATTGTTAATTGCTGTTTTTCAGTTAATGTTCGGTGCTATATCTGTATTTTACGGACTTCGTTCGGTTGATTTATTGGATTCTTATCACACATCTTTTTATGTATATGCATTTCTGGGCAGTTTGTTGAGCTGCATGTTTTTGTATATCATCTATTCATTTTTCTTTTTAAAAAAATATGTAAAATTGGGGTTAGTCATTGTCTCATTAATCGTTATCGCTTATGGAGCGAACATAGCTATTTATTGGGTAAGCGTCAGCCGTAATTATAGGAGTGCTGATATCCAAGAATATTTTCATTTATACCCTAAGTCGGATATAAGAAATATTGTGAGCTTGAACAAAGATAAAATCGGGAATTCCGCGCAGTATTTGGCCGTATTGATAAGCAGTCTATCAAATAGAGAGCTAATCAAAGATAGCGCAGACGAAAGTACTCAGGATTATATACAGCCGACAGAGGATGATCTCAAAATCTTATCGCAGATAGCTGATAACGGTCATGTAAGTTTTTCAGAAGCATTTATACCAGATGATATTTTATTGGAACGGGATAATATGATTATCCCGATGAATAAGCTCAGGAATTTTAGCCGTGGGATTGTTAGATTAGCCGACGAACGAATTTTAGCGGGCCAGTTTGCCGAGGCCGAAAATGATTTGAACAATTTATTATTATTAGGCGACCAATTATTGCGTGATGATGACGATGGTTTAATAATTAAATTAGTCGGTATATCGATCGCAAAATTGAGCAGCAGTAAATTGATCGAATTACATAAGAATGAGGTAGAATTAGAAAGATATTTAACTAAATTGGAAGAGGTTAAGCGTAGCGTGTCACTTATTACAGAACTAGGATTGAATGTGTCCGAAGGATATTATAACACCAGAGATGTGGCGTTATACTTTAAATACCTTGACATGTGCAGTGATCTCGCCATATGTCATAGGCCTTTAATCAAACACTCATTTTATAGCATGGACATATCACTACTATTGCATGGCGTTGGTTATATGGAATTTCCGGATGACATAGGTGTTAATATTTCTGAATCATTAATAGGTATGGTTAGTGGGGTATTGGTAAAGATGAATGTCGGCAAGAATCTAGTTTTTTATAAAAAGGTTGTTGAATTATCCAAAAAAGAACAAAGCCAAATGCTTAATTTTTATTTAAATAATAATAATCTGGCAATTATAAAGAGGTACGGCTCAGAAATAAATCAAGTTTCAAAAATTCAAGATGCTGTTTTTAAAACTTCATTGTAATTTATACATCTACTAAGTAAATATAGATGCAAATTATAAAAATTGCACTTAAAATGCTGGTTTTGTTTTATCTCTCGTATTTCATGTCTCAAATTTTATCCGCTCAAGATTTTTATCAATTCGCGCAGGTTGACTATCTCAAAAATGTGAACATAGTTTTTCACGAGGCGGGGCATACGCTTTTCGCCTTGTTCGGAGATTTTTTGCGGACATTGGGCGGGTCGTTCCTGCAAGTGTTCGTGCCGCTGATGCTGGCGGCATATTTTTTTATCTGGCGGAAAGAAATTTTTTCCGGTGGCGTGATGCTTTTTTGGACTGGAGAAAGCATTATTGATGTTGGCTGGTACATCGCCGACGCGCAAAAAACATTATTGCCTCTTTTAGGAAACCCCGATGGCGGCCGCGCGGGCCACGACTGGCATTATTTTTTAAACACCATCGGAGTCTTGGATAAAACCGACGCGATCGCCGGCGTAGTATATTTTTTTGGGATAATAATATTTATTTTGGCGTTTGTTCCAATGATTTTATCAGTGTATAAAGATTTTAAGAATTCAAAAATATGAAATGTCCAAATTGCGGAGCGCGTCTTAACAAATATGTTTATCACGGAACGGCCGTTGATGTTTGCGCCGATTGCGGTGGAGTTTGGTTTGAAGGCGAGGAATTAAAATTATTTATTTCTAAATTTTTGGAGAGAAATTCAGACATACCTGAAGCTAAGATTGATCTTAACAAACAGATTAAAATTCAGAAAGAAATAGAGTCCTCGGAATCGCTTCGTCTTTGCCCGAAATGCGGCGATCGGATGCCGGTGTTTAATTTTGCTTATGATTCAAATATTATCTTAAACCGTTGCGATATTTGCGAGGGGATTTGGGCGGACGGCAAAGAAATTCACGCATTAGCGATTCATCGCAAAGGCAATGAAAATATGCGCGAGCTAGGGAGGGCGATAGTGGAAACGACAAATGAGTCAGAGCAACTTCGTCGGCTAGCGGAGTTGGGAGGATCTCTCAGTCAAAATGCCAGAGTTTGGTATTTTCTGCCTAAGATTATATTGCCTTTGAAGGATACGGCGAAGCGAAGCATTTTCCCGATAGCGACAATCAGTTTGATTGTTTTAAATGTTTTAATATTCGTCTATCAGTCGGTTTATATTATTGATCCGGAATCATTTTTCAATACACTTGGAACGGTGCCGACAAAATTTATCAACAATGGCGCGTATTTTACTATTTTTACCTCTATGTTTTTGCATGCTGATTTTTGGCATTTGGTCGGCAACATGTTCTTTTTGTGGATGTTCGGCGGCAACATTGAAGAGTCCTTTGGCCGCGCGCGATTTCTGATTTTTTATTTTTTGGCTGGAATATTTTCCGATCTGATATTCATAGCGGCAAACCAACTTCTCGATATTCCAGCTTTCGGAGCCAGCGGAGCGATAGCAGGAGTTATGGGTGCGTATTTTATCTTGTACCCGAGGGCTGAAATAAAAACATTAGTTATTAATCAAATTATTGATATTCCGGTATATTTTTATCTCGGCGGATGGATAATCGCGCAAATTTTATGGAGTTTAGCGGAAGTGCCCGGCATCGCTTGGTCGGCGCACATCAGCGGGTTTATTTTTGGAGCATTTATCGGTTGGCTGTATCGTAAAATTATTTTATCGCCTTATCCCAAAGCGTTATCATAGCAAGGCAGGCAACTTATAAAAATTTGCGCGCACGGCGCGTTTTTAGTATACTGGGGATATTAATTTATGAGTTTATGAATCTTTCCACCAAACAACATTTTCAGAAGGCGGAGCAGGGCGGGTATGCCATCGGGCAGTTTAACGTGTCCACGGCCGATCAGGTGAAAGCGGTGATGCAAGTGGCCGTAAAGATGCGCGCGCCGGTGATTTTTGGCGCATCGGAAGGGGAGCGGGAGTTTTTCGGATTGCGCCAAGCGGTAAAACTGCTGGAAGCGTATGAAGAAGAAACTGGTTTGCCGATAATGCTCAACGCCGACCATACCAAATCTGTGGAGAAGATTGAACAAGCGTTGAAAGCGGGGTATAATTCCGTACACTTTGACGGGTCGGAGTTGGAGTACGAAGAAAACGTGAAACAGACAAAAACTGTGGTGGAAATGGCGAAGCAATTTGGCGCGGAGATTTCCGTGGAAGGGGAGCTGGGGTATATTGCCGGAGTGTCAAAACTGATAAAAGAAAAAGTGGAGATTAAGCCGGAATATTATACTGATCCCGATCAGACACGGGACTTTGTAGAGAGGACGGGGATTGACCGCCTCGCCGTTGTTATTGGCAACAGCCATGGCATATCGCTGGATGAGCCGGCGCTGGATATCGCGCGTTTGAAGCAGATTTACGATTTGGTGAAAGGCAAAGCGGTTTTGGTTCTGCATGGCGGTTCCGGCATACCGGACGAACAAATAAAATCGGCGATTCAAAACGGCATCCGCAAGATCAATATTAACACGGAACTGCGCGTCGCGTTTCACGGCGCTCTTAAAAAAACGCTGACCGAAACGGACGAAACAACGCCGTATAAATTTCTCCCGCCGGCAATGTCCGCGATGGGCGAGGTGGTGGAAAGCAAAATAACATTATTTAATAATTAAAAATATCAAAGCCAATTCGCTCCGCGGGTCGATTAAATCGGGGAAAAATTGATTTTTTATTTCATATAGTTTACAATAAAATTATGGAAAACTTAGAAAAAGAGTTTGTTGACCCAAAAATAAAAAAAGAAATAAATGAAGATGGATTTGAAGGAAGCGCCGCTGTTTTCATTGGGAAAAAAGAAGAAATACCGCAGTTGATGGAAAGGTTGGAAAAAGAAGGAATGGCGGATGATTTAGGAACCTACATCAGAATGCATAAAGAAATTAAACTGCCAAAAGAAGAAATTCCTCCAGAATTTTTAAATACGCTAATAAACAATAAAGGATCTTTATGGTATGTATCGGAAAAAATGGGAGGAGAAAAATATAAATATCTTCCAGAGTCAATAATTTACAATTATGTTGACAATGATGGAAATATTGCATCATTTAATCTTGACATCATTAAATTAACGCCGACCAGAAAAATTATAGAAAATAAAACAGAAAAACAAGGGAATGAAATGTATATGACTATCAAAAATTTGTTGGAAGAATCAGGATTTAGTATAATGAAACAAATTGATGATGCTAAGTTTATTGGAGATATTAATGAGCAAATACTTAATTATCAAAAAAGATTAGAAGAGGAAGCTGAAAAGAAAAAGAAGGAGGAGTTTGATTTCTAAAAAATAAATTTATCACGATTCATTTTCGTTTGATCAGCGAAAAAGAATATCTTATTATTTCACATAATAAGATATGTTTGGTTTCGGTTTTTTATGAAAGTCCACACTCAATATTATGCTAAACAAATTTAATTTACAGATAAGAATTAATTAAGAATTAAAATACAAAGCTTAAATTATTTAATAATTAAAATGAAAGTATTTATAACTAGACAAATTCCGGAAGCGGGAATTAAATTGCTTCAAGACAAAGGGTATGAGGTTTCCGTTTATCAGGGCGATGAAATGATTCCGCGCGCGGAATTGCTTGAAAGCGTGAAAGGGTGTGATGCTATTTTACCTCTTTTGACCGACAAAATGGACGCCGAAGTTTTTGAAGCGGCCGGTCCGCAGTTGAAAGTAGTGGCTAACTACGCGGTTGGTTTTGACAATATTAATCTTGAAGACGCCAAAAAGCATAATGTGTTTACTACCAATACGCCCGACGTTCTGACGGAAACAGTGGCGGAACACGCTTTCGGGCTGATTTTATCCATCGCTCAACGCATCACGGAAGGCGACAGATTTACGCGTGCCGGTAAATATCACGGTTGGAAGCCGATGTTGATGCTGGGCAACGATGTTTCCCATAAAACGCTGGGCGTGCTCGGCTTGGGGCGGATTGGCAGCCGGGTGGCGCATCATGGCGCGAAAGGGTTTGATATGAATGTGATTTATTACGATGTCAAGCGCAATGAAGCTTTTGAAAAAGAATACGGCGCGGAGTTTGTCGCCGACCCGGAGGAACTGCTGAAGAGAGCCGATTTTATTTCAGTTCACGTGCCTCTTTTGCCGACAACCAAGCATTTAATCAACGCGGAAAGACTGAAGATGATGAAACCGACGGCGTATCTGGTGAATACTTCGCGTGGGCCGGTAATAGACGAAGCCGCGCTGGTGGATGCTTTGAAAAATAAAGTAATTAGAGGCGCCGGGCTGGATGTATTTGAAAATGAGCCGCGATTGACCCCGGGTTTGGCCAATCTGGAAAACATCATTTTAACTCCGCACGCGGCGTCGGCCACGGAAGAAACGCGCGCCAAAATGTCCGAAGTGGCGGCGCTCAACATCATAGACGCGCTGGAAGGAGGCCGGCCTCGCAATAACTTGTGGTAATATGGGGGCTTGACCCCACACTCAAGTATTGTAAATATTTTACACCTTGCTTGAGTGTGGGGTTGATTATTTTAAATTAACGTGATAAGATTACGCCTATGAGCAGAAAAAGCAAGCGGATTAAAAATACGTTTATTTTCGGGTTATGTCCGGTTTGCCGTGAAGAATTGAAAGAGAAAAACGCTCATATTTTTGACAAGAAAAACGCCGTTACGCGATACTGCGTGAAATGCGCTCGTTGCTCAAGCTCGGTTTTGCTTTCCGTTTCTTCGACGGACAGCAATGTTACCGCGACACTCGGCATATTGACGGACGCTCAAAAAAGCGACTTTTCGCTTATTCAAGACAGCGCGCAGATAAGCGCCGATGATGTGTTAGAAATCCATAAATCACTGGAAAATTATGTCCAGTAGTGAAAATTCGACTGACGAGATCCGATGTCCGCCTGCTGAATTTCATTTATCACCAGAGCTATTTGTCTTTGAGACAGCGAAAGAGTTAATATAGATTTTGGTTGTTGGACATCAGATCTCCCGATATTGGATTTCAGGTTTAACTCGGAATCTATCAATCTGGCGAGGTCGGGTTTCCAACAACGGGAATACTACTTAACTCCAATGTTTATTGTAAAAACAAATAGCTATTACGGTAACTGGGAATCAGCGGGCGGAAGCCCGACCTCTCAGGCATTAGTCAGTAAATATAATCATTAACGTATAATTCGATAAGCAGTCAAAGACAATTGTCGAATTTCTACTACTGGGTATGTCTAACACAACACCAACGTTAAAAGCTTCGCTGAGAGACGCCAAGAAAGGCGCCGTTTCTCGTATTAGAACATCCGGCGGCATTCCGGCGGTTCTTTACGGGCACAAGATAAAAAACGCCAATCTCGCGCTTGACGCGAAAGAATTCGGCTTAGTTTACAAAACCGCCGGAGAAAGCTCCGTTTTAAAATTGGAAGTTGAAGGGGAAAAATCGCCGCGCAATGTCCTGATACACGACACGGCGCTTGACCCGGTGCAAGGTTCGGTAGCGCACGTCGATCTTTACGAGGTGCGGATGGACGAGAAAATACGCACCGGCATTCATTTGGCGTTTGAAGGCGAGTCGGCGGCGGTAAAATCGGAAGGCGGGGTGCTGGTAAAGAATATCTATGAAATAGAAGTGGAAGCTCTGCCGGCCGATCTGCCCCACGAAATAAAAGTTGATATTTCCAAGCTGGTCACTTTCCAAGACGCGATCACGCTTGCCGACTTGCCGATTTCTTCAAAGGTGAAAGTTTTCGGCGACCCGAAAGAAATTATCGCGAAAGTCGCTCCGCCGCGCACCCAGGAAGAGCTGGAAGCGCTGAAAGAAGAAGTAGTGGCGAAAGTGGAAGACGTTAAAGTTGAAACGGAAGAAAAGAAGAAGGAAAGAGAAGCGGCCAAGGAAAAAGAAAAAGAGACGGAAAAAGCGGCTGAGTAAAGCCCTTACTGAGGTTCAACCTCCGCCTGAGAGATCCGATGTCCGCCTGCTGAGTTTGGCTTAACATCATGGTTATTTGTCTTTGCGAGAAAGAAAGGAGTTGTGTTAGATTATAGTTGTTGGACATCGGATCTCGCCAGATTGGGAATTTGATTAAACTCGGAAGCATAATATGACGAGGTCGGGTTTCCAACAACGGGAGCATCACTTAACTCAAAATTTTATTTCAAAGACAAATAGCTCTGGTGATAATCTGGAATCAGCGGGCGGAAGCCCGACCTCTTTGGAGGTTGAACCTCGCCATATTGGGAGTTTAAATGTATCCAAAAGTCATGTTATGAGATCCGACCTCCAACAACCAGATACTGATTCAATTTCTCTCGTTATCTCAAAGACAAATAACTCCAACATAAAGCGTGACTCAGCAGGCGGAGGTCGGATCTCGTTACCCGTTTCGCGACGCGCGGGGTTTTTTATATTATTGTTCCTCGCTCTCGTTTTGCCCGCTTTGGCGCAGAATGGCGCGCCGACTGGCGATATCAAAAACGATCTGCGCAATCAGTTAAAGGAGGTGGAGAACAAGATTGAAGAATACGAAAAGAGCATTCAAGAAACCGCGCAGCAGCAGAAATCGTTAAAGAGAGAAATCAGTCTTTTGGACAAAGAGATGGAGAAACAACAGCTTCAGATTAAAAAAATCAATCTTGATTTGCTTGAGGTAAAAGAAGGCATCAAAGACGTGGAGAAAGAAATAGACAACCTAGAAGTCGGCCTGAAAGAACGCAGAGTTTTGCTCAATCTTTCTTTGCGAAAATTGAATGAATACGACAGGATCGGCTGGGTCGGCATTTTTTTGAAAGGCGGCGATCTCTCCGATATTTTCAATCAAGTGCGTTACCTGGAAAATATTCAGAATGAGATCAATGTTTTTATCGCCAATATTGACCAAGCTCGGACGGATCTTGAAGACCGCAAAACCGATCTGGAAGACAAAAAAACCGATATCATACAGTTGAAAAGCTTGATCGGCTTACAGCAGGCGTCCATTGACCGGAAGCGCAGAGAAAAGGCGGATTTGCTAGCGCGCACCAAGGGGCAGGAGAAGCTGTTTTCCGCCGAACTCACCAAGTCAAAAAAAGACATTCAATTTATCAAACAGCAATTGTTCACGCTTGAGGGCATGGGCGTGTCTATGTCGCTCGGAGAGGCGATAGAGAAAGCGCAATTCGCGGGCGAGAAAGCGGGGATTCGCCCAGCTTTTTTGCTGGCCATATTCCAGGTTGAGTCGCGCTTGGGGACTTACATCGGCGGGGGGTCATGGAAAGTTGATATGAAGCCGGCGGAACGTCCGCTTTTCTTGCAGGTCACCGAAAAACTGGGCATTGACCCCGACACTATGCCCGTATCCAAAAAACCATGGTACGGCTGGGGCGGAGCAATGGGGGCGGCGCAGTTTATTCCTTCCACCTGGCTCGCTTTTGAAAAGCAGATCGCGAGCTTAACCGGCCATAACCCGCCCTCGCCCTGGAACATTGAGGACGCGTTCATCGGATCGGCCATAAAATTATCGTCCAACGGAGCGTCCAAAAAAACTTACGTCGGAGAGTTTGAAGCGGCCGCGCGTTACTTGGCCGGAGGGAATTACAAGAAAAAAGTGGCGCAAGGATACGCCAGCACGGTTATGGATTGGGCCGATTATTATCAGAATCAAATAGATGCCATCAACGGAGTGAGCGCCGCTAAAAATCAACTTCCGAACAATATCTAAATAAACATAAAATTTCTAAATCCTAATTCCTAATTTCTAATAAAAATCCAAATATCCAATACCCAATATCAAAAACAATCAGTCATTGGAAATTTAATCATTTGGCATTTCATTAGAAATTAGAGCTTAGAAATTAGGAATTATGACACGGAGCTCGTTTCTTTTAAATCGCCGATCATTTCCGAGATTTCTCCTTCCATTATGCTTTCAATATTGTGCCAGCTTTTTTTGACGCGGTGGTCGGTGACCCGGTCCTGAGGGAAATTATAAGTTCTGATTTTTTCCGAACGGTCGCCGGTGCCCACCTGCTCTTTTCTCATTTCGCCCAGTTCTTTCTGTTTTTTCTCTTCCTGGATTTGTTTTAGCTTTGACTGTAAAATCTGCATCGCTTTCACGCGGTTGCGCGCCTGCGAGCGCTCGGCTTGCGAAGAGACGACAAGGCCGGTCGGGACGTGCATCAGGCGCACGGCGGTGGAAACTTTGTTGACGTTCTGTCCGCCCGGCCCGCCCGCGCGGTAGGCTTCCATTTTGATGTCGGCCGGATTGATTTCTATTTCATTCTCTTCCACTTCCGGCAGGACGGCGACCGAAACGGTAGAGGTGTGAATCCGCCCCTGTTTTTCAGTATCGGGGATTCTTTGCACGCGATGCACCCCGCTTTCAAAAAACATATCCGAATAAACTCCTTTACCGGAAAGTTCAAAAATAATCTCCTTAAACCCGCCCAAGGAAGTGTCGGCGGAGTCAATCAGCGTCTCGCTCCAGCTCCTTTTTTGCGCGTAACGCGAATACATTCGGAAAAGCGATCCGACAAAGAGCGCCGCTTCGCCACCGCCGGCGCCGGCGCGTATCTCCACTATGATATTTTTGTATTTGGCCCGTTCGTCGGGCGAGACCAAATCCCGGATTTCTTTTTCCAGCGCGGTTTTTTGTTTAAGCAGGCGCTCTTGTTCTTCCTGGGCGAGAGTTTTCAATTCATCATTATCTTCATTTTCCAGTAAAACCGCGTTTTCACTGATTTCTTTTTCAATTTTTTCCAATAAACCGCGTTTATCATTGATTTCTTTTAATTCGGCGTATTTTTGCGAGATTTCTTTGTGTTTTTCCAAATCAAAAATTCCTTCACTCTGGGCGAGTTTTTTTTCCATTTCCTCATATTCTTTTTTGAGCGCGTCTAATTTATCCTTCGCTATTGGTGAGGTCATTTTTTCTTTTTGGCAGTGGAGGCGGCGGCGACTCGGCGCTTGAATTTATCCACGCGGCCAGCAGTGTCTATGATTTTTTCTTTGCCGGTGTAGAAGGGGTGGCAATTGCCGCAGATTTCAATTTTGATTTCTTTGAGCGTGGATCCGGTTGTGAATTCATTGCCGCAGGCGCATTGCGCCTTGGCGTCGCTGTAATATTTTGGATGTAAATCTTTTTTAGCCATAAAATTAAAATATTTTAATTACCCAGAACCTATTTCAATAATAACTCCAGCCGCGATGCGTGTCCAGTCCGCGCCGGGACAAGGAGCGACGACTTGGAGATCCGACCTCCGCCTGCTGAATCCGACCTGCCAACTGAGCTATTTGTTTTTAAGATAAAGAATGTAGTTTGAATGATTCTCGTTGTTGGAGGTCGGATCTCGCCATATTGGATTTTAATTTAACTCGGAAACGCTAATGTGGCGAGGTCGGGTTTCCAACAACAGGAGTGTCACTTAACTCAAAACTTTATTTCAAAGACAAATAGCTTTAGTGATAACTGGGAGTCTGCGGGCGATGTTTCATCGTGCCGTCAGGTGCGGAAGCCCGACCTCCGGAGGCAGTATCCGGCGCGGACTGGCCGCATCCCGAAGGGTTCTGGCGATTTTCTTCCATCGCTTCGTTGCTCCGCGTCGCGGTAGGGAAAACTACCGCTTCCTTGTCGCGCCTCGCGCTGAAAGAAAATCGCTCAGAACGCGATTTGGAGGTATTATTGAAATAGGTTCCATAAATAATATATGATTTTAATATTTTTGTAAATCCCCTGTACTCGTCTGTCAACGGGAAATAGAAATGTCATGCTTTCAGGGATTTAGAAATGTCATATCTGGACGGTTTTTAAAAATTCCGACGTTTGATTTTTAATGATTAATTTTCTCCAAGGATGATCCGCGGCGGGAATATGAACGGGCCTTTTGGCCGTGATGATCCAGTTAGCTTTTTCCGCTTTCTGCGACCGCTCGGCGATGACTTTGCTGTTTAAATACTTTTCTCTGATGGCAAAATGAATTGAGCCGTCCAGCCATTCTTCAACTGAAATAATCACTTACACTAACACAGGCGGTTAACTATGACATTTCTATTTCCCGTTGACAGACGAGTACAGTCTATTGACAAGACGCACTGACTTAGAATAATATGTTAAATACGGAAAATGTTTATCAAGACAACCATATTTCATAAAAAAGGAAGCGCTTGACCCGTCAGCTTTAGTGTTGCTCAAAAGCGCTTTCCGAGAAGGCGCTTTTTTAATTCAAAATTCTTTCCGCCGACCGCTCATCCACAAAGATGGATGCGTGATCGGTGGCCGGAATCGCCGGTTGCCGGTTCATTGAAAAATGAATACAGAGATAAGTAAGTGAAGTAAGTGAGTCTTTTCGTTTGTTTTTAGTTTTTGCGGAACTATAAGAGTATACGGTGGATGCCTTGACATAAAGAAGCGAAGAAGGACGTGGCGTGACTGCGATAAGCCTCGGGGAAGCGTCAAGCGGCTTTTGATCCGAGGATTTCCGAATGAGGCAACTCTACACGGCAAACCCGTGTAATCTCAACGCAAGTTGAGAAGCGTACCCGGTGAAGTGAAACATCTCAGTAACCGGAGGAAAAGAAAAAAATAGCAAAGCTATTTTTTCAACATTTGACTTTTGTCACTTGTTGGGAAAATCGCTTTGCACATTCCCTTAGTAGCGGCGAGCGAAAAGGGATATGTCCTCTACTTCACAAATTCCATCAATTTGGCGGAGCGAATTTTTAGACAGATTCGCGACGCGATAAGCGAAGCGTATCTTAAGATACGCGAGCGAAGAGTAACAAAGAAGCTGGCAAAAATTCGCCCGCTTCTTAAAGAAACGCAGTAATGAGCGATTTCTTTGTTGCTCCTCCTCAATGTAGGGTCAAACTACATTTTCGTCGTCGCGCCTCGAACTCGTCTCATTATTGCGTTTCCAAATTTGATGCAATTTGTGAAGTAGAGGACTGAGCCCAAACTTAATCGCGCAGTAATTTATTACGAGGCGTTTGAGGGTTACAGGGCGGATATGCCGATCGCAAGATTGGAGTAATGTTTGTTAATTAATCGAATTCTCATGGAAAGGAGAGCCAAAGCGGGTAATAGCCCCGTAGATGAAAATCATCAAACGT
>Ga0209541_10007940_pt1 | contig 17698 bp, 22 predicted proteins | sample RifCSPlowO2_01_FD_184027 | JGI IMG/M metagenome (GOLD analysis project Ga0209541, IMG submission 184027) | Groundwater microbial communities from Rifle, Colorado - Rifle CSP2_plank lowO2_0.1 (SPAdes) (version 2) | ecosystem: Environmental > Aquatic > Deep subsurface > Groundwater | place...
TTTTTCTTTGGCGGCATACTCTTGCAACTCTACGAGTTGCGCTTCAATACTTAAAACCTGTCGGTCATCTTCCTCGGTAGATTTTCTTGCGTAAAGTATATATTTCATAAAGTTGATTCAAAAATTTTCTTCCCCCAAAATGCGAAACCGTGAATTCGTTTTTACCCCCAAAATTGAATACCAATTAGTCGCCGAGCGAAGCGAGGCGAACCAAAACTCTTTGACTTTTCCTTTCTGGTGCCCCTGCGAGGAATTGAACCTCGATTTAGAGCTTAGGAGTCTCTCGTTCTATCCGTTGAACTACAGAGGCAGTTAAACTATCTACTTGATTTATAATAGAAAAGATTTCTTTTAACAACAAACCGCCCCGCCTTACTCGAATTCTGCACATGCCATATTTTAACTTTCCTCTCTTTCGACCTTGTAGGATGTTAATACTCGTGGATCTGCCAAGCTTTATACCAGTAATGGCAGACCAAAACTTTAAACACTCCAGTTGATCTAAGTCTTCATAAATTCTTAAAGAAATCTTTAAATCTTTATCTTTTACCTTAAAGGCATTCCGTAGAATAAAGAGAAATATTCGTATCAATACTGGATCGGTATTTGAAAGACTGAAATCTTTTTTTGAACCTTCCGCCCAATATAAAGCGGCACCAGTCAATATTAAATCTTTCTCAGTGATTGATCGAACCGCCTTTCGCGCACGAGCTCGAGCTTCTTGCCAGTGGCGTTCCGAAATTATCTTACTCGCATTCCGACGCGCGCGCCATCGGCCTTGATATTGAGGTAGTATGGATATGTTTTTTACGTAGCGCGCTGCAGTGGACTTTGAAATCTTACACGCCGCAGTAATTTCAGGGATACTATGACCTCGTTCTCGCAAATGTATAATCTGTTTGATCAGCATTCCGGATAAAGACATCGATTTAATAATATCGAAACTATCAAGTTCGTTCAAGAACGATCTAGATTTATCCACAACACTCGACGATTCTAAAAACACATAATTTATTGATATACTAGAAGCTATGACATACGAAGAAGAGGTCATGCAGGCTGTGGAGCATATCCTGCCATCGGTTGTATCCATTGTCATATCGAGACATGCCCATCTCGTCGGACCCACCCTCCCCTTCAAAGGGGTGGAACAACAAAACGCCCAGACAGGAGAAGGTCTCGACGTTAAAATCGGTGGCGGGTCAGGCTTTATCGTATCAGATGACGGGCTCGTCCTCACCAACAAACACGTTATCATGGAACCGGATGCAAATTATACTATCTTTGACCAGAACGGGGATAAAAGCGATGTCCAGGTTCTTGCGCGAGATCCCATCCACGATGTTGCAATTCTCAAGATGATACCGCCGAAACATTTTCGTATAGCACCGCTCGGCAACTCGCACACTTTGCGGCTTGGGCAGACGGTTATTGCCATCGGGAACGCGCTCGGAGAATTTCGGAGTTCGGTCTCGACGGGTGTCGTCTCGGGTCTCTCGCGCCTAATCACGGCGGTCAGTGATCTCTCGGGGCAACAAGAGCGTCTACGAGGACTCATCCAAACGGACGCCGCGATTAATCCAGGAAACTCCGGTGGTCCGCTTATCAACACCAGAGGCGAGGTTATAGGCATCAACGCGGCTGTTGTATTCGGTGCACAAAATATCGGATTTGCAATTCCGATTGAAAAAGCGACAAAAGATCTCGAAGACATCAAACAATTCGGACGCATCCGCCGCCCATTTATCGGGATTCGGTACTTAATCATCAACGCGGAGCTTCAAAAGCAACTTCGCCTGCCACTCGACTACGGAGCACTCGTGGTGCGTGAGCCGATTCCGGGCGACCACGCGGTTGTCCCCGGAAGCCCCGCCGAAAAAGCCGGTATTAAAGAGGGGGACCTCGTGATTGCGTGCAATAATCACGCCATCACGGAAAAAAATTCACTTGAGGATTATCTTGAAAACACCAAACCTGGAGGAAAAATATCACTCACCGTCCTTCGGAACGGAGAGAAACACTCGCTCGCGCTCGAGCTGAAAGAGTGGAAGTAAATCCCGTTATAAATTCCTGCGGTGTATTTTAAGCCATCGCGCGAATTGTCTTAAATAGAGAGCAGCGGGGTATTATTTCTAACGTGATAAAAAATAGTTCTTTGGAACTAAATTAAGGTTTTTGGATACGCTCTAGCTCTCGCCGTCGTCCTCTCGCTCTATAGGCGCATCGGCAGTATCAATCAAAGCGCCAACCATATTCTCAAATTCATTTGCAACTTCATCTTCACCCTCCTCTCGGAGACCATCTATAAATTCCTGCTGATCAACCTCGAGTGCCTCTCGTTTTTTGGGGTCAATTTCAAATGTGAGTCTATCAACCGTGCCAAAAAAACCATGTACGAATCCGCGCGCGCGGTCACTCTTCACGCGCCCTAAGTATAGTTCAATACCGCGCGGCTCCGGCTCTTCCTCTTCTTCAAAAAGAGGACTTGCGTCTTTTTCAAAACCTTCCATGCCTTCCATATATATATTTTACCTTTCTTTGCAGGCGCCCCCCTGTGCATACTCACTAGAGCCTATCTCAAAAACCCAATTTCTGCTGCAATGACAGGGTTTTTGGCTGCAAGCCGTTCATCCCTACTCGAAATAGCAATACTATTCCTCGTCGGGCTTCATGGCTTTCGCTCAAAAGTCCCGCATTTCGCTACGAAAGCGATTTTTGAGATAGGCTCTACTCAACGCACCCGCCAAATGTGAAAGTATATAAACGAATTCCGGCCTCGCGCGGAATGAGCTTGAGGAACGCAGAACCCGCATCTTTTCGCTTTACAAGATTCAACATCTGCGGATGAGAAACGGTGAGCGGCGGAAGTTTTCGCCCGTCAAGCAAAATAAGCAGCGAGCCCGCCCCGCCAATTTTTTCAGCAACAATATTTACTTCTGTGCCAAGAAAATTGAGGAGTAAGTAATCATCGAGAGAGCCGCGGGCGTGCTCAAGATACTCGCGCGAGACCATCCACGACCCATGGAGATAAACCGTATTTTGTTTGTGGTCTTTATCTGTGTCTTTATAACCAACAACCGTATCGCGCTTAAACCCACTCGGATTTCCGATGTATCCCCTCTCGTACCCGAGATAGAGCTCTGGCGTCATCGGATAGCAAATTTTCGGACTTTCCTTTGAATGTAAAACTGCGCGAGCATCGCTGGTGCCAACCCCAAGCGCTTTTTTTATTGCGTCTCCAGTCTCTTCATATGCTCCTTCGCCGATATGGTCATATATAATTTTCCCCTCTCCGTCGATAAGAAGATGCCGCGGCCACCAATGATTCGCGTATAAATTCCAGACAAGAAAGTCGGGGTCAAGCACCACAGGATAGTTGATACCAAATCCTTCAACCGCGCGCCGCACATTTTCAGGATCTTTTTCAAATTGAAATTCTGGAGTATGGATGCCGATGATAACAAGGCCTTTATCTTTATACGCCTCGTACCACTTTTTAAGACACGGAAGAGTGCGGATACAATTGACGCATGAGTATGTCCAGAAGTCGATGAAAATAATTTTTCCCCTGAGCCCTGCAAGCGAAAGTTCCTGCGAGCGCACCCAAGAGAGGCCTAGAGGGAAATCAGGCGCATGAACTCCGATAAGTGAATCGCCCGCCATATACTAGAGAGAGGCGCCGTAGACAATGCCTCCAAGATATCGACCGCCGCGCTTCATACCACTATTACTTTATTCCCAAAAGCTCGCGAAGGCGCTTCTCATCAAAGCCAACGACGAGTTTCCCGTCAATATCAATGACCGGAACTCCCATTTGCCCGGAACGCGAGATCATTTCGTCCCGCCGTTTCTCATCAACAATGACGTTGTACTCTTCGAAATCAATTTTATTCTTCGTAAAAAACTCTTTCGCCTTCTTGCAATAGACGCAGACGGGTGTTGTAAAAATCCCTACTTTTTTCGCCTTATTAGACATAGAACGAATATCTTATTAATGTATAAATACGCGTATCGGCAGACACCCGCGCATTCTCTATTGTTTGCAACAGAGAACATCTCGCGAGGCTTGTATACTAGGAGTATATCATATGAGTCGCTTTCGAATATATACAAAAGTGTGGATTGGGTGTGAAGCAGGAGCGCAAAAAAAGAAGAGGGCTCGCGCAATCCTTCGAATACTTAAAAAAACCTATCCGGGCGCAAAAATCGCGCTCCGGTTTGAGACCCCCATCCAATTGTTGGTTGCGGTAGTCCTATCTGCACAATGCACCGATAAAAAAGTCAATGAGGTCACGGCGACGCTGTTCAAAAAATATAGAACTGTCAAAGACTTTTCGCGTGCAAACCAAAAAACACTTGAACATGAGATCCGTCCCACGGGTTTTTATCGCGCGAAGGCGCGCCATATTATCGCGACAGCCAGAAAAATCGAACGGGATTTCGGTGGCGCACTCCCCAAAACCATGGCCGAGATGACGACATTCCCTGGTATCGCGCGGAAAAGCGCAAATATTATACTGGGGAGTCTCTACGGGGTTGCGGACGGTATTGCTGTCGATACTCACGTATCGCGCCTCGCCAAGCGGTTCGGGCTTACCCAAGCCGATAATCCTGCTAAAATCGAGCGGGATTTAATGGAGCTTCTCCCAAAAAAGGAATGGCTTCAGGCAATATATTACATTATTGAACATGGCCGCGCCCTCTGTACCGCAAAAAAACGCATGTGTGAGTCATGCCCCCTCAATAAAATCTGCCCCTCTTCGCTCGTCTAGCGCCGAACTCGCAATAAATCCTGTTAAAAACCCCAGCGGGTGAGATAGTCACTCACCTCATTCGCTCCTTAATTTTTGGAATAAATCCCATTAGAAATTCCCATTGGCGTCAAACCCCCGCTCTAATTTTGCAGGATTAAAAAGCGGCGGCGCACTCGCTCGGGGCTATCCGCCCACTGCGCCGCCACAGCATTCTTGACCCTCAAATCTACGAGCTTTAACAAAATATCCTTGGCAACATTAGAACGGGGTTCTCAAAAATTATAGTCACTCACCTCATTCGCTCCTTAATTTTTGGAAAAAAACGGGGGCTCACAAGCGAGCCCCCCAAGAACCCTTCCCGGGAGTAGAAAGTATCTGCATATGAACTAGGGCAAGGCCGTCCCTTAAAAACCCTAGACGCTCGGCGGCAGCACGCGAAAAGTCGAGCTCGCGGCCACGAATATACGGACCGCGATCCCGTACGACAGCGACGATACTCATACCGTTCTTGAGATTCGTCGCACGAATACGCGTGCCAAGCGGCAGTTTTTTGTGCGCGACGGTCGTGGGATCGTACATGTTGAATGGTCTCGTATTCGCCATCGGACGGCCATGAAAATATGGGCAGTACCAGCTCGCGAGAACAATTCCGCTCTTTGCATATGCGCCGACAGCTGGCGCCTCAAAGAGCGACCAATTACCATCGTCGCTTTTTATCCGGCGTTCGATATTGTCATCCATGCTGCGGGTCTCGACCTCTCGACGCTCTCCCGTTGTTCGCAGAGCGTCGATAGTCAGAGACTTTACCCCATCGTGGGGCACCAGGAGAGGAGCTCTATATTCGAAACGGGGTACTCCGCCGCCTTCTATGGGCGGAGTCTTATAGGACTTCTCTTCTAGCGAGTGCTGGAAGGTTATCGACAAAAATACCGAGAGAAAAGGCAAACCAATGATGTGTCCGATCTTTTTTGCAAGATGCATGGCGTACCACGCCTCCTTTCTTTCCCTCTTTGGGTGTTTTAGAACTCTACAAAGAGCTTACTACAACAATAGACGTGTGTCAACCCCCGTCAGTAGAAAATCGCATTGTGCCTTCTAAAAAAATTTACTACTCTAGATTAGTATTGATTGCGAAATAGAGAATACATATTACAAAAATAGCCGCCGGCACACAGATTTTTCATGCGATTTTTCACTGCAGGGTCAACCCCGTACTGAAAAGTCGCGCTGTTTTTTATTATAGGCAGATGATGAAATAATAGACACGGCACCTTCTGATAAATTTAGCCCTATCTCTTTAATGAATCTAAAAACAGCCTATAGCGCGACTTTCTAGTACTGGGTAAACCCATGACCCTTCTATTTGATTGTAAAAAGACTGTCGCTCAAATCAAACTCGCATTTTGACTGCGTCAAAATAACACTGCATTTATCCCCCGCAAAAATGAGGAGCTGGTAGGTGCCAGTGGGGATTGTCGGCGGGACAACATAGTTGTAACTCCCCTCATTGGAAAGGCCGTCGGGAAAAACTGAACGCGCGAACATCTCAAATTGCTGGGATAAGGTGCGCGCATCGAGAGAATAGGGATCCATGATCATTTTCGATGTTTTGGTAAGAAGCAGAGTTATCTTGGTCGAATTCGTAAGAGAGCTCTCCCAGCGCACTTGATATTGTTTCCCCCTCTGCCATACATCCCCGCCGTTTGGCGAAACAACACGAAGCGCTTTTGCTATAGGAGGAGGCGGAGAAGACTTCGCGCTCTTTGGTGCTTGTGCTGGTGGTTGCTGCGCAGGCGGTGGATTTGATGCGCCATTTTGGGATACATCGCTCTTATTTTCTCCGGCGCTTTCGGTATTTGTATCAACCGGACTTTTCTGCCACAAAAAATAAGCCCAGATAATTGCCGCGACTACGGCAACAGCAAGCATGATTTTCCCCCACGAAATTCCGTTCATATATTTTTAGAAGTTCGAAACACAAATAGCCCTGTATGAGCTATTTTTGAAATTCTAGAGTTTCTTTTTCATCTCCTGTTCTATTCTGTCAATTTCCTCTTTAGAAAAATGGTGCTTGCCCATATTCTTTCTCATCCAGTCGACATTATCCTTCACGTCCTTCGCCGTAGCTCCACCTCCGCGCTCATTGAGCTCGCCGTGGAAAACCTTATCAACATCGTCGAGTTCTGTTTTATCAAAACCCTTTTGCGAAAGGCGCGAGCGAACATCTTTCAACTCATCTTTTGAAACTTTCTTGTCGTCCCCAAAAAGACCCATATAATTACTTTAAAGTTATTACAATAAGAGCGACCCCCCTTACTTCTATAGTATAGAACGCCCCAGATACTCCCGCTATGCACAACAATAGTTCTTTATTATCCTTCGAAGGGCTCTGGAGGTTTTATTGTTACGCCCGGGTTTTTTTAATCGCAGTGAATTTAAAACAACGCTTATACTGCTAAATGCCATTGCGGCGGCAGCAAAAATTGGATTCAGCAAGACCCCGAAAAACGGATAGAGAACCCCAGCCGCAACAGGGATAAAGGCGATGTTGTAGAAAAACGCCCAGAAAAGATTTTGTTTTATTATTCTCATTGTCCGTTTTGAAATCCTTATTACTTCGGGAATAAGCATCAAGTCTCCTCTCATCAGCGTGATATTAGCCGACTCCATGGCAATATCTGTGCCTTCGCCCATGGCGATGCCGATATGTGCTTGAGTGAGTGCGGGTGCGTCGTTTATGCCGTCGCCGATCATCGCCACAATTTTCCCCTCGTCTTGAAGCTCGCGCACCTTTTCTGACTTTTTATCGGGTAATACCTCGCTCATGATATTATCTATGCCTGCCTCGGCCGCAATAGCTCGGGCGGTGCGGTCATTGTCTCCCGTAAGCATCCACACATCTATATTATTCTTTTTGAGAGCCCGTACCGCTTCGATTGATTCTTTTTTTAACACATCAGCAACGGCAAGCGCACCTTTGATCTTTTTATCAATCACAAGAATCATTACTGTCTTGCCTTCATTTTCAAGCTTCCGGATAGTGTCTTCGTATGGAGAAATATCAAGGCCAACATCCGCGACCAAAGCTCGGTTTCCTAAATATGCTTCAATCTTTTGGTTGTTTACTTGTAACAATCCGCGCAGCCCCTTTCCAGAAATTGCTTTAAAATCTTCCAGTGCGTACAACTCGACTTTCTCTTTTGTCGCTTCGTCCATAATCGCTGTATCGAGAGGATGCGAAGATTTTTGATCGAGACTTGCGGCGTATTGTAAAATGGCCTGCGCCAAAGGATGTTCTGAGCGCTGTTCGAGTGAAGCGGCAAAGTTAAGAACTCCGACTCGGTGTTCATTATCAAACGCAACAATGTCGGTCAATTGCGGTTTACCTTGGGTAAGAGTGCCGGTTTTATCTAAAATCACCGTGTTTATCTTGTTGGCAATTTCAAGCGAAGCGGCGTCTTTTACCAAAATTCCTCTACTTGCGGCACTGCCCGAAGAAACCATGATGGCCATAGGAGTGGCAAGACCAAGAGCGCAAGGACAGGCAATTATCAAAACAGCCACGAGATTAATCAGAGCAAAAGTAAAAGCGGGGGCAGGCCCAAAGAAAAACCAAACAATAAAGGTTGCAACAGCAACGACAAACACCGCCGGAACGAAGTAAGAAGAAACCAAATCGGCCAAACGCTGAATCGGTGCCTTTGAGCCTTGGGCCTCCTCCACCATTTTAATGATTTGTGAAAGCACCGTATCCTTGCCAACCTTTGTCGCCCGGAAAGTAAAAGCCCCGAATTTATTTATCGTGCTGCCGATAACCGCACTACCAACCTTTTTGTGAACCGGCATTGATTCTCCGGTGACCATTGATTCGTCAATCTCTGAATCCCCCTCGGTTATTTTCCCGTCAACCGGGACTCTTTCTCCAGGCCGGACAACTATCAAGTCTCCTACTTGCACGTCGGAGATGGGTATTTCAATTTCCTTTCCACCTGCCCCGTAGGAAGCTTGCTTTCCTTCGGGGCCCCTAATAATTTTTGCGGTTTTAGGCTGCAAACCGATAAGTTTTTTAATAGCTTCGCTTGCCCTGCCCTTCATTAAAACCTCGAAATACTTTCCCAAAAGGATTAAAACGATAATGATCGCCGACGTATCAAAATAGATTGCCGGCGCTACCCCTCCTTGCGTAAAAAAATCCGGGAAAACCGTAACCGCAACACTATAAAAATATGCGGCCAGTGTTCCGATAGCAATCAGCGTGTTCATATCAGCAGTGCGGTATTTTATGAGAAGTTTGAGGCCGCTGTAAAATTGCCAGCCGATCCAAAATTGCACTGGCGTTGTGAGCATAAGAAGTATCCGATTATCGTTGAGCATTTTGGGAACAAAAGAAAACCACTCTGGGAAACTGCCTAAAAATATAAAAACCGAGAGCACGCCGCCGATAATAAGTTTTGTTTTAAGAATCTTTAACTGCTTTTCGCGTTCGGTTTTCTCCTTGTCCATAATCTCTTCCGTCTCACCTTCTTCTTCGATTGGTTTGTAACCAGCATCGGTAATGACTTTAAAAATTTCCTGTTTGGTTAGTTCTTTTGGATCGAAAACGACTTTCGCCCGCTGATTTGAAAAATCTACATCGGTGTTTTTGACGCCCGATAATTTCTTTAAGACGTTCTGGACCACCATGGCGCAGTGGGGAGAATCCATACCAAGCACTTTTATTGAAATTGTCTCGGTGTTTCTATTGGCGGGCGCTACCTCTTTTTTCTCGTGGTGACCGGTCTCGAGATGATACCCCATAGACTCCACCGCTTTTGCGAGATCCGATTCCGTGACACTATTTTCATCAAATTCAATCAGAGCTGTTTCCGAAGCAAAATTAACGGAAACCGAACGCACTCCAGCCAATTTTAAAAGCACGCGCTCAATCGTTCCGGCGCAACTGGCGCAATGCATGCCTCGTATTTTATATATTTCTTTTTTCATATTTATTATTCTCCGCCGAATGGCTTATAATCTCGAGGTTGCAACTTTTATGTTCCTTACACCACGCCTCACATTTTTTCGCCCATTGTTTGTCTCCATACCATAATGTGCACTCGGGGCACTGATATATTTTCTCATCACTCTTTGCTAAATTATTGTGATTATGATGCATATTATTTGATATCCCATTTAAATAAACGCTCGGTGATACCGCCGACATTTTTAATCTTCAATGTTATATACTCTGGCGTGGGATTCATTGCATCAAATATGAGCACCCCTTCGCGGTGATGACCACCGGGCCCAGGGCCTTCCCACATTTTTGGCTGATAAGTATTACCTTTATTGTCTATAAGAGATGCTATCTTAACCGGATCGTCATCTAGGCTTCCTGAATGGGTAGTAAAGGCAACATCAAACTTCCATGTCTTTGCGTCTTTGCCAAGCTCAATCGGAGTAACTGCAATGGTCACCGGCAACTGTTCATCGGTTTTTGTTTCCCATTGCTCTAGAAGTTGTTGCGCTGTTTCTTTATCATTACTTGGTTCTAGTTTTTGGTCACGAGAAAACCAAACATAAAAAAGAAAAATGACTACCAAAGCAACGGGCAGTACGAACATATAAAATGGATATTTCATCCCGTTAGAAGTTTATGCTAAACAACACTAATTTCTTACACATTTTAACTCTTTTGTAACTCACCGCCTCGAAATTCAAGTTATTTTTATTTCTAAACGGGATTTCGTGCTCTTTTATATTGTATAATTCTGTTTGCTATGTACAAAACGCCGCCGATATTGAACGCGAGCCCCACCCAGAACAACTCTATTTGGTATTGCGCGGCAAACGTAGCTAGGCCCGTGACTCCAAGGACTGGCACAATATTCACCAGATAATGAGCGCAGCAGGAAACCATTGCGGCGGTCGATGTAGTACCGGTTACTCCCAAAACCTTACCGCTTCCATGGCCACCTTTAATCAGATTTTTGAGGTAGATATATAAGCCGATTTGAATGCCAAAGCCGATAGCAAGACTGACAATAAAATACCAAAATGTAAAAAACTGACTTATAGTAAAACCCCATCCCGAAACGAGCGTGAGCACCACAAAATACACGCCGAGCAAGATAACACTTGCAAATATTCCGTATATAATTGATTTTGCGATATTGCTGGGCATAATTTATTTTGTGATATAACTTTCCGGATCTTTCTAAAACTTTTCTCTATAATGTTTCAAGCAGAAAGCGCTCAAAAGAAAGAATAGGCCGCGAAGACTTGGTGTTTCTCATGCGGATTAATTTCTTATCATGCTTGAGTTGTGCATCCAAACGTAATACCAGGCAAATATCCAAGCAAAGACAAACATGTAAACGGCGCCGACCACAAAACTCCCGAAATTAATCCATGTAAACCCAGGCATGGTTTCAAAAAGCGCGTGGTGTAGTTCTATGCCTCGCGCGCTCCGAAGCGGCAGAAACCCACCCAGCAAGCAGATAATGTACGCGACTTCAGCGCCCAACACACATTTCCAGCCGTATAATTTAAGCGAAAGTTGATCCATATTTTTAGTTAAATATTATTTAGTGGATAAGGTATACACCTTTATTAATTCCTTCACTGTCCTTTCTTCCTGCTCTTTGTTTTGCATTTGATGTTTGACGTGCGTCCGCAGGTGATTTTCGAGCAGAAATGCATCAAGACTTTTGAGCGACCTTTGAATGGAGAGCGACTGCCCTAACAGATCGGGGCAGTACACCTCTTTCTCAATGGCCTTGATAATGCCGTCTATCTGACCGCGAATTATTTTTGCCCGATGAATTGCTCTCTTCTTTAGCTTTTGGTCTACCATATGTATCTGTATTTTTAATATGTACCGTCGACCTATCTATACCCTATACCCCCACCCTCTATTTGTCAACCCCGTAGTAGAAAATCGCATTATTTTGCGTTCGCGCCGCAGTGGTTGTTAAAACCCCGTAAGCTTTCCTGCACGCCAGGAGATACGCAGAAACAAGCTTTTTATGCAGGGCGCAATGCGATTTTTCACTACAGGGTCAAGCCCCCCGGCTACACACCTCAAAGCTTACCTGCTAGTAAGCGAGAAAACACCGTAGAAAGCCAAACTTTCTACGGTGCCCCAAACGAGCAACACACGCAAAAGGGTTGATGCTCCTTTATACCCCGCAGCCGCCTTGCTGCCGTGTTGGCTCTGCTGTTTGTCCAGTCTCAACGCCACAGCCGCTCCCGCCTCGTTGCTGTTGCGGCTCTTCTACTTGAGAGGCAACCCACTGATATCCAGACGCGCTGGAATAATTGACCCCAAGAATCTCTTGCGGGTTTACATCTTTCCACTCTACGCCTTTATTTTTCATATACGCCGCAATAGTGACGTAGGTATCCGGGAACCAATAGGAATTAACGGCTAGTGCCGCTTTATACATATCCTGTTCACTCGCGCCTTGCGAAGCCATAAGCTCCAACAGCCCGAGCATGGCCATACCATGGTTGCAGTCAGGAAAATGCGTCGAATTGTTGCAACATGGCCTGTATATGCCTCTCGACACCGTGTCAACAAGAGATTGTTGTTCGGGCGTTAAACGAAAGAGTTCGTGGCGGCTATAATGCTCCATCGGACTGCCGTTTGCCAAAATCCAACCGCCTGTTGAGGCAAAGTTCCCTACTCCGCCATATTTCTTGTTCGACATTTCTCCAGAGGTCAAGATTGGGTTATTGTTTGCTAACCCCAAAGCCCAAAACAAGTTGAGCAGATACCCCGCGTTTTCCTCGGTGATTTTGAGTTTGTCGTCGCTATTCCCAAGTAGCAATTTTTTGTATTCTTCCGTAAATTGTCCGCGCTGATCATAGAGAGACGTGAATTTCTCTTCATCGATCGCCCCAACACTAACAAGTTGAGCCCCAAGGTCCCTCCACTTAACCGGCAATACCACACCATCTGTCGGCAATACTTTCTCTTCCAGCGCTGACTTTTGAGTACTCCCCAATGTTATACCTGTCTTTCGTGCGTTGTCGGCAATTTTCAATCTTTCGGTATACACCCACGCACTAGCAAAAATGAGCGAGGAAACTAGAAGGCTTATCGCCAGAGTATAGTCTTTCTTTGGCGGCTCAGCCGGCTGGGTGTCTTCAATATTTTGATTTTGTGTTTCGTCTTCCATATATTTGAATTTTAATTAACAACAATCCTGCATTTTCTTCTTGAGTTCTTCGACTGCTCCTGTATGTACAGCGTTCTGCTTACGCGGCGAAAGAAATACAAATGACACCAGCAAGAGAAAAATATATACAACGAAGAACGTACCCCACCATTGTATCAGAATACTGTACGCCGCGACAAAGCCTGCGGGAATAAAGATGGTTTTCCAGAAAAGAGGCGTCCGCCAATCGGTGGGTTCAACGAGTAATTTTTTCTCAAGCTGATACGCAACGCCAACCACCGACCCGCCCATTAAGAGCGCGGGCACAACAAGATCAATTGGGTAGCCCAAAAAATATGCCGCAAGAAGCCCTACCCAAGTACCAAACACGCCGGCACAGATCGGGCAGACTTGAAACGGTAATATTCGGTTTGCAAGCCACACTACGATAGTAACCCCAAGAATTGAAGTTATGGTAATAACGATAAGCATAGATTTAGAGAGTAAATATAATGCCCCCGATAATGATCATGGCAAGCCCAGCCCAAAACCGCACCCCATTTATATTCGTCCTTTTCCATTCCTGCACTTTATCTACAATCGTTTTGTCCGCTGCCACCCAAAGCACTACGGCAAGCGGCAGAGCGAGAATCAGGTTATAAAGTAACAGGTAGCCGAAGCCTGCAAGGTAGGTTACTTGGTCGCGCAAGAGTCCGATTACCATGAGATACGGCCCGCCCATACACGGAAACTGACAGATGCCGACGAGAAGCCCCAGCCCAAAAGCAGCCGGAAGTGATGCTTTTTCCATCAGCTGACCCATTGCAGTATGAGAGATGGACGGCATTTTAAGCTTAATCGGAAATCTCGGAAAGAATTCATTAATGAGGTTGATTACCCCAAAAACAATGAGGAGCGCCGCCCCGAGCTTGCCCATGAAATGAGGCGTGTTGAACAGATGCAACACCTTGAGAATACCAAGCCCGATCAAGAAATACGCCGTAAAAATGCCGGCGATGTACGTACCGCCGATCTGGAGAATTTTCTTTCTTGTCATCTGCATGCCAAAGAGGAATGCAATGGTAATGAGTAAGATAGAGAACGAACACGGATGGATACTATCGAGCAGCGCAGATAGCAAGACGAGCGGCAAAAGCCATGTCCCTTTGTTGCTTAAGCCCCAGATGATAGAAGCGGCCGCTGGACTCTGCTTGAGTATCACAAGCCCGATAATAACAGCAACGACTATGGAAAGAATAATGAGTATTCTTTTCATAACGGTTATGGCTTGACAACCGCTTTTATTTCGAGCTGTATCGTACCTCCGTTCGCTTCAGTGAGCTCGACGAATCGGTCTATCAGCCCAACACCTGCTGGTCCGTGGGCATTCGGATCATAAACGACTTTTATATCCAGAGACTCACCGGCTTTTATAACTTCGTTTGCTCGAGCAGTCACTCCGCCGTGCCCGGGCATCCCAAACGGCCCCTTCTCTCTACCTGCATTCTCAATATACGCGACAGTGCACATGCAGGAGGTTATGATGCTTGAGAGAGTTATATCTGTATCTGTCGGATTAGTAACCTTAAATACCTTATCTACTTTCCCGTTAGCCATTGAGATCGTTCCGAAATCATACAGTGCCTCTGAAGCGACCAACGAACTTTTGCCGCCGTTGCTGGTCTGGGAAGGTCCGGCCGCCTGGTTGCTCCGACCCCACCACATGAGGCCGCCAAGCACGAGCACAACGACTGCGCCTATAATGATTGCTTTCTTGTTCGCGCCGTTAGAAATTTGCTTTGTCATGTGAGTTTATTTTTATAAACCCCGTTAATACATCCATAGAACTGCTAACGAGGTTCGTGTTGTGAATAAAGATTTATAAAGAAATCCCGTTAGAAATCCCTGCGGGGTATTTTAGACCCACGCGTGAATTGTCCTAAGTGGTAACCCACGCCATAGAGTAGCTGGGTATTATTTCTAACGGGATAAACAAAAAATCCCTGGATAATAGGGATCTCGGGACGCACGATATAAAAACCCATTCAACTTGCCTGCCCATAGCTTTATGCGGGCGGCAAACGGTTTTATATCGGCGTCCTAGGAAATAGTTGGGCTATTTTCGTGAAGTGAAGTCCACCTAAGAAACCTGCTCTTTGGAGGTGATATAAATAATTCCGGCCCGTATCGATAATACGAAGAAGATAGTTTTAGGAGAAACGCATTACCGCTCAACATCCCCAGACCTATTCCTACGATGAGCAGAGAAAGGAGTACAAGAGAAGCAAAAAGACCGTCGCTAAAGGTAGCGGTTGAAACACTCCTAAAAGCACCGAGGTGGAAAATAATGTAATCGATTGGGCTAACTTGTTTCGGGCAGTTCGTCCCCTGGGATTGTGCCAAGGCACATCCGCCGTCGTGGTTCTGCATATCGGTGTGCATGCCAAAAACACCAAATATGGCAACACCGACAAAGCTGGCAGCTAGTAGAGTTGTAAACGCAACTTTCATGTGGTTTTAACTTAGCATACATTATATATCTCTGCAAAAGCGTCTCGTTCTTGCCAATGGGCGAACAAGTAAGGGTTTAACCCCCTCTTGGGTGCTGCCATAGAGCCTGCCTGCGCAGACAGGGAGCTTGTCCGTCCGAAGTCCATCAGCTGGTGGACGAAGGTGGATTAGAACTGTTTTTGAGAGGAAAAATGATGCGACAACTATAAAAAACGTATAGAGTTTCCGCAGGAATTTATTATACTCTCAAAGCTAAAGAGTCGGGTCTTTTTTACATGCCCGATGTAATGCTAATCTTGAACCAATAAAATAGAGTATGATTGCGTTCAATATCATATGTAGAAATGCTACAAAAGAATACTGTAAACCTAGACTCTGTATAAAACCCATAACTCCCTTAACATATATCCATGGCATCGCAAAAAAGAATAATTCAGACCCACAAAACCAACGAGAATTTGGTAAAATGTCACATTTATAAATGGTATACAGGAAATCACTGAGCATGAACAACAAATAAGTTCCAGGAAGTACTAGACCGAGTTTTGACTTTGGCAACCTCATACACCTATCTTCCCACATTTCTACCCCACTATGCTACTCACTATTTATATTCTTCAAAAGGCCCTACAGGCCAATTATTCCTTTTGTTTCTCTCTTCTATTACGCGCTTTAAGATATTTTTCAAAGTCCTCTTCATTAGCAGAACCGAATATATATTTTCTTGCTATTTCGGGATTTCGTTCTTCTGTTGGAAGGTTGAGAAATTTCTGAGCATTTTTTGCGATACCATTTATACCCCCACCAGTACCTCTATAGCCTGGGATAGAGGACAAAAGACGAAAAGTTCCCTTACCAAACACGGCATCAATTTCTTTACCAAGAGGTAATAGCTCGCCACGATACAGTCCTCTAAGAAATAGTTTTAACGCTTCATCGATAGTTTTATACTTTTCTGGCTTTGCCTTAGATAATCGAGTAGCAATAAACAGTACTAAGCTCTGCTCATAAAAATACGTTCCCACCTCAGTCCATTTATATTCTTTTCCTTCATTTAAAACCTCAACGTCTTCTAAATCATAAGTGCGAAGACCAAAATGTTTAAAAGCCGCATCGCGACCAACTTTTTGGTCTATACTAGAGAATTTTCTATTTAATTCCTCCTCGTACTCCTCGTTATTACTAACGATGGAATGAAGTATTTTCTTTGACATTAATTCCACAAGACCCTCTCCAATCCCCTCAAACCTCCACTGTGGAGGAATTGTTTTTCCTGATATGCCTAGACCTTTTCTTTCGGCAGAAACTACTTCAAGGCTCCCTACCCCTGTTTCTATAGATGCATCGGCAATCTTTTGAAATTCTTGTGTATGCAACGCCTCATGGATGAGAACTTTAGTAAATTGCAGCTTTTTCAAGTTGGGTTTATTAAGTTCGGAAGTCATTATTATATGCTTCCTAAATGCGGTGGCTTGTATTGGTCCTGTAATCCTTCGTTTGAGACCTTGCATAACAGCCGTCATATCATTTGGTTCAAATATATGGACGTGCTCCGAATCAATACCATCGACATTCAAATCTAGTTCGTCGTGAAAATATTTTCGAATTTCTACATTAATATCGTCAATGGCTTTTTCTTGCCAGGGCTCCTTATTTTTTTCGTTCTTCAGCTCGGGAATGATATTGGAATCCAAGTCTTCATTCCAATCATGTAAACCCTCGGTACGTATTGCTTTTTTCCTTTCTTCGGTCGCATTGTTCGGATACCGAAATACCATATTTTCTGGTTGCTCATTGGACATACATTTATTATCACACGGAATGTTAGAACCAAAAAATCCATGCGGCCCGCCGGCTGGCGGAAGGGGCTTTTTGGATACAAGATATGTTATTTTTGTGTCCTCTGTGAGTGCTTTTTAAACCACCCAGCTATAATATCAACCTCTAATTTATTTCTGATAATGTTCAGCGCAAATCTTTCAACTTCGCCTTCGTTACCCACAAAGCGATAACCATTATTCTCAAGAAAAACAGAGGCGGCAACTATACCTGTTCTTTTGTTCCCATCAAGAAATGGGTGGTTCATAATAATATCTCGCGCATAGAGAGCGGCTTTTGAAAATATTGTAGGGTATAGCTCTTTGCCAAACGCTTTTTGCCTCGGCGCGTTTTCCAAACTCAAAAGAGTGTGGTCGTCTCTAATCCCATGTAACCCACCAATATCAAACTTTCCGATTTTTGCCCGACCGATTCGGCCGCGCGAAGCGCGGAAAGGTATGGAAACACTGGCTC
>Ga0209541_10007946_pt1 | contig 17689 bp, 29 predicted proteins | sample RifCSPlowO2_01_FD_184027 | JGI IMG/M metagenome (GOLD analysis project Ga0209541, IMG submission 184027) | Groundwater microbial communities from Rifle, Colorado - Rifle CSP2_plank lowO2_0.1 (SPAdes) (version 2) | ecosystem: Environmental > Aquatic > Deep subsurface > Groundwater | place...
GGGTATACCGGAGGAAGAATTAATGATGGAGCAAGAATTAACAGAAGAGCCATAAAAAAATAACCTGAAAATAGTATACTTATTATTAACAAAAACTATACGATTTTTGAAAAAAACAGAACTTCATAACTAAATGATAAAAAACAAAAAAAATATTTTATATACCATAATTTTAGAAGTAGTTTTTACTGTTTTGCTGATTATTTTTTTGGTTCTTGTAAGACAGCAGGCTCTTGGATATGTTGCAGAAATCCAGTCTTATGCAGGGGATTTAGACCTGATTTCACAGCAGGCAACGCAGGATGATCTCTCTTCTGAACAAAGATACAATATAGACCAGACAGCAGGCTCACTTGACAAAATATTAAATAAATCACTAATACTTCTGCAGTTAATTTTACCTTTAACTATTTTTATATTGTCAGTTGTATTCTTTTATTTTATATGGCGTTTTGCAAATAAAATTTCATTTAAGAGATTTTTGGCTTATTCAGTAATCCCAATAATTTTACTGCTTGCTTTCGTGTTTTTTGCAATAAATTACATTGCATATATTTATTTTTTTGTGGATGAAAATCCCATGCCTTACCTTGTGGTGTCATTGGTACTTTTGCTGGTAGCATATTATATTTCGTTATTTGGTCTCTCAAACAAAAATACTTTGAGATTAAATCTTAAAATTTCATTGAAGAAATTTCCAAAAGTTTTTCCTTTTTATCTTTTGATTTTAATTACGAATGCTGCATATCTGGTTTTTATTTTTTATGTTTTCTTTTTGACGTTTGCAAAAGCATCAATTGTTGTTCCGTCTATAATCCTATTAATTTTAATTGTCATTCTTAATTTAGAGAGACCATATATTATGAATGTTGTCTCTAGAAAATGAGGGGCTTCTTGGAAATTAGTAAGCGCTATAGAATTCCTAATTGAGATATCTTTTTTTATGAAATAAGCTTCAATAAGTAGTATAAAAGCGCTTATAGAAAGAAGAATTGTTATATAAATGGTATATTTTTTTGAGGTTTACCAAATCAGCTTTATAACTTCTTTACTTATTCTTAAACTATCTGTCAACTTATTGGTAAATTTCATAGAATTAACATTATGTACCATCTATAAATATCTTTTCAACGCAACATCTTTGAGAATAAGTGCGGGGGACAGGATTCGAACCTGCGAAGGCCTAAGCCACCAGGTTTCTTTCCATTTAAGGACCTAAGCTAAACCTTCTAGTTCATTATATAATGAATCTAAATCTGGCCCGTTTGGCCACTCCGGCACCCCCGCAATAAAACAAAAAACAAAGAATTACTATAAAAGCCTTATTATTTCCTTCTTATCTTTCTGCCTCTTCTTTTTGTCTGCCAGTTGTATCTTTTTAGTTTAGATTTCTGCCCGAAGCCGCATGAAGCACATTTCTTTTTTCTTACACGGTATGCTCTTTTGCCACATCTTCTGCATCTCTGAACAAGGTTGCTTCCCCTGCTCTTTTTCCCCATAGAACCTGTTCCGCCCATAATAATTCACCCTAAGCAATTGATATAAAAACTATTGTGTCTCCCCTTACAAATATTGATCCTAATTTTCTTGAGATTTCCCCGTTCATTCTTTCTTCAGAATTATCCAGAACAATATTTACATGCTGGTCAAATGATTTCAGTGTTCCTGTCAGCTGCTTTCCGCTCTTCAACTCAAGGATCACTCCCTTCCCTCTTGCAGCATTAAGATCATCAAACGGCCTTGTTTCCATAGGCAGGTGCTAGAACAAAACTATATAAACTTTCCTATGAAATTTTGAAACAAAAGCTATTTAAACAATTTAATTTTCATAAAACGCATGGTAGTTTATCATGAGTATTCAAAGAGAAAGTTTTCAGGTGGCAGATATATTCCCACAAGGAAAAAAAGACTTTTTAATACAGGGTCAATTCCTGCAAATACAAGAGTTGGCGAGAAAAAAATAAGAGTAAGAAGAAAAATGGGCGGCAAATTAAAGCCATTTCTTATTTCTGCAGACAGCGTGAATGTTTTTGATCCAAAGACAAAAAAGGGAAAGATTGCAAAAATAACTGCTGTTGTTGAAAATCCTGCAAACAGGCACTTTATCAGGAGAAATATAATAACAAAAGGCGCAGTTGTTGAAACAAACATCGGCAAGGTAAAGATAACTTCAAGGCCAGGACAGGAAAGTACAATCAGCGGCGTTTTGATTTCTTAGAAAGCAGTACTGTTATCAGATAAAGAACAAAAATAACGATTACAGCAACCAAAATAAAATTAAAAATCTTTTCTATTTTTCTTTTTTTAAAAATTTCTTCACCTGTCTGCGGATCGTATGGTGTAACCTTATCAAAATCTATGAATACTGGCTTGACTTCACTGAAGTCTGATACTCCTGTTTTTATTGAATTTATCAGAAAGTACAGCATAACAAACCTCTCTTCATGGCTGCCCTTATTTCTTGCCATTCTTGGTGTGATTATTATTTTTGGATTAAATTCATATGTATAATTTATTACATAATCTCTGCCCAGATTAAACACGACTTCTTTATATTCAGAGCCGTCTGTTGATAAAAGAAGGGTTATTGTGTTGTTTTCAATCCTGTTAATAACCATGCTGTTCTGAATAAGGATTCTGAAGCTGTCAGGATCTACAACATTAAAATCAAGCCTGCTTCCCTCGTGTATTGTAATGTATGTTTTTGAGAGCATTGGAAGCTGTGCTGTTGCGTTTTTGCCGTATGAAACTTCTATTGCCTGCTCATTCAGGGTATTAAACCTTTTTTCTGCTTCCTGAGAAATGGCCGTATTCATCAATAAAAGCATTAATACAGCAAATAACAATAATTTAGACTTCATGATTTTAAGGTAAATTGCTATTGTTTTAATAAACTTTTCTTATTTAAGGATGTCACTACACAAAAGTAATCTCTAAACGAAAGCTTTATAAATAACCTAGGATACTTATATATAAAGTTTGTTGTGAAATTGAAGAGGGGTAAATTTTGGGGGTCGGATGGTACAGGCAGAATACATTAAAAAGTGTCCAGAATGCGGAGGTTCTAATTTACTTATTCAGAAAGACAAGGGAGAGGCTGTATGCAGAGAATGCGGCCTAGTCATTGAGGAAAAGATGATTGATTTTGGTCAGGAATGGAGAGAATTCTCTGATGAACAATCTTCAAAAAGAAGAAGAACTGGATCTCCTACAACATATACAAAGCATGACAAGGGACTTGGAACAGATATTGGACAAAAGGGAGATATTTACCAGCTAAATGCAAAGGGCAAAAACAAATTTTTAAGACTGAGAAAATGGCAGCACAGAATAAGCACTGCACTTGAAAGAAATCTTAAGCTTGCACTTGCTGAATTAAAAAGAGTGAGCTCTTATCTAAAACTTCCAAAATCTGTTGAGGAAGAGGCAGCAAGAATTTATACCATGGCTGTACAGAGAGGGCTTGTAAGAGGAAGGTCAATGGAGAGCGTTGTTGCAGGATCACTTTATGCATCATGCAGAAGGCATGAAGTTCCAAGAACACTTGATGAACTAAGCGAGGCTTCTGGAATTGACAAGAAGGAGGTTGGAAGAACATACAGATTTATAACAAGAGAACTTGGAATAAGAATACTGCCAAGCAACCCAGTGGATTATCTTCCAAGGTTTGTTTCTGCCCTGAAATTAACTGCAGAAACGCAGAGCAAGGCTGTTGAAATTTTGAATAAAGCAAAGGAAGCTGAACTTACGTCTGGAAGAGGGCCTACAGGAATTGCTGCTGCATCTTTATATGTTGCTGCATTGATAAACAATGAGAAAAGAACGCAGAGAGAGGTTGCAGACGTTGCAGGCGTTACAGAGGTTACAATAAGAAACAGGTACAAGGAATTGCTAAAAGAACTTGACCTCAAGGATAAAATAAAGAAAAAAATTCTCAAGGCTATTGGAGATGAAGAAAAGTAATATTTTAAGCGTAAAACATAAATCTTTATAAATTCCATATTTTTCTAAAACTTATGACTTGTCTGATAGCATGCTTAAGCACAGGAAAAGGAACATGGGGGCATGTTTCAAGGGTAATTAAGGACGGAGAATGGGAAAAGGTAATTCTCATAACGAATGATTTTGGAAAAGAAAACTTTACAGCTGAAAAGCCGGCAGAAATGATAGTAATAAACGACAGGCAGGGACTTGAGGAAATAAGGGATGAAATAAAAAAACAATTAAATGGAAAATTAACAGGCACAGAAGCCGCACTAAACATTGTTTCCGGAACAGGGAAAGAGCATACAGCATTAATATCTGCTGTTTTGCAGCTTGGTTTTGGGATAAGGTTTGTTGCACTGACAAAAGACGGAATAAAAGAGATATAACAAGATTTATTAATCAGAATAAGTTTTAATTAATTATGGGGTTTTTAGGATTTGGAGAGAATAACATCAGTCTTCTTAAAAAATTAATACGCAAGTTTGGAGATTTAATAACTGCAATAAAGGGATGCTCAGCACCAGAAAGCATCAAAAATGGTTTGATAAGAAAACACACAGAAAATATGCGAGCGATGGTAGGATTTGAAGCTGAATTTATGCGGGGAGAGGTATCCCTGAAAAGAAAGCAAGAAATTAGAGAAGAGTTAAATTATAGGGAGAATGAGATAATCCCAAAAAGAAGAGACATAACCAATCAGTGGTTTTTTGATCTTTCAGAAAGAGAAAGGATGGAAATTACAGCCATTTTATCTGATATAGACCAGTTAAGTATAAAGCTGAATGATAAGCTTAAATAACATAAACTTTAAATCAAACAAACTTCTTAAAATTGGATGGCAAACCTGTTTGAGAACATGTTAAGTTCTGAAGAATCTATTTTTTTAAATCCGCAGTTCCTGGATTATGACTATCAGCCAAAGCTTGTGCCTTTCAGAGAGGCGCAGCAAAATGAGATAGCTCTGTGCATAAAACCCCTGCTGCAAAGAAGAAACGGAAGAAATATTTTTATTCATGGAAATCCAGGAGTAGGGAAGACTGTGTGCCTGAAACATGTCCTGAATGAATTAAAAGAAAACCATTCAGATGAAATTTTCTGTATATACGTCAACTGCTGGAAAAAAGACACGTCGTTCAAGGCTGCAACTGCAATATGCGAACAGCTGAAATACAAATGGATACACAACAAAACTTTTGACGATCTTATGAAAACAATTGCTGAAACAATCAACGAAAAGTCAGCAGTCATAGTGCTTGACGAGGCGGATAAACTTCAGGACAACAATATCATTTATACATTACTTGAGGATGTATTCAGGATTTCATTAATATTAATAACAAATTATCATGAGTATATTGCAAAGCTTGATAATAGGATAAGATCAAGGCTTATTGCGCAGACAGTAGAATTCAAACCATATAACAGGGAGCAGACAGCTGAGATTTTGAGACAGAGGATTAAATATTCTTTCGTGCCAGATTGTGTTGCAGATGATATTCTTTACATGATTGCTGACAAAACATTTGAAGCAAAAGATATGAGGACAGGATTATTCCTTCTTAAACAGGCAGGCGAAAATGCAGAAAATTCTGGATCAAGGAATGTAAAGCCAGAACATCTTAAAACTGCCCTGGAATCTGCTTCAGTAAATAGCATAGAGAAAGAGGATGATACACTATTGAATTTAATAAAAGAAAATTCAGGAAAGTCCTCGTCAGAAATATTCAAACTGTATGAAGAAAAAGAGAAAAAAACATTAAGAACATTTCAGAGGAAATTAAAAGAACTCGAAGCGGCAAATAAAATAAAATTAAGAGAGGAAAATAATGGATTTAACGGCAGACAAACAATAATAGAGTATGCAGAATATCCTTAACTTTGAATGCCTGATGCCTGATCTGCCACACTTGATGCTGTGTCTGAGGGTATTGCAAATCCTAAACCCTGCGTGTCTGCAACTATGAACGTGTTTATTCCTACAATCTGTTTTTTTGCATTGACAAGAGGGCCTCCTGAATTCCCAGGATTTATAGGAACATCTGTTTGTATATAATCAATGCCCCTTATCCTCCTATCAACTGCACTTATTATCCCCTCTGTAACTGTAAAAGACAATCCAAGAGGATTTCCTATAGCAATAACTCTTTCGCCGACCTTTATATCAGAAGCAGGAGCAAATTCAAGATATTCAAATCCACTTCCCTCTATTTTAAGCACTGCAAGATCTACGCTAGCTGCCATTCCTGTGACTTCCACAGAAAACCTTCTTGAATTGTGGTCAATTACCTCTATGACAGAAGCGTCTTCAACAACATGCTTATTTGTCAGAATATAGCCGTCGCTCCTAAAAAATACCCCGCTTCCTTGGCCATTATCTGTCCTGATGCTGACAACTGTTTTTATCACATCATCCACTATTGATGAGAAATCAGAACTTCTTACATCAAGTTCAGAAACTACAGCCTGAAGGCCTTCAACTTCCTGAAAGACATCTCCTAGTCTGCTTTCAAACCCTGTTTCAATTCTTGCTGCCTCTTTTTTCAGAAGATCTTCCAGCTGAATAAAGGTTTCTGCTGTCCTGTTTTCAAGAGCAATCCTATTGTTTCTTTCAGATTCTATTTCCTGTATTACTGAGTCCCTTGTTGAGGCAAGATTGGAATATATATTTTCAATTTCTCTGTCATATACCTTTGTTATCAGTAAATATGTGGTAAAATTAGAAATAATAAAAAGCGCGATCATTATAATGGTAAAAACTATGGCTTTTTTTGAGATTTTCATCCTGAAATCCAGAAATTAAAGAATTAAAATGTTTCTATATTCTGTAAAATATATTTTAGATTAAAAAATGCATGCGACACGACATTGGGAGCCGCGCCAGATTTATATATTTGTTTGACGATTATATATTAAAATTCTTTGGAGGTGTAAGAATGTTAGCAATAGACCTAGATACAAGACTAGTAAGCGATTTGTTTTGCCTGCAGCTGAAGAGCCTGCCAGTTGATGGAAAAACCTGGAGTGGAAGAAAATGAGAAGAAAAACAGCAAAAGAAGTTGATTATCTCCTCTCAAATGATGAGATAAGCCCAAGTGAAGCAGCATTTATGTTAGGGTATGAGGAATGAGAAGAGATTTAAAACATCTCTTTTTTATTCTTTTATGAGATTACTGGCATTTACAGATACCCACGCAAATAAGACAGCATTAAACAGGATAATAGCAAAGGCTGAAAAATATAAACCTGATTTTATGGTGTGTGCAGGAGACATTTCTATGTTTACCAAAGGACTTGACAAATGCTGCGCTATTTTAAATAAGCTTAACATAAAAATCCTGATTATACCCGGCAACCATGAAACTCCTGAAGACATAAAGAGTGTATGCTCTAAATATCCCAATTTTATCAACATCCACAGCGGAGAATTTTCTTACAATGATTTCTCATTCTTTGGCTGGGGCACTGGTGGCTTTTCTTTTGTAGAGGAGGGATTTGAGAGAATAGCAAAACAGTTCAAAAAAGTTTTTAGCAAAAAAAGAAAGCTAATATTTGTTACACATGCCCCCATATACGGAACCAGGCTTGATGACCTCAGGGTTAACGGCTTAGGGCACAGAGGATGCAAAAGCACAAGAAAGTTTGTTGATGAAATGAATCCTGTCCTAGTTTTGTGCGGACACTTTCATGAAAATTTCAGAAAGCAGGACAAGATAAAAAATACATTAATCATTAACCCTGGTCCTGACGGGACAATAATTAATGTTGATTAGAATTTTTTTAAATTTGTATTTAGAAAAAATAAAAAAGAGAAGAATTTATCTTCTCCTCTTTTTCTGAGCAGCTTTTTTCTTTGCTGCCTTCCTCTTTTTTGCCATTTTTTACCTCTTTTCCCAGTTCGAAGCTGAGTATTATATTAAATTTTATGCTGATTTGTGTTTAAAAAACTTGCTATTGTTCTTTTTTGAGAAATATTTTTTGAAAATTTGAAAAAATAATTTTTTCTGCCTCATTTTCAGAAATGTTTTTTATTTTTGAAATTATTTTTATTGTTTCCCTGATGTAGCTTGGCTCATTTCTCTCTCCTGCATATGGACTTAGGTACGGGGCATCAGTTTCAGTCAGCAAATTATTGATTGATGTTCTTTCTATTACCGCCTGAAAATGTTTTAATCTTGTAACAACTGCTGGTATTGAGAGATAAAACCCCAAATCTTCTGCTTTTTTTACAAGCTTCAGCTTCCCTGTAAAACAATGCAGGACAACATCTTTTAGTTTTGAACTTTCAAGAATTTCAATGCAGTCTGCTTCAGCTTTTCTTGTGTGGACTACTACTGGCTTTTTTATTTTTTCAGCCAATCCAATTACTTTCCAGAAAACTTCTTTCTGCTGTTCTAATTTCGGGTTTTCAGGAAGTTTATCTAAACCTATTTCACCTATTGCAAGTATTTTGTCCTTATTTTTTCTTATAAACTCAATTTCTTCGTCAACATTCAGCTCTTCAATCTGCCTTGCAGAAACATCATCGCTGTGGCCAAGACCAACAGCATCAAGAGGGTAAATTCCAAGAGAGGGATAGACAATATCATATTTTTCAGCAAGTTCAAGCGCCTTAACATTTGTGGAATGATTTACCCCTGAACATAATATATATTTTACACCTGCTTTTTTAGCTCTTTTAACTACTTCATCCAGATCCTTCTCAAACTGCGGAAACATTAAATGAGAGTGTACATCAACAAGCATAAAATCTGGAGATAGTTGCTGTTTTTAAAAATAACTAATTTTTTTGTAATGTAGGTATATCAAAAAGGACTTAAAATCCACTTAAGAAATCTTATAATAAACGGCATCAAGTTTACAATTATCAGAAAGAGAACAATCATAGAAACCAAACTTAGAAGTTTTAATGCCTTTCTCTCATTTTTTGTTATTTTCAGCATCGCAGCATGAAACATTCTGCCACCATCAACAGGGCCTAAAGGCAACAAATTAAACAAACCAACACCAATACTTATATTAAAAGTCCAGAACAAAAGCATGTTGAACCATTTTAATATACTGTAAAGCCATGACAATGACTCATTTTTCAGGATGCTGTCATAACCGCTGAAGCTTATCCCAAGAAATCCTCTTGTTTTATCTTCTGGATGTTCAGCAAGCACAACATTAAAAGAAGATTCATTTGCAACAATGTTTACTTTATCACCTGGCTTTTTATTTTTGAGAACATTAACAATCACATTTGCATCATCCACATCCCTGCCATCAATATTCTGTATCACATGTCCTGCTGCAAGGCCGCTCTGGCCTATTGGAAGCGTTGAATTTATACTGCCTATAATTACCCCATTAATTTCTATCATATTTGTCTGAAGCGGAATAAAGACAAAAACCATAATTAAAAATATTAAAATCCCCAAAACAATGTTTGAAAAAGGTCCTGCAGAAAATACAAGAAGCTGATCCCTTATTCTTTTTTTCTTTAACTCTTTTTCATCTGGCTCGACAAAAGCAGCAAGTATTGGCCCCAAAAAAGCAAATCCTGATGACTTAATTTTAATATTTCTCAATCTTGCATAAACACCATGTGAAAATTCATGAACAGTAGCAACGATCAAAATCGCGATTATCCAGTGCCAGAAAGAGAGCACAGGCAGCTGTTCGCTTATAGAAATTCCAGGCAGCACAGGCGCAAGAACTGCATCTGCGGCAGGAACAAATATTAACCTGTAAGCAGCCCATACCACAAACCCAAAAGTAAAAATCATTCCCAGAAATCCAATAAAAATTCCAAAATATCCTGAGACATAAAGCAGTGAAGGAACTTTTTTTGCAATTGAATCCATTAATTTTAATCCTATTTTTGTCTTATACAATGCAAAAATTTTCCACTGAACCTCAAACTTATTTCTGTAAATCCTGAATATAACAAGCAGAAACAAATAGAATACAACTAAAAGCAACAGGTCATAATTCACCATCTTATTTCCTTCTCACCGGTCTTAATGCCCTCGAAGAACAATTTCTGCATTTCACCTTGCCTTTCGTAATTTTTGCAGGGTCTGCCTTCATTTTAGTCTTGCATTTTCTGCATACAAAAACCCTTCCAAACAATCTTGCTGCAGCTTCAGGAAACTTTGCCATTTTTACTTAACATCCATAATTACTTTTTCATCAAGTATTATCCAGTAATTTACGACGCTTCCCTCCTTGACTCTCTCCTTTAATTCATCAGCTATCTTAATATCAAAAGTTTCGAATGTGCTGTTGTCCATAACTGTTGCGGTGTCTCCATGAACAGAAAGAACCTGCGCATTATTTTTTTCAATTACAGGCACTTCAACGTTGTCTGTTGATGGGCAGAGATGTATTTTTTTCTGTCCGCCTATAATTCCGACAGCTTCTATCCTGCACTTTGAAGAGCCATGCTTGCCGGTTTTTGATGTCTGAATGTCCCTTACAACACATACAATGCCGTCAAGAATAACATAACCTCCAGACCGCAGACTGTTGGCCTGCATAAGCTTTATTTCTGCCATTAAGACTGCAAGAAAAGAATGATTTATAAAGTTTTTCTATGCATAAAAATCAATGACAAAAACAAAAGAGAAAGATTTTGTGGAGATTGAATATACTGGAAGAATAAAAGAAACAAACCAGATATTTGACCTTACTTCTGAAGAACTTGCAAAAAAAGAGAATATCTACAATCCAAAAGCAAACTACGGCCCCAAAGTCATATGCCTTGGAGAGGGAAACATACTAAAATCCCTTGATGGATTTTTGATGGAAAAAGAAACTGGTGTCATTCTTAAAATTGAACTAAAACCCAATGAAGCATTTGGAAACAAGAATCCTGATTTGATAAAAATATTTTCTGTAAATGATTTTAAAGATCAGAAGATAAATCCATTTCCTGGCCTGCAAATAAATGCCTCAGGAATGTTCGGCACAGTAAGAAGCGTATCAGGAGGAAGAGTGACAATTGATTTTAACCATCCTCTTGCAGGAAAAAACCTAGTTTATGAGATAAAAATAAACAGGATTGTCAGTAACAATATTGAGAAGGCAGATTCCCTTACAAAAAATTTATTTGAACTATCCAAAAAAGATTATGCACTTGAGATAAAGGAAAACAAGGCTTTTATAAAATTTAAGGTTAATATACCTGAAGAGGCGAAAAAGTTATTTCTTAAAAAAGCAAATGAGCTTATTCCTTCCCTTGAATTTATACTGTCTTAAGTTACCTTATGGGGCTAAAAAAGTTCATATGGATTTTATTAAAACTATAACATTTGGTGCGCAATATACGCTACTCTTAAAATTTCATTTAACATTTATTTAATCAATAGATTACGATATAATCCAAAACCCAAATTAGAAAATATGTAAATTTTCACAGATATTATTAAATATGAGTTTGAAGCTTTATCAACCATGGACAGTCTATTAAGACAGGTTACAGAACGGGCCAATGCCCCTGCTTTTGGCCTTAAGAAGGAACCTAGAAAAGTAAGCAGTATAGACGAGGAACTTGAACAATTAATTACAGTACACAAGGCAAAAATAAAAGTCTTTGGGTGCGGAGGCGGAGGAAACAACACAATTAACAGGATGTCTGAGATTGGCATTACTGGTGCAGAAACTGTTGCGATAAATACAGATGCACAGGATCTTCTTTATACAAATTCAGCAAGAAAAATTCTTATTGGAAAGGATTTAACAGGCGGTCTTGGTGCAGGTTCAATACCAAAAGTAGGAGAGGATGCTGCACGCGAGAGTGAAAAAGACATCAAGGAGGCACTGCATGGGGCAGACATGATTTTTATTACTGCAGGCCTTGGAGGGGGAACAGGATCAGGATCAGCCCCTATTGTTGCTGAGATTGCAAAAAAACTTGGCATGCTGACTGTTGCGATTGTTACTCTCCCATTTGCTATGGAAGGGCAGAGAAGATATGCAAATGCTGTTTCAGCTCTTGAAAAACTTGAGAAAACTGTTGATACACTGATTGTTATACCAAACGATAAACTACTTGAGCTGTGCCCAGGTCTTCCATTATACACTGCATTCAAGGTTGCAGATGAGATATTAACAAATGCTGTCAAAAGCATTGCTGAACTTGTTACAAAAACAGGCCTGGTTAATCTTGATTTTGCAGACATAAAAACAGTAATGGGCAAGGGAGGGATTGCAATGATTGGTGTCGGCGAGGCAGACACTGAAAACAGAGCAATAGATTCTGTGGAAAAGGCACTTCAAAATCCTCTTCTTGATGTTGATATTACTGGTGCGAATGGTGCTTTAATTAATATTTCAGGGGGATCAAACATGAGCCTAGATGAGGCAAGAAAAATAGTTGAAACTATAACTGAAAGGCTTGATCCTGACGCAAGGGTGATATGGGGGGCGCAGATTTCAGAGGATCTTGACAATACAATAAGAACTTTGCTTATAGTCACAGGAGTAAGCAGCCCGCAGATATTCGGGTCATCACATGTCAAGAAAGTTGGCGAGAGAAAGAAGAAAGAGATAGAAGAAGAATTAGGAATAGATTTTTTTGATTAAAATTAAACCATAAACAAATTATTAATAACTCCCAGTTTCTGCTGTTAATTTAAAATCCACAACAAAATTTATATACCTTTCCATAACCCTAAAGGCATGGAAGAAACAGCAAAGCCTTCTATCAAACAGAAATTCAAAACGTTTCTGATAGAGTGCAGAAGAGTATGGCAGGTCACAAAAAAACCCAAAAGAGAAGAATTAAAGATCATAGTTAAGGTAACAGGCCTTGGTATACTTGTTATAGGTCTTGTTGGTTTTTTAATCAACATGATATGGCAATTATTGATACAATGAATTTAAAAAATTATCAAAAAAATATCTGGAGATTTTGTTACTGTGGAGAATAAAATATTTGCGGTAAGGACAACAGCGAACAGGGAAGAGCAGGTAGTTGATTTTATGGATACTAATGTCAAAAAGAAAAAACTTGATGTATACAGCATAGTTCATGCACATGGAATGAGAGGTTATGTTTTTGTGGAAGCCAAAAATCAGGAGAGTGCAGCTGAGGCCTGCTTTGGAATCCCATATTCAAGAGGGATTCTTCCAAAAGATGTACAGTATTCAGAAATAGAACCTATGCTTGAACAGATAAAAGCACCTATGAATATTCATGAGAGAGATATTGTAGAGATTATACAAGGGCCTTTCAAGAAGGAGAGTGCAAGGGTAAAGAGAATTGACGAACAGAAAGAGGAGATTGTTGTTGAACTGCTTGAGGCAGCCATACCTATACCTATAACTGTAAAGATGGACTGGGTAAAAGTCATAAGAAGAGAATCTGAAGAGGGTTCTGAAGAGAAGAAGGAAGATTAGAAATGGGAAAGAAAGCAACTGTTGAAGTCATGGTAGACGGGGGTAAAGCTACAGCCGGGCCAGCGCTTGGCGGAACTCTCGGACCATTAAAAGTTAATATCGGCCAGGTTATATCTCAGCTGAATGAAAAGACAAAGGATTTTGCAGGCATGAAAGTTCCCGCAAAGGTTATAGTTGATACTGAAAGCAAAGAGTTTACAATTACAATCGGCACTCCTCCGTCTTCAGATCTTATAAAAAAGGAAGTTAATTTAGAAAAAGGCTCTGGGGAACCTGACAAGGTAAAAGTTGCAGTAATTTCAATGGAGCAGGTTATCAAGGTTGCAAAGATGAAATCATCTTCTCTAATAGTAAACAACCTTAAATCTGCAACAAAGGTTGTAGTCGGCACATGCAATTCATTAGGAATACTTGTTGAGGGGAAGGATCCAAAAGCAGTAATGAGGGAAATAGATGAGGGGAAATATGACAATGTTATAAATGCAGGAAAAACAGAGCCTGATGCTGAAAAGAAAAAGAAATTTCAAACAATGACTGTTGAACTCCAGACTAAATCCAAAGAACTGCAAAAACAGAAAGCTGAAGCCAAGGCAGCTGCTGAGGCTGAGGCGGCAGCAAAAGTTGCAGCAACACCTGCAGCAGGAGCAACACCTGTAGCAGGAACTCCTACACCAACTGCAGCACCCCAAAAGAAAGAAACTGCAAAAACAGAGAAGAAATAAAGGAACATCCATATAATGGGATTAAATAATACCCTAATTTTATATTAATTTAAATCAAAACAGGTAAACCTAAATATGATGAAAAGAGCAACAATTCTTTTTGTAATTCTCTTTGGAGTATCTCTATTGCTCTTTGCATGCCAGCCAACCAAAGTTGCTTCTCCAGATGAACTTTTTCAGCCTGAAGAAGATACGACGAACAATATTATCCAGCTTGAAGCAAAACCAACAATTTATTTTACAAAAATTCCAGGTACTATCCACGGAGATGAGATAATTAATATATATTGGGAGATAGGGAGTGAACTGTCACGTACTATAACCCATACTGCAATTCATTATGACATAAAAAGTCATCCTGAAACATTTACTTTTGAAGATGGACCCCAGGATTCTGGATATCCTTTCCTAACAACTGAATATACGTTAGGAAATTTTTCTGTGCCGGGAGAATTTACTGCTGGTTTTATAGTGCCTAATACTGCAAACAATATTTACTTCAGAGCACATGCAATTATAGACGGCAAGAACTACTGGACTGAAGAGCAAAGTATTGGAATAGTGAGAATTGGATGTACGTTCAATAATCCAGAATGCAACAGCAGTGGAGACTGTATTAACAACCAATGTGTTCTAAAAACAGGATGTGCCTACAGCAACCCCCCATGCGGTTCTGGTTTTAGATGCAGAAACAATGAGTGCATCAGAATGAGCAGCGGAGGAGGCGGAGGATATTAAATCACATGACTAAATCAATAAGAATTAGAAAAAAGGCAAAACTTGGAGAAATATATTGGATACATAATTTGCTTTGGCTGGAATAATGAAAACTGAAGAAAGAGGGGTAACTTTTGCACTGGTTAAACTATAATTTAATTCTTTATATTAATCTGCCAGAAATCTCTTGAAAGTTTTCGGATTTTCTTTAATATTTATAGATTTTAACCTTAATTTATGCAAAACCCGGCTCATCCGACAGATTTATAAAATAAATTAGCAAACCAAAATAGTGGAAGGATTTTAGACCAAGACACATTGGGGATTTAGAAATTTACCTTCTAAACCAAACCTGTGTTCTAACTTGGTCATGAATCCTGCCTTGGGAGCAGGCAATCCCGGTTCGAATCCGGGCAGCCCCATTTTTACAAACCCAAACAACCAAACAAAAAATTTATATCATACTATTACTAATTAATATTATGTTTTGCGGCACAATAGCATTAAGAGAGGAATGGGAGGGTTACGGTAGAGCGATTAGAAAGTCAGTTCTTTCATCTCGCTTATATAGAGATGTCGGCAAATACCAAAGAGGCTCTAACCATGAAAATTGTGATCATTCAAAATTATATGGTGATGGAATTGACTTATTAACAAATAGCAGGGGTTTGATAGTGGCAAGTAAGATAGAAAGAGCAGTAGGTTGCTGCCAAACTATAAGTGATGGACATACTTTGAGCAGAAAAGATCTTAATTTTTTAAGAGACATATTTCGTATTCTGGCAGATTATTATCTTGCAAGAACAGATGTATCAAGATTGCCTAAGGAATTCAGCTAAAATTCTTTAAAATCAAAGTCAATAAATTTATAAATACTTCTAAAATCTCTAATTTAAGGTTCTCGGAAAATGGCAAGGACAAAGAAAGTTGGTTCAGCAGGACGTTTCGGCACAAGATACGGCCTTACCATAAGACAGAGAATACTTGCTGTAGAAAAAAAACAGAAAAAAAAGTACGAATGCCCGTCATGCACAAAACAAAATGTGAAGAGAGTCGCAAAAGGAATATGGTCATGCAGAACATGCAAACATACATTTGCAGGCGGAGCATATTATCTTGGAGGGAAATAAATGGTCGCATACAACTGCCTTGAATGTCAAAAGGAAGTAAAGCATGAATTAGTAAAGAAGAGAGTAAGATGCCCTTTTTGCGGTTCGAAAATATTATACAAACCAAGGACAACAAGCTCCATTTTTGAAGCAATTTAAAATGACAGAAAAAGACACACAGACAAAAATTGAACAACTGCAGATTCTTGAGCAGAATATACAGAATTTTTCTATGCAGAAACAGCAGTTTCAGTCCCAGGTAATAGAAATAGACAATGCACTGTCTGAAATAAAAAAAGGGCCAGAAAAAGTTTATAAGATCATAAGCAATGTTATGATTTTATCTGAAAAAGATCCTATTAAAAAAGAGCTTGAAAGCAAAAAAGAGGTTATAGGTCTCAGGATAAAGGCTGTAGACAAGCAGACAGACCAGCTTAAGGAAAAAGCCTCAAAATTACAGCAGGAAGTACTTGAAAAATTAAAGGAAAAGTGAAAATGGTATGCCCGGAAAGCAAGGTTAAGGACATTGTAGAAGGACTTATTGCAATAGACCAGGACCGCAATCTGCCGAAAAGCGTAAGAATAAAAATAAAGAGAGCGATAGATATACTAGAAAGCGACCAGCATTTAGATTTTAGCATTAAAATAGACAGATCGCTGCAGGAACTTGGGGACGTGGCAGAGGATCCGCAGCTTCCCCAGAATGCCAGAATGCAGATATGGAGTGTTGTAAGCCTGCTGGAAAGCGGGTAGTGCAATCATTATTTTCTAAACTGTAATTTTTTTTAAATAGCAGCGATAACAGAAATATTTATATAGATGTTTATAGTATATTTAACAAAATGGCAAGCGTTTTTGAAAAACTATTTCAGAACAAAACTGAATCAGACGAATTTACAGATGACTACGTTGAGATAAGTTCAAGGCCAGTTGACACATCAGGCAAAGCCAAAGTTATGGTGAGGCCTTTTGTAATTGAGGATTTTGCTGATATAAAACCAGCACTTGATGCCTTAAGAGAGGGTTATACAATCTGTCTTCTTAATATAAAACCCTTAAAGGAAAAAGATCTTGTTGACCTTAAAAGAGCAATAGGAAAACTAAAGAAAACAATTGAAGCCATTGACGGCGACATAGCAGGCGTAGGCGAGGATACAATAATCGCTTCTCCGGCTTTTGCAAGAGTTTACAGAGGAATTGAGGAAGGACCTGCACAGTAATATCTTTTTCGGAATATTCTGCAAAAATAATTTATTCTCATACTTAAATTTTATTAAACAGCTATTTATTTGCAGAAAAGCTTTTTGTTTACAGAACATTAAATAATTAATTAGGAATAAAAAAATGCCCTTAAAGGTAGAATAGACTTTGTGTTAGTTACTCCCTATAACTAGAGGGATCAAGTTACAAAATAACTAGAAAGTCACCCCCAAAAAATTAATTCAATCTTAATCTTCCTTCTAATGCCTTTATTGCTTTTGAAAATTCTTTTACTTTGTTAGGATTCTTCTCTTTTAGAAGTCCTGTTCTATATTTATTTAATTCTTGCATTAATTTTGTACAACTTCTACACATAATTCCTGGAGAACCTGCCCTAGGCACAAAAGCCTGTTGTTCAGAGGCTTCGAATATTTTATCGCAAGCAGGACATTTAACTTTCTTTATTTCTATTCTTCTACCGAATATAGACATAAAAAAAATATGCATAAAAGCTATATAAAGGTTTTGCTTTTTTGAGGGACGATTGTAACTAATGATAGTTTAGATAAA
>Ga0209541_10007949_pt1 | contig 17681 bp, 25 predicted proteins | sample RifCSPlowO2_01_FD_184027 | JGI IMG/M metagenome (GOLD analysis project Ga0209541, IMG submission 184027) | Groundwater microbial communities from Rifle, Colorado - Rifle CSP2_plank lowO2_0.1 (SPAdes) (version 2) | ecosystem: Environmental > Aquatic > Deep subsurface > Groundwater | place...
TTGGAGGTAATGATATGTCTTTGGATGAAGCCCGTGCAATTATCAGTTCTGTTGGTGATAAATTAAGTCCTGATGCAAAAATGATATGGGGTGCACAAATATCTCCTGAAATGGAGAAATCAATAAGAGTCATGATTATAATTACCGGAGTAAAATCAGCTCAAATTGTCGGCGGAGAATTGCCTATTGATTTGAAAAAGCAGGTTGAAATGGAAGATGAGTTTGGAATTGAATTTTTGGAGTAAAGATGAAAGATAATATATTATTTAGTGAAGAGACAGAAGTTCTGTGAGAGATTACACTTTCAGAGTATATTCTATTGAAAAACATTGGGCAGGAGATCCTGGCGGAAAAATGGAAGATATGCCTGGAAATTTCCTCGAACAGGAAGTAAGTATAGTTGGATGTACTCATCCAAATCATATTGAAGCAATTGCTGCAAAGAATAATTTAAGATTAACTCAACTCCATAAAGAAACAACCAATGAACCAGAGGGATATGCAAAATTAAAACACGATCAACTAGTTGGCGATGTTAGAAATAATCCAGAAAAGTATATTGGAATGATTAAAGGTGCTGTTAAAAGATTTTTATAATTTTCTCCAAACATTTAAAAACTATATTTTTTCTATAATATCATGTTCAACTTAAAATCATTTGCAAAACAATGCGTAAGAGTTTGGTATTTAATGAGAAAACCAAGCAAAGACGAGTTCACAACAGTTGCAAAAGTTTCTGCAATAGGATTAATTTTAGTAGGTGTGATTGGATTTGCTATTAATATTATTATGAATTATTTAGGATTGTCTTGATCTGAGATAATAAATTTTATAAATGATTGGTTGATAAACTAATGATGGCTGGAGATACTCTTAAACAAAAACTTGGAGAATATGTTAAAGTAAGAATAAGGGAGGGACAGGGTTCTCCAAATGAATACAGAGGATTTTTAATGGATTATGATAATGATTTTTTAAGCATACGCAGCGACGGAAAAGAAGTAATTTTGTCCCGCGGAGTTGTGAGAAATATTGAAAAAGCATTTCTTGATGAACCATAAGACACTGTAAAGTTAATGGGACATACAGAGTTTATCTTAAATTTGTTTAGCCTAAAATTAAAGATGTTGTATTAAAAATATTAGTTAATCGACGATAATTTCAATATCACTAATATCAATAAAAAATTAGTAGTTGTTAAAATCGCTAAGATGTTCTGCCATATCATGACAAACAGTATCGAACCATAAAAAGATTTATAAACCTAAGATTTTAAATAATATTAACGGCTTCTAAGTTGGTTAATGCTTAGTTGGGCGTTGATAAAATAATAAATTAAAATGAAAAATAAAATGAAAGGAGAAAATAACTTACAAAGTAAGAGTATCTTAAGGGAAAGATACATCGACAATATTGAAGGAGGATACATCGAAGGAACCTTGGTTCCTTAGATTTAGATTAATGATATTTATAATAAAAGTAACCACAAATAAAGAAGACAAAGCATTAGAATTAATCAGTGCAAAAGTTCATAAAAAGAATTTGTTAGTTTATAGTCTGGCTCGGCCTCATGGACTTAGAGGATATATTTTTCTCGAGGCCGAAGATAGGGATTCTGCTGAAGAAGCTGCTTATAATCTTCCATATGTAAAAGGAATTATTGGAAAAACTGTTGAATATAATGAAATTAAAAACATGATAGAACCAATTATGGAAGAAATTAATATTGAAAAAGGAGATATTGTTGAAATTATTGGAGAACCGTTCAAGAAAGAAAAAGCAAAGGTTATCAGAATTGACAAATCCAAGGGCGAGGCTGTTGTTACGCTTTTAGCTGCAGTAGTTCCGATTCCAGTTACTGTTAAATTAGATAATGTCAAAGTAATAAGAAGAGAAAAAGACGGCAGAGAAGAAGACGATTCAAAATCTGAAGATGATGATGCAGAAAAATCAAGAACAGAAGACATTGAAGAAGAATCAGTTCCTCTTGGAGCAGATGAACCTAAGATTAATTATGACAAACCTACTGGAGGCTTGATTCCTGATGAGTTTTGAATAAAAATTAATATTAATTTTTTCAAAAGCGTTAAACAAACTTCAAAAGCGAAGATTTAAAAACAAAGATAATAAAATAAATAAAATGCAAATCAAATTATTAATTGACGGCGGAGATATGAAACCCGGGCCTGCTGTAGCTCAGCAACTGGGGCCTAAAGGGATAAACCTGGGAAAAGTTATATCCTCGGTAAATGAAGCAACAAAAGAATTCAAAGGAATGAAAGTTCCTGTGGTGTTGGATATTGATGAAAAAACAAAAAATTTTACAGTCCATACTTCATCTCCTCCAAGTTCTGAATTACTTAAGAAAGAGCTTAATTTAGAGAAAGGAGCTGTAGACCACAAAAATTCAAAGGTTGGAAATGCTTCGATTGAAGATGTTATAAAAGTTGCAAAAATAAAATATTCAAACATGCTTGATAAAGATTTTAAAACTGCTGTTAAAACTATTTTAGGAACCTGTGCTTCAATTGGGATTTTTGTAGAGAATAAAGAACCTAAAGAATTGATTGGAGAGGTTATTGCTGGAAAATTCGACAAGGAGATTGAGAACAAATCAAATGAGACTTCTGTTGAAAAAAGAAAAATGCTGAATGAGTTTTTTAATAAGATTAAAGCTGAACAAGAAGCTAAAGCTCAGGCAGCTAAATCTGAAGAAGAAGCTAAGGCAGCTGCAGCAGGTGCTCCTAAAGATGGCGAGGTTAAAACTGCAGATACAAAAACAAAAACTGCAGATACCAAGACAAAACCTGCAGATACAAAAACAAAGACTGCTGAAAAACCCGTAGAAAAAAAGAAATAGGATTAGTCTGTCTTTAGATAGTTTTATAAATTAAATTATATCTTTATTTTAATAAGGGGCTATGGGGTAGTCTGGTTAGCCTTCGAGGTTTGGGACTTCGCGACCCCAGTTCAAATCTGGGTAGCCCCATAATATAACAATAAATTTAAAAACTAAGTTTTAGAGGATAAAATATACAAAAAATGTCAAAGACTAAAAAAGCAAAATCAACAGGAAGATTTGGAGCAAGATATGGATGCAGAGTCAGAATTAAAATCAGAGAAATCGAGGGCAATCAGAGAAAAAAACAACAATGCATTTTTTGCAAAGGAACTGCAAAAAGATTATCAAAGGGAATTTGGGAATGCAAAAAATGTGGAAAAAAATTTACGGGACATGCTTATTATCTTGCTGAGGAATAGAAAGAATTAAATAATATTGTTAGTATACAATAAAATGGCACAATACAAATGTTTTAAATGCGGGAAAAAAATATCGAGCTCGTTACTTGAAAAGAGATTTCTATGCCCTGGTTGTGGAGCAAAGATTTTCTACAAACCAAGAAAATATGTTGCAAAGATAAAGGCAATTTAAGGGATAGTTTTAAATACTAACGGGGGGGATTTTAAAATAATATGGAATTAGACAAAGAAACACAGGAAAAAATACAACAATTGCAAAATTACGAACAGACAATGCATGGTTTGCTTATGCAAAAACAAGCGTTTCAAATGGAATTGTCTGAATCTAAAAATGCAATTGAAGAAATAAAATTTTCAAAGGGAGATGTGTTCAAGCTCGTCGGAAATATAATGATTAAATCTGATAAAAAGAAAATTGAAGAAGATTTGAAAAGAAAAAAAGAGCTTTTGGAACTTAGGTTAAAATCAATAGAAAAACAAGAAGAGAATATTGAAAAACAAGCTGAAGAATTGAAAAAAGAAATTATGAAGAAAATCAAATAATCACAATAAAATATAAATATTAGAGTGTGATTTACAAAATATGTTAGTATTATCAAGGCACAGAGACGAATCAATTATTATCGGAAATAATATTGTTGTTACAATTGTGGATATTCGCGGAGACAAAGTAAGACTGGGAATTGACTGCCCCCTGGAAATTCCTGTGCATAGAAGAGAAGTTTACGAGGCTATTCAGAGAGAAAATTTGAGAGCGTCAGAAAATGAATATTCTTCATTCAAGAAAAATCTTATTGAAGGCAACTTTGAATCTGCTTACGACGTATTCTACAGAAACCAAGGAGAGTTTGGAAGTCGTGAAGAAATTGACAGAATGGTTTATGGATTAAAAAAAGCTAATTCTAACAGTTAAAATCAATGATAGTTATATTCTAAATGATGTTGTTTTTTACTCTGTATAACATCACAGAAATCTTTATAAACTTCTCACTATAATTTTATGTATGGTATTTGAAAGCATAAAAAGAGCGTTTTCTGGAGGCGACGACGAACCTGAATACATTGAGATAGATTTAGGAAGAGAAGTTAAAAAATCAAAAGTCATTGTAAGGCCTTTTGTTCTTAAAAGTTTTGAAGATGTTAATCCTATTTTAAACAGTTTGAGAGAAGGCTATACAATTGGAATTATTGATATTAAGCAGCTTCGGGCAAAAGATATTATAGAGCTTAAAAGAGCAATTTCTAAAATTAAGAAAACAGCTGATGCTTTGGAAGGCAGTATTGCAGGTTTTGGCGAGAACATAATAATAGTTACTCCGCAATTTGCAGAAATTCACAGGCCAGTTTCTCATCCTGAACACAAGCAAAGTTCTGCTCATGATATGATGAGAGAATAGAATTCTAGAATATTATTAAGGATATAAAATATTATAAACTGAGACTATGAGATTTATTTATGGGATTAAAAAAGAGTTTAAGAGCTTGAAAAACTATTTATAATAGATTTTTGAGTAGATTGCAGGATGAAATTGAACAATATAGAAATCTAAATAAAAATCCTAACCCTAATTCTTAAATACTCCTATTATATACAATATTATGAACCCTGTTAAAATATTATACGTTGAAGCAAGACAAAAGAAATTTGACTTTGATGTTTCTAATAAGGAAATTGAAAAACTTCCTCGCAAATTGATTCTTGCCTATTCTGTACAATATAAAGAATTAGCCAATCATATGAAAAAACTATTAGAAAAAAAGAAAATTAAGATTTCAAAATTTATTCAGGTTTTAGGATGCTCAAGAATCAGCAATAAAGAAAATCTCCCTGTGTTTTTGATTTCAACAGGAAAATTTCATGCAGAAAATCTTTATTTTCAGGCTCCTATTATATATGTATTGGAAGAGAATAAGATAAGAAAAGTCTCTGAAGAGGAGATAAATAAAATAAAAGCACATAAAAAAGCAGCTTGGATGAATTTCTTGAATGCTTCAAGAGTAGGAATAATTGTTTCAACAAAACCAGGGCAGGAAAATATGAAAAAAGCCATTGAACTAAAGAAAAAAATTGAAAAGAAATATAAAAATAAAAAACAGGCTTTTTTGTTTGTTTCAGATAATATTGATGTCAGCCAGTTTGAAAACTTTGATATTGATTCATGGGTAAATACTGCCTGCAAGGGAATTAGCGTCGATAAAACTTCTGTGATTAACCGTGATGAACTGCCTAAACTGTAATTTTCACTACTCAACATAAACAAAAAATTTTATATTCTAAAAAACAATAATCTTTAAAAACCTGTCATAACTTGAAAATTATAACATGATAAAAACGAAAAACATCACATTATGTTTATTGACAACAATCTTGACTATTTTTGTTATCGGAGTTGTTAGTGCTGCATCATTAGATGTTATTGGAACTCCGGTTATACCTGCTGGGCCATTGAATCATAATGCAGGAAGTTTTCAAATTACTTTTGATTTAAGAAATTCAGGACTTGCTGCCTCACTTATTCCTTCAACTTTAATGACTTCAGGACAAATATCTTCTGTTACTATTAATAAAAACAGCATAGGAGATGGTTCAACTACTCCTGTAACAGAAACTATAACAGCAACACTGTCTTTTCAATCTTATCAGAGTGGCAATCTTAATGGAAAGCTTATTATAACTCCAAGCGGTTCTGGTTCTCCTGAAGAAATATCCTTTAATATACCTATAACTAGTGTATCTTCTCTTGAAGTTTCAACTCCTACTACACTTACTCAATCTCAAAATTCTACTTTTATTATTACTAATAAAGGAAATACTGTTATTACTCCAGTTGTTAATGTAGATCCTATTACATATGACAGCAAGACTTTAACAGTTACATCATCGCCATCTCCTTTAACTGCTCTTAATCCAGGAGCAACACAAACAATTACTTTAACTGCTACAATCCCAAGCAATGAAGAATCATTATTAGATGGCGCAACAACTTCTGTGAGAATAACTGCTACTGGAATTGCAGATATAATTAAAACATTAAATGTTGAAAGTTCTTATTGTGAAATTGGAAGCATTGGAAATTTAGAAATTGACAGAATAAAGTTTACTAATAATGGAAGATTTGGGGACAAGAATGACTGGTATTTGACAGATGAAATTGAAGTAGAAGTTAAAGTCAACAATAATAATGCTGATGAAAAAATAAAAGATGTTATTGTTGCTTGGGGATTATATGATAAATCAACAGGCAATTTTGTTGTAGAAGATGAAGAGAGCAGTTTTAATTTAGATAAAAAAGGACAGTCAAATGATGACAAGACAATAACTTTCACATTTGTTATAGATCCTAATGATTTTGATACAGACTTTAGTGAAAGTGATTTTGAATTTTTAGTAAAAGCTTACAGCGACGATTTAGGTGAAAATGTTCAATGCAATTCAATGGTTGAAAAAGACATTACTATTAGAAAAGATAATGATTTGGTTATATTAGATAATATTGTTCTTTTATCAGATAACATTCCTTGCAAGGGTATTTTAGAAGGAAATTTTGATGTCTGGAATATTGGAGACAGCAGTGAAGACGATATATCAGTGAGAGTTTTCAATACTGAATTAGGAATTGATGATAAAATTAAGATAGGAAGTCTAGATGTTTTAGAGGATAAAAGTTCAGTTGATTTCAGATACAATATTCCTCAAAATGCAATTGAAAAATCTTATGTATTAAACTTTGAAGTACTTGATGAATATGGAGATGTCTTTGAAAGCGATGACAATGATCTTGCTGAATTTGCATCAAAAAGTTTCCAAGTGTCTGGAAGTTGTCAGGCACAAGCAGGAGTTCTTTTGATTACTGCAAATCTTGATTCTGAAACACCAACTGCAGTTGCAGGAAAACAAGTTATTGTTAATGCTGTTTTAAAGAATCAGGGAAATGCAGAATCAACTTACATAGTCTCTATTGAAGGAAACAGCGGCTGGTCAAGTTTAACATCAGTAAATCCTAACACAGTTACTTTGGCTCCAGGAGAATCAAAAACAGTAAGCATTATATTAAGAGTAAATGATGATGCTTCTGGAGAGAATGAGTTTACAATCAAAGCGAATTATAATGGGCAAGTTACAGAACAACCAGTTATTCTTACTGTTGGTTTATCATCAGGAGGCCAGACAACTGATTTAGGACCTTTTGTACAGCACATAAGTGATAACTGGTTTATTTATTTAATAATAATAGTTAACTTAATATTAATCATAGCAATAATCTTAGTTGTAAGAAGAATGCTTTCACCTGGCGTTCCTATGTAAATAGGTAATTAATTCTTGTTAGTTGATAATAGTGTTCTTTTATAACAATGTTTTAATAGGAAGATTTATTTTATTATCAATATGTCACTAAAAGATATGCAAAAAGATGTGAATGACTGGGTATCACAGTTTAAAACAGGTTATTGGCCTCCACTTTCTATTAATGCACAAATATCTGAGGAAGTATAGGTGAATTGTCGAGGGAATTAAATGACAGATATGGCGGAAGAGTTAAAAAATCTTCAGAAGATACAAAGGATATTGATGGAGAAATCTGTGATATTATGTTTGCATTAATCTGCCTTGCTAATTCTCATAACATTAATCTTGATGATGCATGGAAAAAGATGATGGAAACCAGATGCTATAAAAGGGACAATAATAGATTTGAGAGAAAAGAGAGCTAATTATTTAAACATATCTTTCTTGTTAATCTTATGAAAATAAAAGTGAACCGAGGGTATTTGATTTTAGTAAGGTATTTGATTTTGCTGGCATTAGTCTTTAGTTTGGAAGTTATCTATAAGATATTTACTCCGATTACAATTTATCCAGTTATCTGGCTGCTTAGAATTTTATTTGACAGTGTTATTTTAAACGGAAGTTTTATTCTTATTAATTTTGAAAAACCAATTGAGATTATTTCTGCGTGCATTGGGAGTTCTGCATATCTTTTGCTATTAATATTAAATCTGAGTGTTCCTATGCAGGCTAGAAAGAGAATTTATTCACTAATTGTTTCAATTTTATTGTTCCTTGCATTGAATGTATTAAGGATAGTTTTATTTGCTTCTTTGTATGCAAACGACTTTAAGTATTTTTATTTTACTCATAAAATATTTTGGTATGCATTTAGCACTTTATTTGTTGTTTTAATATGGTTTTTTGTTGTTAGATTTTATAATGTTAAAGATATACCTATTTATTCAGATTTAAAGTATTTAATTAGAAAGATTTAGTTGATTATAGTGAAAGACATAAGTCTTTCCCTAAATAGTCAACGACAAACTGAGGAAATATTAAAGTCGTTGACTATAAGAGGATTTAATTTTCCTTTTTCTTTGAATTATGAGATAAATTAAAACAATAATTAAGGAGATAGTAATCAACAACAGAGTTATTAAATTTAAATTTTGTTCAATTATCTGCATGTTTTCTCCAAATATATAACCCATTAAAATCAGGATTGCTGTCCAGATTCCTGCACCTAACACGGTGTAAAATGAAAACTTAAACAAGTTCATTTTTGAAAATCCTGCTGGAATAGATATTAACTGCCTTATCACTGGAATAAGTCTTCCAATAAAAGTTGTTATCTCGCCGTGCTTTTCAAAAAATCTGTCAGATTTGTCTAATTTATTTTGATTTAATAAAAATGCTTTTCCATATTTGTTCACAAGTTTATTTATTGTTTTTCTCCCTAAATAATATGCAAAAAAATAATTGAATAACGCTCCTGCAAAACTTCCTAAAACTCCTACAATAAATACTAACAGAAAAGACATTTCCCCTCGCTGAACCAGAACTCCTGCAGGAATCAAAATAACCTCGCTTGGAAAAGGAATAAAAGAGCTTTCTATCGCCATTAAAATGAAAATGCCTAAGTAATCCAGAGCTCCTATTGTGCTTACTAAGAGATTTACTATCTGATGAAATGACTCGGTTATTGTCATAGGAGAATTATGAAATTTTGGTTTATATTTGTTTTGTTATTGAGATAAGACTTAATTATTTTTTAAGAACTATATAAATTTCCAGTTAATCTTAACTAATCTTCTAGTTGTTTTAATTCTTCCTGGTCTTTTTTAATCCTATCGCGAACTTCCTGGAGTCTATTCTTCTTATTCTTTATGTTATCCAATTCTTTTTTTGCTTCGTCTATTTTTTTTTCTATATTTTCAAGTTCTGAGCTATTACTACTCTCATCTTTGTTTAGTTTTCTAATTTTTATGCTTGTTTCCTTTGGGCTTATTTTTCTTTTTACAATATGAACTATAAAGAGTAAAGCAATAATTGCTAAGATTATTCCTCCGATATAATATGAAGTTTTTGAGCTTGCAAAAGATTTAATATTTGAAATTGCTGCTCCTGTTATTTTTCCTGACTGAACAGTATTTTCTGTTTCTTCAGGAACTTTGTCAACAACCTCTGTTTTAGGTTCTGCAGTTTCTTCAATAGGCTGTTCTGTCTCGTTTTCTGGAATTACCTCGGTTTCATTTACAGTTTCATCTGTTGTCACAAGTTCTTCAGCAGGAAGATTCCCAGTTGTTAATTCAACTTCGCCAGGTATAAAATCTATATAAATTGGTTCATTGGTTGAGATACTCTCAAATTTTTGATTGAGTATACTTTCTCCATCTTTTTTTAATGTAACAATTAAATCAATATGTTCTCTGGCTCCTACTGCATTAATAACTAATTCTCCATTACCGGTGTCATTATGAAAACTTTCAAGAGTGGTTAATTTTTCTGCTTCCCTAATTATCACAGATATTCTATGTTCAGGAAGAGTTTTTATATTTATATCCAAAGCCAGAGCTAATGGAGATATAACTAGAAGAATCAATAGAATTATAATAATTATTTTGCTCACCATCTTTTCTAAAAGTTTAAGATTTTCCTATTTATAAACTTTTTTATGATTTATTTGTGGGTATTATCATACATTATTTCTGTATTTTATTGATAATAGGTATAAAAACACCGATGATAAAATGCCTGAAGAGTTTGTTAAAATATCTTTAATATCCAAATATCTTCCTGGAACAAAGAGCTGATGAATCTCATCTGATACTCCATAAAGAACTGCAAACAAAATTCCTAAGAACAATAAGGGTTTGTCAATCTTTCCTTTTAATAAAGAAATTAATAAAAAAAGAGCTAAAAAGAAAAATGCAGAAAAATGATAAGTTATTGATTTTATTGCAATGTTTTTCCCAGGTTCTCCAGGAAAAGTTAAAGTTGAAACATAGAATATTGCAATGGCTATAAATAATGTGATTATCCAGGAAACTTTGTTATGTTTGTCAAACCATGAGATAAATTTTGGAATCATTTTCACCTCTTTAGTAGTATAATATAATAGGAGAAACACTTAAAAACCTTTATTGTTGCCTATTATATAAGATGAACCAAGAACAAATAATGCAAATACAAATGCTAGAGCAAGAGGCTAATCAGCTTAATGAACAGCTGCAATTAGTTGAACAAAATATTAATGAAATGACTGAGCTAAGCATGAGTTTGAAAGAGGTTGATGAACATAAAGAAGGAGATGAAATTCTAGCTAATCTTGGTAAAAAGATTTATCTCCCTGTAGAGATTAAGGATAAAGAACTTATTGTTGAGGTTGGCAGGGGCAACTTGGTTAAGAAAAGTGTTTCTGAAACTTTAAAGATTATTGACGAACATATTAAGAAATTAAAACAAGGCAAAGAACAGATTACTTGCAGAGTTGAAGAAATTCAAGGTGAGATGATTAAATTGATAAATATTCTTCAAAAAGAGCAAAGTAAAGAGAAGTGATTAATTTACTTTTTTTAAAAAATTTTCATAAGAAAGAACTCCTAATTCGGTTATTATTTTTGTAATATATTTTTTTGGAACAAATTCAAATGCAGGATTTTTTATCTTTACTAATTTTGGAGCTTGATTCCAGACCTCATTCAAGCTTCTCTGCTCTATTGATACTGATTTTTTTGTGAACTTCCAGGAATCTGCTATTATATACAATGGGATTTTATTTTGCCCTGCAATTCTTGCAATTAGTTCTGAACCTATTTTATTTATAATTCCTTTTTTTGTTAAGGCATCCGCCCCTAAAAATATTTTGTCTACTTTATCTAGGGCTTCTCCTAAAGCATTGTCTGTAAAATGAGTTACTTTAATTTTTGCCCTGCTTAATTCTTTTGCGGTTTTTCGTCCCTGGTATAATGGACGGGTTTCTGTATTGTAAACCTGGAATTTTTTCCTTTTCCTTTTTGCATAGATTAAAGACTGAATTACATTTGTAGAATGGCAATGTGTAAAAATAACGTCGCTGTTTTTGATTATTTTTAAAACCTGCTTGTTTATTTTCTCCTGAATTTCTCTAAAGTGCTGAAGGATTTCTTTTTCAGATTTTTTTTCTGCTAAGTTTAAAACTTTCTCCAGCATTGGCTCTGTAGGCCTTATTGACAGGATTTTATTTTTAGAATATTTTGTCGGAGACAATTGATAGGCACTAAGCCCTGCTTTTGCTATATTTGAAGCCCCCTGAATTTTAATTGATTTTATGTTCTCCAGAATTTGGTTAAACCTCTTTTTGTTTTTCATAAAAAAAATAAGATATAGGAGTATAAAAATCTGTTGTAAGAATATTTAAAAGTACTGAATTCCTTACAAATTAGAAAAAGGTGAAAAATGTTAGAGATGCTAGTCAATCCTATGAAAGCAGAAAAGCGCCCTTGGGAAATGTTTTTTGTAGGAGCGTTTTATGCAACTGTATCTTTAATTTTAACAAACTGGATTTTTTCAGGAGACCCTGTTCTTTCCAAATATACTGGAATTTTAGTTGTAACTTTTTGTGTTATGTTTTCTATTCCATTTATGTATTTTGCATTAAAAAACGAAGAAGAAAAAGACTTGCAAATAGTTGGGTTTAAACGACTATTGTGGGAGCATGGCAAGGCATTAAATTATATGATGTTTTTATTTATGGGATTTGTTGTTGCATTTTCTTTTTGGTATATAGTTTTTTCCGACGGTAATCAGAATTTTAGAGCACAAATAGAAACTTATTGCATGATTAATAAGCCTGCTTATTTTGATGAGTGTGTTTCTGAATATGGAATAAAGACAATTTCAAAAACCACTGCTTTTTTGACAGCTAAGGAAAAAATTGTTAATATTTTTGCAAATAATATTTATGTCTTGATTTTTACGATGGTGTTTAGTTTGATTTTTGGGGCTGGCGCTATTTTTATTTTAGCATGGAATGCAAGTGTTATTAGTGCTGCGATTGGGATTTTTTCAAAATCAAGTTTAGCAAACCTTCCTATTGGTTTGGCAAGATATATGATTCATGGAATTCCTGAAATAGGGGCATATTTTGCAGGAGCTCTTGCAGGGGGCATTATCAGCTTTGCCGTTATTAAACACGATGTTCAAACAGAAAAGTTCTGGATAATCTTGCAGGATTCCTTAAATTTAGTCATATTATCCGTAGTAATATTGTTTGCTGCTGCTTTAATTGAAGTGTTCATTACTCCTGCGTTGTTTTAGATAATATAAATCATTTTATACTAATTGTTCTTTTTTAATTAATGAATAATGAAATAACTCTTGGGCAAGCATTGGACATAGCAGTTGAAAAACAAAAAAAAGGGAGACTGCAGGAAGCTGAAGATATTTATAGAAATATTTTGGAAAAGTATCCTGAAAGCCATAATGCCTTGCATCTGTTAGGTTTGATTAAATATCAAAAAGGTTGTTATGGAGATGCTATTGAGAAGATTGCTAAAGCTATCAAGATAAAGCCTGATGTAGCTATTTATCATCATAATTTGGGGATGGTTTATGATAGGTTGGGCAATTTTAAAAAATCCGAAGAACATTTTAGAAAAGCTTTGGAAATAAGATCTGATTATCCTAGTGCTTATCTTGCTTATTACAATATTGCAATCTCTTTAAGGGATAGGGGGAAATTTTTAGAAGCAATAAAATATTATGACAAAACAATAGAACTAAATCCTGATTTTTATGATGCTAGATGGAATAGGGGTCTTGTTTTACTTTTTTTAGGAAGATTTGAACAAGGTTGGGAAGAGTATGAATACAGATTCAAAAAGGAATCTCCTATTGACCCAAGAATTTTTAATGGAATGAAATGGGATGGTTCTTTTTTAAGCGGAAAAAGGATTTTGATTGTTTCAGAACAGGGTTTTGGGGATAATCTCCAATTTTTAAGATATGTTCCATTAGTTAAAGAAAAAGGAGGTTATGTTATTTTAGAATGTAAAAGAGAATTAAAAAGATTATTTGAAGATTTTTTAGGTGTTGATGAATTTGTTGAGAAGAAAGATAGATTAGATTGCAGATATGATTATTATATACACTTAATGAGTCTTCCCAGGTTGTTTGATACTAATTTAGAAAATATCCCCAATAAAATTCCTTACCTAAAGGCCGGTTTTAAACTTTCTGAAGATTTGATGAAAGAGTTTGAGACAGAAGATTTCAAGGTAGGCATTTCTTGGGCAGGAAATCCTAATCAAGCAAATGACAAAGAGAGATCTGTGGATTTTAATAAATTTGAGACCTTGAAAATTCCAGGAGTTAAATTATTTTCTTTACAAAAGGGAAGAGCTTCAGAGGAATTAGAGGATAATGAAATTGTTAATCTTGACATGTATATTGATGATTTTGCAGATACTGCTTCTATCATAGATAAACTAGACTTAATTATTTCAGTAGATACTTCAATAGTTCATTTGGCAGGAGCTATGAATAAACCTGTATGGGTTTTATTATCCCACCCTTTTGATTGGCGTTGGCTCTTGGATAGAAAAGATAGTCCTTGGTATCCTAGTATGACTTTATTTAGACAACCAAAAAAAGGAGATTGGAACTCTGTTTTTGAAAGTGTTAAAAAAGAGTTAGAGATGTTAGTGAAAAGTAAGAAAAGAAATGGCTAAATTTAAAAATTCTATTTACTTGGTTATTTCATAAAGAGGGGTAAAAAAATGAAATACTTTTGCAAAAATTGCAGTCGGGGTTTTGAGAAAAAAATTGATAAATGTTATTTTTGCGGAATGGATTCTATTGAAAGAGAAAAAGATGCTGAAGAATTAGTTGTAGAAGTTGAGGAGTTGCTGAAGGGTTAATTGTCTTCACTGAACCTATCTGCATATTCTCCTAAGATGAGTAATTGAAACTTTTCAGATGCTTGAAGAATCTCGCAATCTTTGAAATTTATTTCATAGCAGTTTTCTTTAGCTTCTTTTATAGAGGTTTTATTAGATTGCTGAATTTTTATAACCGTATTTATATCTGAATCCCAGCAATTTATAAATGTTTGATTGTTTTCCTGAGCATAAGTCTTATTAAGAACTGCAGATTTAATCTCTAATCCTGAATCTCCTAAAAAACCTGCAAGATTTGCCATTGCGATTATGCTGTCTTCGCAGTCGGCTATTTGGTCTCCTAATGAGAGATAAACCGTTCCAAAATCTCCATAATTTCTTGCAAATTTGATTTGATTATCTGTTGTATTAATTTCAACATATTCTAAATCTCTAGGATCGTTTCTAAGATTAACTGCATAATCCCCGATAACTTGTCCTGTCGTGCTGATGACTGGGAATTTTGCAGAATAAAATACTAATTCTCCTAATTTTGTTTTTTGAAATTCCAATCCATTATATTTAAATTTATCAATATATTTTAGTTTTATATATGGAATTAAAACTATGATTAAAAGTACTGCTAGCATTAAGAAAACTGCCAATCTTAATTGAGAATTTTGTTTTTCTTTTTGAAATTGATCAGTTGTTGTCTTGGTTTGTTCTATTCTCTCTTCTGGTCGTTTCTGTTCTTCATTAGATTTTCCTGATATATTCCTTGCCTGATTGTCTCGGAGAATATTATTATATTCTTCCTCAATTTTTTCCTCTTTCATCTTATAAAAAGGAAAAATTAGTTTTTAAAGTTTTTCGAGATAGATTATATACTTTTGTTTAAAGGATTATTACTCGGCTCTTAATAGTTTGAATAAAAGTGCATCTGCGTATTTTGTTTGATTTCCTAAGTTTGCAGTTATGAAAATGCAATTGTCTTGTTGTAAGATGTTTTCTTTAACCTCGGATTCAGAGTCATAGTCTATTTCTTGAATAATAATTATATTATCTTCTGAGCAGTTTTTTACTGGAAAATTTCCCTTGCAGTTTTCTTCATCTAAACAGGCATTGTTAAATCTTGCAACAAAAGGATTTATATTTCTTGAAATTTCATATATTGGCTCTTGATAATCTCCTACGAAGTAAAGTGGTTTATTTGCATAATTTTGCAGGGTTAGATAATTAAAAAATGAGACATCTTTTACTTCTTCTGGATTGTACTTTGTTACAAAATCATATCCTTGAACATTGAAATGCCAATAGCCTGAATTATCTTGTAAAAATTCTATTCCCTTATATTCTATTTTCTTAGAGTTAGTATTGTCTTCGCTGTTTCCTGAAAGTGCATAACCAAGAGTGCTGAATAGCATTAATGCTATTAAAATTATTCCAATGATAAACTGATTTTTTTTCCTTTTTTTATCTTGTTCACTTCTGGTTATTATTTTTTTCATTTATATTTATGTGAAAATTGATATTTAAAGGTTTTTGTGGCAGGGTTATTTAGAAGCGAAATCTTTTTAATGGCTTTTTTGTATTTAATAGGATGAAAAAGAGTTATTTAATTTGGATTGTTGTGATAATCTTAGCTTGGGTTTTATTTTTCTATTTAAAGGATGGTTGGTCGAATGATTCTATTCTTGCCTCTGTTTGTAAAGGTAGTTTAGAAAAGATTAAGAACGAAAATCCTGCATATTTTTTAGAGCTTTATGAAAAGGCAAAGACTGAAACTAATGGAGTTTTAAGTGGTAATTGTAAGTCTGGAGAAGACCTTGCAGATTGTATAGATAGACTTGATATATATCTTGAACATATGAATTGTATGGCTAAGTTTCTTAATCAATCAAATTTATCTGAAAAAGAGATTAAAGAAATTAGGGATTTGGCAGAAATTTCTTAATGAGATAACATAATCATATTCTATATTTAAAAATTATAAAGGAAGTAATAAATAGTGGTGCAGGTAAAATAAGTATTTGGAGTTTCACTAACACCCTCAAAAAAAAGAAAAAGAAAAAAAAGAAAAAATTAAACTATTTACGCAGTAGTTGCACTAGCTATTGGATATACTTGATTAAATCCAATCTCGCTTGAAACTCCATCCTTAACGGTTGCGACTGCTAATTTTGTTTCAGCAGCTTCATAACCTGCAGCTAACATAGCAATCTTATTATCACTATAAGGGGATTTAACAACTTTGATGATGTATTGTCCAGAGCCTGCCTCAGTTTCTTTAGTGAAATCTGCACCACATAATGGTGTATCACTGCCTAAAATTTTAGCAGCAGCCTGATTAATACAGCTTCCACCGATAACTAATAAGTTTTTACCTGCAACAGAACTAACTTCCTTATCTGTGACAATCATAATTTGACCGCCACCCCCAGAACTACTTGTTTGTCCAGGTGTAATTGTAGCTGAATTCTCAGCCATATACACTTGAGCATAAATTTGCTCATCAGGATAACTTATAGTTCCTTTTGGTTGGTCTGAATCACTTGCATCTTTGGTCATTAAAGTTCCGAATAAATCTCCTCTATCAGTTAATTTATTGTCACTTGCTCTTGTAGCAGACCATGTTGAATCAGCAAAAGACCAAGTATCTTCAATAGTATCAATTCCAATTTGCGCATCACTTGATGGATTTGCAATCTCAACAATTATTGCTTCATAATTATTGTTATCATCTTGCTCTTCAAAGATGATTAATGCTGGTTTGATAATATTTCCACCCCCATCTGCTTCTACAAGGAATACAGTTACAGTACCATTAGAACGAATAGTATTTGCAGCTAATTGATTTCCATATGTGATATTGAAATTCAATTTTCCAATCGCTGCTGTACTAGAAGTACCATTATTAGATATATTAGTCACACCATCATCAATTGATGCAATACCTCCAGATAAAGGCACAAAATTAACATTGGTATAACCGTCTCCATCAGGAAACTTTAGATTAGTTAAATTTGTCCCTACTACATCTAAACGATCCCAATTAGTCAAGTTTATAGCCAAAGGTTCATAAAATGCAACCTTAGCGCCTTTTGAAGTCTGAATTGTTGGATAAATTATCGCGTCATTAGCACTACTATCTGGTTGATTAATAGTTACTTTATAATCTTCTGAAGCAGAAGTATGAAGTCCCATCATTGTTACTGTATAAGATTTTCCACCAACACTTAAAGTACCAGAACCATCTTTAGTCCAAGTAGTTTCATAAACATCTCCTGAAAATA
>Ga0209541_10007951_pt1 | contig 17676 bp, 18 predicted proteins | sample RifCSPlowO2_01_FD_184027 | JGI IMG/M metagenome (GOLD analysis project Ga0209541, IMG submission 184027) | Groundwater microbial communities from Rifle, Colorado - Rifle CSP2_plank lowO2_0.1 (SPAdes) (version 2) | ecosystem: Environmental > Aquatic > Deep subsurface > Groundwater | place...
GAGACCCCACGAACGTGACCGCACGGATGCACTACGCGCCCCGCGTAGGCGCGAGAGACCACTCCGGGCTTCTCCGGTTCACACAGCATGATCAGATCGAGGTCATCCCGCGAAAAGGAACACGTGTAGCCGAGCTCGCCACTGGGCGGGGTGGGCGAGAGCCAGAGGACGCCGTCGCGTGAGCGAACGATTGTGTCACGGAAGTGATTGGCCGAGACCCGAGGCTCATCGTGCATTATGAGGCGCACGCCCTCATCAAAAAGGTAGTCAAGGAGGCGAGCATCATCGAGACGCCCAAGAGCACTGGTGAGTGTAGCGAGTTGCTCGTCACGAGCGCTCAGTTTCGAATGGCTCTGGGCGGGCGAATGATGCCCCGCGCGGTCGAGGTGGGCGGGTCTTGTGAAGTAGCCCACTGGGTCAGCGCCCCGCTGAGCAGCGTGTTCAGGAGGCCCCTCTCCAGAAAGTTGCGCCAAATAGGCGACGCAACCAACCGGCAGTACCAGCGTGGAGAGAGACGTCAGGATCACCCGGAACCACGCGGCGGACGCCGGCAGCTTCGTGACTTCAGCGGCGGACGCGCCCTTCGCCGCAAATGTGATGGTTCCAAATCCGATCGCAGGGGTAAGGAATCTGGCGGCAGACCGGTAGCCACGGTCCTCGAGACGCTGTCGAACTCTGGAGCGACGCACAGGTACGTCCGTGATCCCACGGCCGAACTTGGCGAGCGCGAAGGTGGCGATCGTGGCGCCCCCGGTCTTCTCGGTGGCATCCCACTTCTGCACGATGAAGCTGACCGCGCAGGCGACATCGACACCGTCGCGCGTCAACGAACGAACGTCTGTGATAGCAGTCGCCGCTTCGGCATCCGTGGGGAAGCTCATCAGGAGTTCGTGGGCCCATGCGCGGAGATCGGTCTCGAAGCGCTGCGCGTATTGCACCTCGAGCGTCGCGAGCTCGTCGGTCGCGCGACGACGCCGACGCATCTCGGGATCGAGCGCCGCGTAGCCGGCACGGCAGAGGGCGAAGGGCACGTGCTGACGGAGCTGCGTGGCGGCGAGGAACGCGTCGACTGCGGCGTCGCCCATTAGCTCGTTCCGAACACGGACAGGGGCGTCACCGCAACGCTTGGGGCGACCGGGATGACGCCTCGGATGACGCGTGTGCTTCGGGCTGCCCATGCTGAACTCTTGCATGCGGGGGCGCACGGCGCACGCCGACCTAATATCTATTTTATGTAAGAATTCCGGCCTAGTACGACGATGAGCGACGGGGTAGTGAACAGCGCACGCCCAACCAAAAACCGCGGCAAGGCCGTGGTTTGAGGAAAGGAGCGGCACGGACGAACGCTCAGGTGATCCTACCCACCAGAGCGCGCTTCACCATCAGCATGAGGTACCAGATGACCAAGCAGTTTTACACCTCGCCCGCGCCGCCCGCGGCGGGCGCGGTAGAGAATCCGGCCGACGGTAAAAGTCATTCGGTCGGCGGCGCCGTAACGATTGGTGATGATGTTGTCGTAATAATAGGAACGGAAAAAAAGTTCCAACAGCCAAAGAGCGAGAACGGCGGCGAGCAAAAGGGCGAGCAAACCAAAAATCAGTTGGCTGGCCAAGTCGGTCCAGAAAAGTCCGAGGGCGAGGAGAATCGCCACCGCCCCGCCTTGGAGCAAAGCGTGACGAGCAGTGACGGAAATCGCCCGCTCCAAAACCAAGACCGGATAAAGTCGGCTCGCGCGGACGAGACGGAAGTAATTGTTCGGCGGTAAGGTCGGTTCGGTCATCGGAGTAAAAGATTAAAGCCGGTAAAAATGAGAACGATAATCGCCGCCGGCAAGACGAGCCAGACGAGAAAAGCGAGAATCGCGAGCCCGAAGGTGATAAGCCAAATGAGGCCGCCGACCAAAATCAACCAGAAGCGGCAGAAGACGCCGAAGAGGCGCATCAGGGTGTTCAGAATAAAGGTTTGGAGCCAGGCGCCCGGATTGAAACCTTTTTGATAATTTTCGTCCAAACGCCGCCAGGGGGAGAAAAAGGTTTTGACCAAAATCGTCAGCGAAAAAAAGTGGGCGACGAAGGCGAGAAAGTTGCGGGCGAGGCCAATGAGGTCGCGGAGAGCCAACGTGTAGTGCCAACCGAGATAGGCGAGCGGCACGGCGAAGAGAGGCATTCCCTAATTATACAAAAAAAGAACCCCGCCGGCGAAAGCGCGGGGCTCGGGTCAGACAAACTCACTCACGAGGTTCAAGTCCCAAGTTTCAAGGGACCGGGCCCAAAACTGCCTCCCGGACACCGAAGCCGGAATGCGAGCGGACACTAGACGCCCCGTCCATCTTGAATATGTTGATGAACGGGTCCCAGCCCGCGACCGGGACATCGCCGTCCGGATCGCGGGAACCGGCGCAGATGACCCAATTGACGGAGTCCATGTGCCGGCTGGTTTCCAGAGAAAATCGGAGTTCTAGAATCATCCGTTTCCGGATGGTCAGGACGGGAATTTTCTGCAACCAGATAAACTCGGCGGATTTGCCCAACCACTCTTGGTCCGGCTCTTCTTCGGTGTCCCGGACCAGTACCACCCGGGCGTTTTCCACCCGCTGGCCTAACTCATTGGCCGGTTGGATGACATCCAAATTGTTCCACTGGTACCGCCAGCAGGCGAACTCTTGCCCGCAGAAAGCGTAGACCCGACTGTTGGTCAGGCCCGCCGGCTCCACAATGGACCAGTTGAAGCCGTGACGGTAGGGCGGCAAAACGAGATCGGCGTCGGTTACCTCGACGCCGAATCGCTCCCAGAACTTTGGCCAGCCGTCGTGCCAACGTTTGAGCGAGTCGGGGTAAGTCAACTTGGTTGATTCGATTTCCTCTTCTTCGCCTCGGAGCGCTTTTTTCAAGCGCGCGGCCACCCCGGCGGCATCGTCGCTGACCAACTTGTGGCCGACATCTCGAACCAAACCGCGATACTTCCCCGGCACTTGGACGGAAACCCACACCGTGGCGGGCCGAGCATGTCTCTCTCGTTTGGACATGGTCTGTCCTCCTGTTTAAGGAACCGGCTCTCGGAACGGCACACGCCGTTTTCTCCAAGAGCTTCCGCCACCGATTATCCACAAAACCAGAAAGTCGTCAAGCTTGGCCAACATAATAACAACTTTACGACCGTTTAGTTGTTATTAGTTTGGCGAGCGAGGAGTTTAAAACTTGTAAAACACTTTGGGTGGGAAGCGGAGGTCAAGGTATTCCAGTTGTTGATTCGGTTTGGCCAATTCTTTGACGAAAGTCGGCGCGCCGAGGGCCGCTCGGAGATTGGCGAGGGCCTGATTCAAATCGGCTTCGGCGTTAATCAAAACTTTCAACTCCCCAAACCAAAAAACGAAGTCGCCTTGCTCGCCCGCCCCGACGCGCGTCGGGGCGGGCGACGACAATTTGGCGCCGGCCAAAACTTCCATCAATCGCGTTTGAAAATCATTGAGGCGGGCGAAAAGTTCGGGCGCGAGCGGCCGCGAACCGAGCGGCGCGGCGGCAAGCGGCGTTTGCCAAACCGGAAAAACCGCTTCGCTGAACTCGGGCGCCGGGGCGAAGAGGCGGCCGCTCGCGTCGGCCAGATAGCAGCGCCAACGGTCGGCGCCGTCGCACCAGAGCAACGCCGGCGTCCGTTCGATTAGGTTTACAGCGAGAACGGAATCACGGCCCGAGAAAGTTACCACCGCCAAAATCGGAAACTCGGCCAACAATTTTTCCCGCAAGGCCCGGCGCGGAAAAAACCAAACTTGGCGCCGCGGCACCAACCAAGCGTAACGACCGGCCAATCCCCGCTCCACCGCCGCCCGGACTTCGGCGACCGGCACCAGCCGGGCGCCGGTAATCATCACTTCTCGCCATTGCCCGCTCGGTTGATTCAAAAACGCCAACCCAAGAACGATTAACGCCACGAGCGCCGCCGCGCGCCAAAGCCAAACCAGTCGGCGTCGCTCCTCCTGTCGGCGACGGGAACTCTCCAAAAGTTGGCGATTCCGGGCGCGCGGCATAGGCGTCAAATTAAGCGGCCGGTTCAATCAGCTTTCGGCCCAAGTAGGATTGCAGAACCTCCGGCACCGCCACCGTGCCGTCGGCCTGTTGATAATTTTCCACCAAAGCGGCGATGATTCGCGGCGTGGCAATGGCCGTGTTGTTGAGCGAGTGAGCGAAGCGGAGTTTGCCTGCCTCGTCACGATAGCGGATGTTCAGACGACGCGTTTGAAAATCGTGAAAGTAAGAAGCGGAGTGGGTCTCGCGATAGGTCTTCTCCGACGGCAGCCAAACTTCCAAATCATATTTTTTCACCTGACCCAAACCGAGGTCGGCACCGCAATTGAGAACCACGCGGTAAGGCAAACCGAGCGCCTGGAGCAAGCGTTCGGCGTTCGCGGTAATTTCCTCATGCCACTTGACGCTCGTCTCGTGACTGGCTTCGCAAATCACCACTTGTTCCAGTTTGAAAAACTCGTGGACGCGAATCAAACCTTTGGTGTCCTTGCCGTGACTGCCGGCCTCGCGGCGGAAGCAGGGCGAGAAGGCGAGAAACTTTTGCGGCAATTGGGCCAGCGATAAAATCTCGTCCTGCCAATAAGCCATCGTCGCCACTTCGGCGGTGCCGGCCAAGTAGTCCCGATCTTGAGTCCGATACAAATCTTCCTCGCCTTGCGGCAAGTAACTGGTGCCGAAAAAGGGCGCCTTTTTCAAAAGCGAAGGGACGATGAGCGGCGTAAAACCGAGCGGCGCGAATTGGTCCAAAACAAAACGCCAGAGCGCGAAAGACAGAATGGCGCCGGCGTCCTTCAAAATATAACCGCGGAAACCGGCGACTTTGACGCCGCGCTCAAAGTCAACCATCCCGAGGGTCGTCATCAAATCAAGGTGACTCCGCGGCGCGAAATCAAACGAGGGCGGCTCGCCGACGCGGCGCAATTCCTGATTGTCGGCGTCGCTCTCGCCTTCCGGCACGGCGATGTCAGGCAAATTCGGCACTTCCAGCATCAACTTCTGCCAATCTTTTATCACCCCGGCCAACTTCATCTCGCGATCTTGAAGCGCGCCTTTCAGTGTCCGCATGCTGGCGATTAAAACGCTCCGACGGCGCGTCTCGCTGGCGCCGGCGATTTCCTCACTGACCCGATTCTGCTCGGCGCGCATCTGCTCCACCTCGGCCAAAAGTTTGAGCCGCTTCTCGTCCAAAATCAAAAGCTCGCGCACTTCAAACTTGAGCCGCTTCTTCCGCGCCGCCTCGGCCACCAACTCGCGATGTTCCCGAATAAACTTGATGTCCAGCATCGCTTAATAGAATAACAAAAAAGACCGGACAAAAAAAGCCCCGCGAAGTGCGAGGCCATAACTATATCCCTCGTGAACGGGGCAGGTCAGATCACAGCCGACCGATTGCCACCTTCACCACTGGAGTTCCGTCGTTGATAAATACGAACTCGCCAAAAACGAGGCCAACAGCGTTCGAGAGATTGGGGGGAAGTGGTCGTATTTTCATTTTCACTTCGTAGTAACTCTGAACATACTCACCAACATCCAGTTTCGATTCGTCCTCCTCGACGGGAACTCCAATGAATTTATCATCCGGCTTGAGTTGACCAAAAGTGGTAATCATAAGCCACCTTCCTTTCTGACTCCACCTTATCACCTGTTATAATCAAGTCAACAAGATTATGCCCGCTTGGCGCAAATTGAGGGCGGCGGAAATTCCGGCGGCGCTCGGCGAGATTCCCGAGCCGCCGGAGCAACTTTATTTGGAGGGCGAGTGGCCCGACTCGTCTTATCTTTATCTGACCGTCGTCGGCTCGCGTCAGGTCTCGCATTACGGCCGCGAGTGCGCCGAGAAGTTAATCGGCGGTTTGAGCGGCCAGCCCATCGTCATTGTCTCGGGCCTCGCTCTCGGCGTTGACACGATTGCTCACCGCGCCGCGCTCCAGAGCCGTTTGAAAACCGTCGCCTTCCCCGGCTCCGGTTTGGACCGCGCTGTTCTCCATCCCCATTCCAACCGCCGTTTGGCTGACGAGATTGTCGCCGCCGGCGGCGCTTTGGTCAGCGAATTCGACCCGACCTATCCGGCCGGACTCCACACTTTCCCGCGCCGCAATCGCCTAATGGCCGGACTGGCCAAAGCGGTTTTGATTGTGGAGGCGGGCGAGAAATCCGGCACGCTCATCACCGCTCGCTTGGCCTTGGATTACAACCGCGAGGTTTTGGCGGTGCCCGGACCGATTTGGTCCAGCGGCGCTCGCGGCGTCAATCGCTTGATTCGCGAGGGAGCGACGCCGATTACTGGGAGCGACGACATTTTGGAAGCGCTCGGTCTGGGGCGAAGCGACAGCGGCGAGCCGCGCCAGCTTGATTTAACCGAACTCTCGAACGACGAGCGGCGCGTCGTCACTTTGCTCCGAGTGGAACCCTACCCGCGCGACGAGCTCATCCGAGCGCTCGGCCTCCCCATTCATCTCGCCAATCCCCTCTTCTCGCTGATGGAAATCAAGGGGTTGATTAAGGAAGCGATGGGAGAGATCAGATTGGCTTGACAGAAATCCTTTTGTGTGTATAGTATAAAACAGAAGGTCCTAAACCGGGTTTAAAACCCAGAAAGGTAGGCCATGAATCGCTGTAAGTATTGTCCCAGCCGGGCGACAAAACGGACTTATGCCCGGACCAAAAACATCGAACGCGGTGGTGCCATCCACAGCCGTCTCTCTTGTGATGATCACACTGACCAAGCAAGGCAAGAGCTTGAGCAGTACATCAGAGATGGTGCACAGTTTGGCATCAGTCCAGACGCGTACGAGCCGATCAAACTTGAGCCGATTCCCTAGCACGAGTTCCCAGTTAATAAAATCGCTCAGTGGCGTATCCACTGGAAGTCATCAGTAATGGTGACTTTTTTCGTCTCAAAATTTGCAAAAGTTTCTCGCTTGGGTTACAACTGTAGGGAATGAAACTTTTAATCGTGGAGTCGCCGGCCAAAGCCAAGACGATTGGCCAGTATCTTGGCGGCGAGTACACGGTGCGCGCGAGCGTCGGTCACATCCGCGACTTGCCCAAGTCCAACAAGAACGCGATTGATATTCCGGGTGGCTTCATCCCTCATTACGAAATCAGTCCGGGCAAAGAACCGGTGGTCGCCGAGTTGCGCCGACTGGCCAAGAAGGCCGACGAAGTGATTCTGGCCACCGACCCCGACCGCGAAGGCGAAGCGATTGCTTGGCACATCGCTCAAGTTCTTGACTTGGGAAATTCGAAACTGAAGCGGGTCACCTATCACGAGATTACCAAGGAAGCAATCAAAGCGGCGCTCGACGAGCCGCGGGCGATTGACCAGCGGCTCCGCGCCGCGCAGGAGGCGCGGCGCGTCTTGGACCGACTTTTCGGCTACGACCTCTCGCAGTTGGTCTGGCAAAAATTGCGCTACGGTCTCTCGGCCGGCCGCGTTCAGTCGCCGGCGCTCCGGATTTTGGTGGAGCGCGAGCAAGAAATCCGCGCTTTTAAACCGGAAAAATTTTGGGTAATCAGCGCCGATTTCGCCGCCCGGAGCGCCGACACCGCGACCATCCCTTTCGTCTGCGCGGTGGAACCGAAGACCGAAGCGGAAGCGGAGAAAATTGTCGCCGGCGCCCGGGCGGCCGCTTGGCAAGTCGGCGCCGTGGAACAAGGCGAGATGGAACGCCGCGCTCGAGCGCCGTTCACCACTTCCACGCTCCAACAAGCCGCTTCTTCGCGACTCGGTTACTCGCCGGCTCAAACGATGCGCTTGGCCCAGAAACTTTACGAGGCCGGCCACATTAGTTATATGCGCACCGACAGCGTCAATTTGAGCGCGAGCGCTCTCCAAGAAATCGGCCAAGTGATAACGGAAAAATTCGGCCCGAATTATCACCGCCGCCAAACTTACGCCACCAAAAGCAAAAACGCCCAAGAAGCCCACGAAGCGATTCGGCCGACGCACCCGAATGTCGGCCGCGCCGGTCAAAGCGGGCCGGAACAAAAACTTTACGAATTGATTTGGCGCCGCGCCGTGGCCAGTCAGATGGCGCCGGCCAAACTTCTGAAAACTAAAATTGTCGCCAACGCCGCCGGCAAGGATAATCCTTCCGCGGAAGGATTATCCTTGCCGGACTTTCTTGCCCACGGCTCGGTCATCGCTTTCGACGGCTGGCTCAAAGCCGACCCGGCGGCGCGTGGCGAGGAAAATGAATTGCCGAAATTGACAACCGGCGAGCCGCTCACGCTCAAAAAAATTGAAAGTGTCGGCAAAGAAACCGCGCCGCCGCCGCGCTACTCGGAAGCCGGTTTGGTCAAAGAATTGGAGAAACGTGGCATCGGCCGGCCGTCCACTTACGCCCCGATTATCAAAACGATTTTGGACCGCGGTTATGTGACCAAAGAAAATCGCTCACTCCGACCGACGGAAACCGGCGAGGTGGTCAGCAATTTTTTGAGCGAGCACTTCGCCGCTTACGTCAGCGACGACTTCACTCGCGAGATGGAAGACGATTTGGACGAGATTGCCGAGGGCAAACGGGCTTACGCCAAAACCCTAAGCGATTTCTACGGGCCGTTCACGCGAGCGGTTCAGTCCAAAAAGAAAATGCCGAAAATCAGCGACCTCGGTCCGGCGCCAGCAGGAACCAAGTGTCCGGAATGCGGCGGGGCGATGATGGTCAAACTCGGCCGGGCCGGCAAGTTCCTCAGTTGCGCCCGCTGGCCCGACTGCCCGGGCGCTCGAACGATTGACGGCGCGGTGATGGAAAAACCAAAAGAGTTGGGCCAAAACTGTCCGGAGTGCGCCGAGGGTAAACTGGTGGAACGCGAAGGCCGCTACGGCAAATTCGTCGCCTGCTCGCGATATCCAAAATGTCGCTTCGTCAAAAACGACCCTGAACAAAATCGGGGCGCCACCACCGGCGTTAAGTGTCCGGCCTGTAAAACCGGCGAGATGACCGAGAAGCGCGGGCGTTACGGCGTCTTTTACGGTTGCTCCAATTATCCGAAGTGTAAAAATCTCATCAAAACCAAACCGACCGGCGCTCTCTGCCAAATGTGTGGCGCTTTGATGATGGTTGGCACCAAAACCATCCCCGATCGTTGCTCAAACAAGGCCTGCCCAAATCACAATCCGCACAAGTTGGCGGCGGCAAAAACTAAATCGTAAAGTTGTTGATGTTGTAGAGATCGGAGTCGTCGACTTCTTCGGCTACGGGCGGCGCAGCCGCCTCGGCTTCCAGCGCCGTTTGTTCCGCCGCGGCCGCCGCTTCCGGATTTTCGGCTTGGGCGCGCTTGGCGGCAAGCAGGGCCAAAATCCCGGCCAAATCGTCGTTGGTGAAGAAGTCAATCAAAACCTGCCCGCCGAGCGCGTTCCGTTCCACCCGCACCCGCGTCCCCAGTTGCTCGGAAAGTTTTTGCTCCAATTCAATAATGTCCGGCGGCACGAAATATTCCTTCTTGCGCACGCGGTCGTAAGCAATCCGCCGCGCCAGATGCTCGGCTTGGCGGACATTAATTTTTTTGGTCAGCAGTTCTTGAAAAAAAGTCGCTTGCTCGGCCGGCCGGTCGGTGAGCATGAGGAGCGGCCGAGTGTGACCCTCGGTAATTTTGCGTTCCAAAAGGGCCTGAATCATCGTCTCGGGCAAAGCCAAAATCCGGATGGAGTTGGAAACAAATTCGCGGCTCTTGCCGATGCGTTTGGCGACATCAATATGCTTGAGGCCAAAATCATCGACTAGGCGGGCGAAGGCGCGGGCTCGGTCCACCGGATTCAAATCCTCGCGCTGGAGATTTTCAATAATCGCCATCTCCAGTTTGAGTTTGTCGCTCTGTTCGTCCTCGCGAATCAAGGCCGGTATCTGGCGGATGCCGGCGATTTGCGAAGCCCGCCAACGCCGCTCGCCGGCAATCAACTCGTAACTGACGGTCATATTCCCCGCCTCGTCAAAACTTTCCTGACGAGTAACCACCAGCGGCTGGAGGACGCCGTACTGGCGGATGGAATCGGCCAAGGCCGTCAACTTATCCTCGTCAAACTCGTGACGGGGTTGGAAGGGGTTGGGTCGGATTTTGTCCACCTCAATCCAAAAAATCGCGCCGTGATATTGGGGTTCCTGATTTTCGGGCATTTTGTTTGGTTAGATTATAATTGATTTTAGCACAAAACTTAAGTAAACTGGAACCGAAGCCCAGGTGGCGGAATTGGTTGACGCGAACGACTCAAAATCGTTTGGCCGCTAAGGCCGTGTGGGTTCGAGTCCCACCCTGGGCACTTGCTTTTTTGGCGTAGTGTGATAGCTTGAAAGCGTAAAGCTCACACGCAGCTTAGCGCGAACCTTGTAAAAGGAGACAGCGAATGCCAACCGAGACGGCCGGGAAATGGCGGCCTTTTGAAGTGACCATCGTTGAGGCAATACGCCGATGCCCGGGTCCACCCAGCAGAGACATTTTGGTCCTTCTCGAACTCATCGAGAGCACAGAGATCCGGAAGAGCCACGATCAAATCGTGGCCGCGATTGACGAGTATTTTGGTTTCCTCGATCCCGCGCAATTAGAGCAATGGCCACCGGGGGTTCTCGGGGTAAGAGAAAGCGTCCTCGAACAAAAGCGGCGGTGGCGGAAGGAAGAGGAGCAATCCAAAAGACTCCTAGAGGCCATGGATGGGATGACCCACGGCGGCCAGGGTGGTCTCCATTGAAATCAACTGCGACCAGCCAGCGGCGCGCGACTTCCGAGTCGACGCGCCTTTTTCTTTTCGCCGATTTTTCTGTTAGGATGAACCTACGGCATTTTTATATTGGCTTCCGTAGTTCAACGGATAGAATACCTCCCTCCGAAGGAGGCGATGCAGGTTCAATTCCTGCCGGGAGCACAAACAAAAAGCCAAACACGGAAGGTTCGGCTTTTTTAGGACGGACAAACCAATTGCGACAAATAAAAATCTGCGGGGTGAAGTTTGGCGACCAACTTTTTGGCCAAGTCCTCCACTTCCCGCCAACACGGTTCGCGACAAAGCCAAACCACTTTGTTGGCCGGGAGCACCGGGAAAAACGCCTTGAGGCCGAGCGCCGCGCCCACCGTCTCGTAATCCCCGGCGCCGATCTCCATCCGTTCGGTCACATAGAACCAAAGCCGCTCCGGAATCGGGTAGATTTTGCCGCAGGCCTGACAATTAAGATGGTCCAGCAAACCGCGATTGCCCATCGTTCATCTCCTCTCTGTTCCTTATAACTCCCCGCCCCGCCTTTTGTGACCGATGGCAGGATAAGTGATAGTATCTCGACTATGGTCAAACCGCTCGTTTTGGTGATTGTCGGGCCGACGGCGTCGGGGAAATCGGCGGTGGCGGTGAAGTTGGCGAAAAAGTTTGACGGCGAAATTATCTCCGCCGACTCGCGGCAAGTTTATCGCGGCCTGGACATCGGCAGCGGCAAAATTACCGCGCGGGAAATGGCCGGCGTTCGCCACCACTTGCTTGATATCGCCAGTCCCCGCCTTCGCCAAGGCTTCGGCGGGCAGGTCCTGCCTTTTTCCGTCGCGCAGTTCCAAAAGTTGGCCAACAAAAAAATCGCCGAAATTCTCCGCCGAGGAAAATTACCAATCATCTGCGGTGGCACCGGCTTTTACATTCAGGCCGTCGTCGACGGCCTCGCCCTCCCGCCGGTGCCGCCAAACCCCAAACTCCGCGCGAGATTGGAGAAAAAAACGCCGGCGGAACTTTTTACGATTCTCCAGGCCCTCGACTCCGCTCGGGCCGAGCATATTGATGCTCGCAATCCGCACCGATTGATTCGAGCAATTGAGATCGGTCTTGGCTTCGCGGAAAAACACTTTGGCCTATCGTTTCCCGCTCCGTCTTACGAATTTTTGCAAATCGGCCTTAATCCCCCGCCAGAAATTTTGCGCCAAAAAATCCGACGGCGACTCGCGGCCCGCGTTCGACAAGGGCTGATTGAAGAAGTCGCCCGTCTCCACCGCGAGGGTGTCAGTTGGCGGCGGCTGGAGGCGTTCGGTTTGGAATACGGCCACATCGCTCGATTGTTACGGAAAAACTGGCGCGATTTCCGAGTCGCGTCGGAGCCCGCCAGCAGGCGGGTAAAGCGCGAGGAAATCGCGCCAGTTTTGAAGTCACTGGAAACCGCCATTTGGCACTACGCCAAACGACAACTAACTTGGTTCAAACGCGACCGGCGGATTATCTGGGTCGGCGGCGTCGCCGAGGCGGCGGCGCTCGTAAAGCGCGAGCAGAAAAATCGTCGTCGAGAGCAGGGCGGAAATGACGCAATACAAACAAAGCGCTTTAATCACCCAAAGCTGGAGAGCGGTAAAATAGAGCGAAAAAAGAAAAGCGGCGAGCGCGGCGAAGAAAATCAATCGGAAGGCCGGCGACCAGCGGTGAAGCAAGTAAATCGTCGCCAAGATAAAAACCGTCAGATAAAAAATTGAACCGAGCAAAGCCACCGGCAAGGGGCCAATCATCGAGTAGACGCTGGTGGTCACCGTGTCGCAACCGTCAAAAATTTTGCACGGCAGATTGGTGCCGGTGTAATGACTGACGGTCAGGTAAGTGGCGTCGACGAAACCGACAGCGCTAAGCGCCAGCAGAATTTTGGCTAAGATTTTTGAATTCATCGTAACTCCGCGGATTAACAATCGCCCGGCCGTTCAAGAAAAAGGTGGGCGTGCCGGCGACCCGGGAACTCAAACCGCTCTGTCGGTCGCGTTCCACTTTGGCGGCAATCACCGGATCGGCGAGGTCCAATTTAAATTGAGTCGGATTGAGGCCAAGTTCTTCCGCCGCCCGGAGCAAAAGTTTTTCCGTCTCGGCCGGCGACCGCTCGGCCCACTCCGCTTGGTGCTCAAAAAGCCAATCGGCCAGCGACCAGAAAGCCGCCGGATTTTGCCGCCCGGCCGCCTCGGCGGCTCGGGCAGTGACGAGGGCGTTCCCGTGTTGAGCCAGCGGGAAGTGGCGGTAAGTCAGAGTCAGGCCGGGCACTTCGCGCATCAATTGATTAACCAACGGTTGATAAGCGGCGCAAGCCGGACATTGGAAGTCGCTGTATTCCACGAGCGAAATCGTCGGCGCCACGGCGCCGGTGGTGGTGGCCACGCTCGTCCGACGCCAATCCCCCGCCCCGGCCGGCAAACTCAAACTGGCGGCGCTGCCACCGGGCGCGCCGCCAGCCACGAGCCACATCAAACCGCCAACCACCACCACAATCCCCGCCACGATTGCCACCCAAATGCCAATTTTTCGCATCGCACCAGTATAGCAGAGATGGAACTAAAACCAAACCAGCGTACCGATTAAAGGTCTTCATAAGTTACAGAAAAAAAGCCACTATTTACCCCGAAGCTCTCGGTTTTAGCAAATGTTATCTTCTTCCTACTCGTTGTTTTAACAATAAGCGGGGTATCTGAATATATTCCTGATAGCAGGTGGTGGAATTTGATATGAGTATTCTTGTCGGAAAATATCTTTGTTGTCAGTTCGTGGTGGGATAAAAAATTTTTTAGTTCCTCATCAAGATTGGAGTAGAGGTGCATTAGCGAAATCACGTTCTCGCCAGGATTCTCAAGGATTTTGCTAACAGAATTAGTATCATCTATCTGGGAGTGCAGGGCCCAATTGCAGTAAAAGTTCAGTACCTTAAAACTCGCCTTATTTCCATCGATCTCAAGTAATTTTCTTACTCGCGAAAGAATATAAATGACATCTGTTTCTTCTAGATTGTCTTTGTTCAGTACGACCTGTAGTTTTTCTTTTACGTCGTTTCTCATACTTTATGGGCCACGGGTCTACTGGTGATAAGATTTGCAAGCGGGCCCGCCGCGACTCGAACGCGGAACCTCGGTTTTGGAGACCGATGTTTTACCATTGAAACTACAGGCCCACGGTTAAATCCTAACCGATTTTGAGCAAATACCAAAGTTGACTACTTCTTCGCTTCTTTGTGGACGGTGTGGGCGCGACACCAGCGGCAGTGCTTTTTGAGTTCAATTTTGCGCTCCACCAATTTGCGGTTCTTGCGACTCCAATAATTAATCCGCTTGCACTTCTGGCAGGCCAATTTGATTAGTTGATCTTGAGACATAATTTAGGTGCCCAGAGCTTACCAAACCCTCGCCGAAAAAGCAATCTTTTGTTATAATCGGCAGGCGCGTCGGTGGCGGAGCGGTCAATCGCACCAGACTGTAAATCTGGCGCCCTTTGGGCTACGGAGGTTCGAATCCTCCCCGGCGCACCACCAAAAAATGGCCGGATTTTCCCGGTCATTTTTTGGTGGTCGCAAGCAGAGCTCAGGATTCGAAGGCCGGACCGAGCGAAGGCGAGGGAGGCGGGGTCGCGCAAATTTTCAGCAGAAAATTATGCGTGACCGAATCCTTGCCCGCCTTGGGCGGGCTCCCCGGCGCACCAAACAGGATTTGTCAAATTTTGGAAATTGACTTTATAAATGATTTTGGTATACTAGTGAGCATTCGGAAATGATAAGCTGATAGTACCGAACGGCCTTTGACAACAAAAAAGGAGGTAGAAATACCATGCGATTTGTGTATGCAACTGACCTACACGGAAATCGGAATGCCATCGAGCAAGTGTTCGCTCTCGCTCAAACCGAGCAAGCCGACACTATCGTGTTTGGTGGTGACCTGACTCCAAAGTCGGTTGCCATCAAACTCGCTCGGTATTCCGATCCTTCCAAAGAAGACATCGAGATGGGGGAAGGTCTTCCTCTCCTCGGTGGCGAAGCGCTTCCCGTAGACATGCTCCAAAAGGACGCTAATCAGCCGACTTTTTCACAGAGTTTGCGAAACATCAGGCTGTTGAACAAGAGAGTTGGTGCGGACGCTCTTGCGGTGCATCTTGAACGAAAAGGCGCGATCATCGTCGAGCAGACCAACCGGTATTACGGGCTCGACTCAATGTTCGCGGAGCAAGTTCTCTTGGATAAGCTCCTCGCCTTTTTTCAGACAGCCGATCCTCCGACCACGCGCTTCCGTCTCCAACTTTCCGACGAGGAAATAGAGATAGTGCGCGATTGCATCGTGGAGTGGTTCAAGGAATTTGAAGCAACATGGGACGAGAAGAGGCGGGCGGGGTTTGCCCGAAAATGTGCTCTTACATTCGGTCAAAAAGAGGCTGGTTTCGAGCAGTTCGCCCCATCCAATTACTTCGAGGAGTGTATCCTCTACGAAATTTCTGGCAGTTCGCTGTCGGATACGATTCTTTCAGTGGAGAAACTCCTGCGGGAGAAAAAAGGACGAATGGCCGAATATCTGCTCAGAACATTCCACGACGCGCGAGATCGACTTTTTCGCGCGGGTTCCTACAAAGGACTTATCGAAGAAGCGCACATCGCCGCGCTTGTGGAGTACTCGACTATCGCGCAACTAAAGCGCGAGATGGAAAGTTTGCCGCGTGTCGGGCAAGAGCAGGCAAAATTCCTTCGGGAGTATTTCCTGCCATTTGTTCGCGAATGGCGAGCGTCTCACGACAACAAGCCCGTCTACGCAATGCTCGGCAACGACGACATCATCGAAAACGTCTCGTTGCTAGACGAAGCGGAGCGCGACGGAGTGCTGTGTCACATTCACGGCAAGGTTCACGAGTTCGGTAGCGGTTTCGCAATCGTCGGCTACAGCTTTGTGGAAACTCTGCCGCCGAATGTGGGGTATCGCGCTTGGGTGAAGAACGAGGCGGAAATTCTGTCTGACCTGCGCTCTTTGCGGGCACAAGTCGGGCAGAACGCGGCGGTATGGGCGATTCACAACCCGCCCATCGGCTTCCTTGACCGGATTGAGAAAGGCAATGCCGGAAGCAAAGGCGTACTGCAATTCCTCACGGAAACGCAACCGCGCCTCGCGCTCTTCGGCCACATTCACGAAGCACCTCGTCTGACTGGCTCTTGCACAGCTCAACTCGGAGAAACGCTTTGCGTCAATCCGGGAGGAGAACACAGCAAGGACCTTCAGGCGGTGCTCATCAACACCAAAACGTTGGAAATAGAAAGGAGGAATACATTATGAGTATGAGTATGAGTATGGCGATGAGTTGTTCTCTTCGACTTGAGCAACGCCTTGAGCTTTGTGCACCAACTCCGTTCGAAGCCGTTCGAGGAATCGAAGGGTTAAGGGTGGCAGACAAGGCGCTCAAGAAGTACAAGGTGATGGGAATGCTCGTTGGTGGTCTCGCAAGGGAGGCGTGGCGCGGTTCTTCCGATCCCGCCGACTTCTCTAAGCACAAGGACGTTGACGTTCTTGTGCTCGCTCGCGGGTGCGGCAAGCATCCGGAGCAGTGGGAAGACGGCGTGGACTGGTGGATCAGCCACAAGGTCGCCGAGCGTCCAACTAACGGCTCCTCCGTCGGACTCATCTGGAGGGTGTCGCTCAAGAGACATGCGGAGGTTGCTCCTGGCCTCTACCTCTGTCCGCTTGAGTTACTGGAAGATTCAATCAGACAAGAGGAGCGGATGTTCGGAGACGAATTCGTGGTGTACGGCGGTAAATTCACAACTGTCGCGCTCAACGAGTTTCCGGTACTCTCCGCGCAGTACTTTCGCGTGAAGTGGGCTTGCGACAACGACGATGTTGCATCGCACTGTAAGCCACACTGACTACACGGGGCGGTTTGTGCTTTCGAGCACGACCGCCCCTTTTTTTACCGCGCTTCTCTGTTTGCTATTTAGCCGCGCTCGCCTCTGTCGGCAATACGAGGCGCTGGCGGCGGTAGGTTTTGCGGAATTCAATCGCCGGCGCGTTGTCTTTAAGGTCAACCATAATCGTGCCGCCGTGCTCCACTTTGCGAGCAATAATCAGTTCGGCCACCGGATTTAAAATTTTACTCTGAATCAAGCGCTTGAGCGGCCGGACGCCGTACTCGCGGCTGAAGCCCTCGCGAGCCAACCAGTCCAACGCCGCCGGCGTCATTTCCAAACCGAGATTTTTCTGTCGCAGACGCCCGCGCACCAGCTCCAGCTGGATTTCCACAATCTCGCGAATCGTCTCGGGCGAGAGCGGGTTGAAAATAACCACATCATCCAACCGATTCAAAAACTCGGGCCGGAAGTGATTTTTCAACGCTTCCATAATCCGGACGCGAACCTCGGCGAACTCGCCGCCCTCGGTCGCGTCGGCTGAGGCAAAACCAATGTGTTGGAGCCGATTCATAAACTCGCTGCCCAAGTTGGAGGTCAAGAGGATAATCGTGTTTTTGAAATTGACCGTCCGGCCTTTGGCGTCGGTCAAGCGGCCGTTGTCCAAAACCTGGAGCAGAACATTAAAGACCTCCGGATGGGCCTTCTCAATCTCGTCAAAAAGCAAGACGGCGTAAGGCCGATGCCGCACCGTTTCGGTCAAAGCCCCGCCCTCGTCATAACCGACGTAGCCGGGCGGCGAGCCAATCATTTTGGAAATGGAATACTTCTCCATATACTCGCTCATATCAATCCGAATCAGGGCCTTCTCGTCGTCAAACATAAAAGCCGCCAGGGCTTTGGCCAACTCGGTTTTGCCGACGCCGGTCGGTCCGAGGAGCATAAAGGAACCAATCGGCCGGTCGGGATCGGCGACGCCGGCTCGCGAGCGCTTGACCGCCTCGCTGATTTTCTGAATCGCCTCGGCTTGACCGCGCACCCGCCCGGTCAACTCCGCTTCCATCCTCGTC
>Ga0209541_10007952_pt1 | contig 17676 bp, 16 predicted proteins | sample RifCSPlowO2_01_FD_184027 | JGI IMG/M metagenome (GOLD analysis project Ga0209541, IMG submission 184027) | Groundwater microbial communities from Rifle, Colorado - Rifle CSP2_plank lowO2_0.1 (SPAdes) (version 2) | ecosystem: Environmental > Aquatic > Deep subsurface > Groundwater | place...
AACCGACGGATCGCTCTCGTTTTCAAGCAGCATTTCAACTGAGATGAACTAAATCCCGCGCCATCGTAAATCAATAAAATTAAGCACGTTCTTGTTTTAAAAACCCTTTTCTAGGGGCGTTTGCGCCTGTTTTACTCGCAATTCGGGGTTGAACCAACCGGCCGCTTGAAGGCGCCGGTCGCGTGGCGGGCCTCGTTTGGGGAGCAGGGCGTGATCCCGTAGCGGGTGCCGATTGGTTGGTTGGAGCCTCTAACGGCGGTAATCGGGTGGTTTGCCGCACGCGACGAATATATTCGGCAGCCAAAGGCGTGATGCCTTTCCGTTCAATCCTTCCGATCCCCTGGTTATAGGCACCCAACACAAAATCAATCTGCTCATCGGGAGTCGCTTGGGTAAAATTCTCCCGCTTTCCCATCGGACGAACATATCTCCAAATCCACCCGATATACGATGTGCCCACTTGAATGTTCACGGCCGGATCAAACAAATCCTCCGCTGTAATTCCGCGCCGGGGAAGCATATTCGCTCTTTGCAAATCCGCCAGAACAGACGGCTTGATCTGCATCAAACCGATTTCTCCCGCGCTTCCATAGGCATGGGCGTCTCCGCGGTTGGTTTCGGTAAAAATCTGTCGAATCAAAAGCTCCCGCGGATAACCCGCCGGAACAAATTGTGAGTGTTGGTCGATTAACCGCTCAATTTCGCGTCTTGGCAAAATGCGCGACGGTCTTCTGACCGGACGCGTGGCCGGTCGCGCGGCTGTTGGACGAGCGGTTTTTTGCTGTTCGCGGCGTTTGGTTTGAACTGGTTGGCGCGGCTGTTCTTTTTTGGGCTGCTTGGCATTCAACGCTTTTTTTCCCAAAAAAAATCCCGCTCCGACCGCGACGGCTCTTTTGAACAACCCTCTGCGTGAAACCGGTTTCGTCATTTCAAATCCGCTCTTAATCAAACCATTGCGAATAATTTTTAATGCTGGACACATAGCGATCCAGCTGGATGGGTAATTTTTCGTTTTGACTCAACACTTCCAAAAGGCTTTGTTCGTTTCGCGACGCGGCAATCAACAAATCGCGCTGTCCATCAATCGGTAAATCCCCAAAAAAATCTTTTTTGGATAACTCGTCATACGCGTGGCGATACCACGCCGAACGAATCCGGCAATAATCTCCAACGGTTTGTTTTGATGCGGGCCCGAGCAAAAACCGGTTGATGTCCTGATCCGACACCAATCCATCGGATTTTAGGGTTTGAAGCATGGAAAACGAAACCGGCAAACGCGAAAGCGAACGCCCTTCATACACCAATTTGGGATCAGGCGGAAAATTCCCGAAGCGAATCGATTCTTCGTGCGTCGCCCAAACGATTTCGCCAAGAAACACTTGCGAATGAAGCTTTATTTTGGGCATTGGGCGCAAAAAATCAAACCGGTTGTTGTGCTCGGCTTCTTTCAAACCGTTTTCCAGTCTTTTGATCCACGGAACGAATCCGGATGGAAGCGCCAAGGTCTTTTGAATTTCAGGGGTAGAAATTAGCGCACGGACAACGGCTTTTTGCCTAAATTTTTTTCGCTTTTGCCCAGAAGACGAAACCGTTTTTTTCCGGCTATTGGAACGGGACTTTGATCGGCCACCTTTTTTTTTCATTTTCTTTCCTTCCGGTTTGTCGCGGCCCATACCAATACGCCGACCCCTGCAAACAAAGGAATAATCTCAAGACGGCCGATCCACATCAAAAGCACCAAAACGATCTTGGAAAACAACGGCATTGCAGCATGGGTGATTCCGCTTGAAAGACCGACGTTTCCTTGGGCCGAAACGGCTTCGAACAAGGAATCGTCAAAAGTGTTTCCGGCAAGAACGAGGAGAATCGCGCCCGCCAACGCCACCAGTATATATAAGATAATGAATTGGTTGACCTCGCCGACTTCGGATTCCGACACCAAATGATGATCCAAATGAACCGAACCCTCTTTGCGTGTTCCGCGCATCCGCAAAACCAAACGATCCCAGAACGACCGAAGCGAAATCAACACCCGGTTCACCTTGATTCCACCCGCCGTCGAAACCGCGCTTCCTCCGATCAGCATGAGCCCGATCAACACAAGTTTTGAAAACTCTCCAAGCGAAGCAATCGGTCGCACCACCGAAAAACCCGCGGTGGTCACGGCGCTTCCGGCCGAAAAAAGCGAATACTCCACGGCTTGCTTAAACGAAAACGAAACCGAACTCAAACCCGAAAACAACAACAATGACCCGGCGATCCCAAGCAAAAGCATTCCTTTGAACTGGGTATCCTCGCCGTACCCATCCAGCATTTTCTTGTTCAGCACCGCATAATGCACGAAAAAACTCGTGGCACCCAGCAACGAGAGCAAAATCAAAGTCGATTCGATCCAGCGGCTGTCAAACCCCGCGACGCCCGCCAAGGTCGAGTCAAAACCCGTGGTCGAAATCGCATTCATTGAATAATTCACCGCGTCAAACAAACCCATTCCGAAAAGCAAAAGCAGGATGATTCCAAGCGCGGTCAAGGAAAGATACGTTTTCCACATGCTGGCAAACGTCTGACGAAAATTGTATTTCACCCGCTCCTCGCGGTTCGTTGTCTTAAGCAACCGGGTGGCACGCGAATACGTCGAAAAAATACCAATCATTGCCATCAAAACAACGGCGATTCCTCCGATCCAACCCAAAAAGCTTCTCCAAAACAACACGCTTTGCGGAAGAATCTCGGGATTTCCCAATACCGACAAACCCGTGGTGGTCACTGCGGACATGGCTTCAAAAAAAGCGTTTGAAAACGAAACCCGCAAAACCCACATGATCGGCACGGCCGCCAAAAAAGTGTACAAACCGAAAACCACCGCGGAGATCACCAATGCATGCCGCAACGTGGTTTCGCCGCTTGATTTGACCCACTCAAACAAGGCGCGTCCGATGGTAAAACAAACAACCCCCGCCAAGACGAACGAAATGATATTGAACGCGGGTTCTTCCAACAGAACGCCGATGGCTGCCGGGAACAAAAACCCCAACGCCAACACCTGCAACAAGTTTCCAACATCGCGGAAAACGATTCTAAAATCCGCACCGGAAAAAGGGAACGCCATACCAGTCAAGAAAAGGAATTTGTTGTTTTTAATTGTTTTGGGTTTTTACTTTGGGGCATTTTTTAGGGATTCAAACGCCTGGTTGAAAACCCAGCCGGAAAGCGCTCCCACCGGACGAATAATCAGGGAATTCAAAGTCAAAAACAAGATCAACAAACTGATGGAAACCACCAAAGCCAAATGATCCATCATGGCTTTGAAAAAAGGATTCTGATTAAACAGGTCCACGACCGTGCTTTTTACCTGCGGAACCTCCACTTCGATTTTCTGGGCATCTTTCACGAATTCTTCCTCAAAGCGTTGCAAATATTCCGAAGACGATACCTGATCCAATGTCCCTTCCATGGTGGCCACGAACACGCGGGATTTCTGGTCCTGGTTCGAACGCAAATCATTAAACGCCGGCGTCGACATGATTTGAGTCAACAGCATCGTTTGACTCTGAACCGAAACCCGGGCCGAGTTTTTAGCCAACGCGGTTTTTAGCTGATCCACTTCCGAATCCGGTCCCATGTTTCCAAGGCCCATGTTCAGCACCGAACCGATAAACCGGTCGGATAACTGGTTTTGAATCGGGGAAAGCGCGACAATTCCCCACAGCAACAAACCTACGGCGATAAACGTTCCCATCGTGCCTGCGACCGACATGGCCGTTCGCGCCGGAACAAACGATTTGTATTCTTCGCGTTTGGAAACACCGGCTTCGATTCCCGCCGCAAGACCCCAAAGCATCGCAACGATGGGAATCAAAAAAAACGAAAAATCAAACGCGATGTGCGCAATGAGCGCTCCGACCAAACCGCCGATAAGGGTTCCCGCATGAATCGCATTCTTTGGCAACACTCCGATGGCTCCGCCCGTGATTCCTCCGACCATTCCAAGAAACACCAAGAACAAAACAAACTTCACGGTAAGAATTTTGGCCATCGTGACCTCAAATGAAAAAGACGACAAATCATCCACGTTAAGCTCTGTTTGATTGAGAAAAAAACCCGCGATCACAACGCAAACCAAAACGCCAATCCCCAATAGCATCGGACCGGCATTATTCTTTTGCATGCCAACAACAGGGCTTGAAATTATTTAAGCCTAACGGTTATCGGAAATGGCTGTTGAATAGGGAGTTTTGTTTTTTATTGTTGGGAGTGGTTTGTTCATTGAGGTGACCAAACCATGCTCCCAATATCTATGGTTTTGGAGGCTGTTAAAATACCTGTGCAGGTGCTGGAGCACCTGCTGACGCAGGTTTCGGAGTTTCGACTGCCTCCGCTTGGCTTGCTGAAAGCCTTAATACTCCAACGAATCGAACGCATCCGGTCAGAACGGGAACTTGAACGCGAGTTACACAAACGGCCCTATTGGGTGCGCGCCTGCGGCTTGCCGCGCGTACCCGACCACTCCACGTTTCGCGTTTTCCGCAAACGACTCGGTGACAAAACAGAAGACATATTCCACCCACTCGTGACTGAACTCGTTCACAAAAACATCGTCTCCGCCGACACTTTAGCCATCGACTCCACCCATCTCAAAGCGTACTCCAACCGACACGTGCAATCCGATCGAGACGCGAGTTTTGGGCATAAAACCAAAAAGAAAGTGTTTTACGGGTACAAAGAACACATACTCTGCGACACCAAAACCGAACTACCCGTTGCCGTCTTGGTCTCGACTGGAAAAGACAACGACGCCAAACACGCAGTCCCGCTCCTTGACAAGTCGCTACTGGTGATCCGAACCAAACTGCGCACAATGCTCGGAGACGCCGCCTACTACACCACCGACTTTTACAACCGCATCATCCACTACGGAGCAAAACCCATTACCGCCTCCAGAAACCGAACACACGCACTCCCAAAAAAGTACAACGAACGAACAAGCGTAGAACGATGCTTCAGCCGAAGCAAACTCTCGTTCAACCTCGACAGTCTCACAGTCCGCGGCCTACCCAAAGTCACCCAACACTGTTTGTTGTGCTGCACCAGCATGCTGGTGCTGGCACTAGCCGCACACCAACACAACCAACCTTACAACGCAAGGAGCGTGACCAGCATCATTTAAAACTATTCAACACCCTGAACAGCCATGAATACTGAACGAAACCTATTTATAGACAAAACAGCATACACTTCCGAAAGGGATTTCTTGCCTCAAATACCGTACAGAAAAAGACTGAAAACAGCACGATATTCAAACCCAAAAGATGTACAACGAGTCGCAGACCGACTATCACGCTTTCTTCAAAGCGGAATGGGCCGCGAGTTTAGTCGTGAACACCACGCAAATCTATTGATAGACTTGGCCAGACAAGCAGCGAATCCCAAAACGCGGGCAGCGGTAACGAAGCGTATAACTCGCGTGTTAGATAAACGAAGGATGGCTTCGAAAACCCCGACTAGAGTAAAGAGCCGTACATCGGAGAGGCAACAGTCAGTCTCTGGTCGAAAAGGTAATTCGAAAGGGGCGCCAAAGATTCGAATCGGAGGCGGAACTGATTTTCATGGTCTTCTTGAACAACTGGTCAAAAAAAAGGGCTTGCCAAGCGGAGTTCCAAAAGTCCCCGTTCGCACAGAAGAAGTCCTAATTCCAAATCTGTGGAATAAAATACTGCGCAAGGACTTTGCAGAAGCACAACGACTTATTACTGCGTTCGCAAGAAAAGCCAAAACAAGAGCAGACTGGAAGCAAGTAAGCGTTGGATGGATAGCAATGGCAATAAAAAACGCAAGAACTGCTTCGACAGACCCGCTTGGTTTTTTGTTTCTCGCCGAAGAAGCCGCCGAGAAAGCCAAAGATCGAGAACTCATAGCGATAATTGACCACTTGCAAAGAGAAAAAATGCCTTGAACACGTGCGTACCAGTTTTCAAAAAACCAGTCAAAATATATTTAAATACTTTAAAGAAGATGCTTAATTGATGAAGTTGCAGTCAAAGTCAGCACGTACCCGAATACCTGCAGGTCGTCGTCAACCTCCTAACTCATCCCGTGTCGGCTTGAACCCGACCGCACTGCATCGGAAAACGTCTCCTCGATTAGTCGCTGTGATGAGTGTCATGCGCCACGAATCCGTCGGTAATACGCCTCGAACGGATGTAGCGTCACGATTCGGAATTGTTCCGTTGAAGGGTGGTCACTATCCAGCGAAGCATCGACAAGAGCACTTGTATGGTCTTGATCTGCCTGGGGAAGCGAAATCGATGGCCCAAGGCGAGCGGATTGCGAACGAGCTCATGCGGTCAAAACAAGTTTCGCGTGATCTTCAAAACAGGGGCGTTGTATTCAATGGGGTGTATTCGCCACTAGTCCGCGCGATCGAAACCGGCGAATTCGTTCGACAGGGGTTGTCGATGCGTTTTCGGGACAAAAAGATTCCGCTCGTCGGCCAGTTTGCTCATACTACGCCTGATCTTCATATCCTGCGTGCGCCAGCGCATTTGAGTTATTATCCAAAGACTAAGCAAGAGGTTTCTGCCGTAGTGGATGAGTTTACGCGTTGGACCAAAGGAGAACCGGTCAAAGGCTGGGAGCTCCGAAAAGATTTTCTTAAAAGAGCCCTCACAGTCCGGAAAATGAAGGAAACTATTCTAGAGAATATCCGGAACAAACGCTTTGGCGCAAAAGACCCGGTCATCTTCTTAGGGTACTTTGGTCACGGCGGCGTCCCTGGAATCGCAGGTGATATTGATGCCGAAGCGCGCGCATTGACTGGCATGGAACGCGAAAAAATGGGCGGGTTGATTGCCAGGGGCGAAAGCGTTTCACAACTCTTGTTCAGCGACGGAAGCATAAAGACCGTTGTCCTGAAGAAAAACAAGACCATTCGGCACTAGCGTTTAGATATTTTTCGGATGATTCCTTTTGTCGCGTCTACTTCGACCAAGTCTCCATCTTTGAAAACAGTTGTGACTCCAACCGCGCCCACAATAGTGGGTTTTTTGTATTCGCGTGCCGTGATTGCGGCATGGCTCAACAGGCCACCTGCTTCGGTCACAATCGCTTTGGATTTGGCCATCACGGGCAACAGAAACGGGCGGGTATTTCCAGAAACCAAAATGTCTCCTTCGTTGAATTTTTCTCCTTCTTCGGGCTTGAACACGATTTTCACAATTCCTGTGACTTTTCCAGGGTATGCGGAGGTGCCTGATATTTCGCCTTTTTTCTCGTGCGAATGCATGGCCGCTTCGATTGCATCGGTTTCGGACCCTGAAACCACGAAGTATTTTCCATCCTCGAATAGCACCGCACCGGCCTTCAGTCGTTCTTCCAGTTTCTTTTTCGGAATAAGCTTTCCTGTCTTGAAATAATTTTTGATTTCTTTTTCGGTCAGACACAAAAGGCATTTGGCGGGATATTTTGTTTCTTTTTCAAATCCGTTCGCGAATTCATACGCATACACTCGTGCTTCTTCGTATGCTTTTTCTGCGTATTGCCGCGCTTCTTGGAATTGTGGCATATATTTTTCAAGCAAGGGAAGCGGAAGATAATTCACGACTTGCTTGATCGCCTGATGCGGAGTAACATACGGATACAAGCAGTCCACGTAGGTCTTGAATTGTCTTTCTCCAAAAGGATCTTTTCTCAAGTCCTTGATTACGCGTTCAACAATATCGGCCTGTTTTTTAAGCTCTGAACACCAACTTGCCACGATTGTTGGGTCTTTTTTCACCAAGTCGACCAAATGATTTCCGAACTTGGAGAGCGCTTCTTTTTCTGTATTGGTCGACGTATACCCGTTTCTCGTGATTAGGATTGTTTTGCCCATTTGCATGCCAAGCGTTTCTTTCAACGTTTGCGTGTATTGATGGCCAAAATAGCAACTCAGCAAAACCTGCCAATCACCGGACCCATGCTTAACCCAGTCGTCCTGGCCGATTTTATCCTGTGAAAAACGTTTTTGCAAAAGCATAGATTGCATGAGTCGAAACCCAATTAAAATACCTTGTAGCATACTTACAATCGGGTTTTTGGTGGGTCAATGAACCAACTTGAGAGATTGATGCAAAAGCTTGATTCGCTGTCCCCTGCCGGCAAATACAAATTTTGGCTCGTTGCAAATTTCTTTCTTGTAGTCGTGGGTCTAATTGTTTATTCTTACAATAAAAACTCGATATTGGTTGGTTTTTTTGGCCTGCTTTTGCTGATTTTTTTGCCTCTCTTGGGATACTCCTCACACCTGCTTTACAAGAACCGCGCGGAAGAAAAGATTTCCTGGTGGTGGGTCGTTCCAGGCGCCCTCTATTTTCTGTTGATGCTGATTGCTGGTGGCATCGGGCTCTTGGTTGTACTTGGTTTTGCAATCGGATGGTATAAATCAAGAAAACCCACGACGCCAGCACCAATTAAAAATGTCTTACCAGAAAAACTGGTCCCCCTGGTTCCAAAAGAATTCGAACAAAAACCAATCGCTCCAAAAAAAACTCAAAATCAACTCCCCCCGCCAGTTGAAATTTTGGCCGGTCCAGAGCATGATTTGGTCACTGAATTGGGAACGTGCCCGTTTTGCAAAAAGGCCGGTTTGAATATAATCGAACACCAGAGCCTTTTCGGCCTGCTGCGTTCCCGCAATATCCAATGTTCTAATTGCTTGTCGTTATTCACTTCAAAAGGAGAAAACCAGTTTGTAATCTCGACCGACTTGCGCGATTCAAACCAGCGCTTCAACGGTTCCGTTCTCACCACCCAAGATCTGGAGTGGATTCGGGATACGGGAAAAACGGTACGCGAAAACACGCTTTCAAACATCGAAAAGGGAAACCTCCCTATCCTTACAGACACGGACTCATTACAATTACAAAAAGGCGAAGTTCTTCATTTTTCAGAACCTGTCGCATTTTTTGAACCAAGATCGATTCGAAACTATGGTGGCGGAAGCTTTCGCGTTGCCAAAGGCGTCAGAATCCACATGGGTCAATCCGAATCACACTTGGAATGGAGAAAAATAGACGGCGGAGACCTGTATTTGACGAATAAACGTCTGGTCTATGTCGGAAGTCTACGGACCGTTTCGACCGACCTGCCAAAAGTCGTGAGCGCCACCGCGGAAAAAGACGGACTCCAAATCAGCCGGGCTAACAAACAAAAACCGGAATTCTATTCAGTTTCAGATCCTGAAAAATGGGAACTCGCAATCAACAAACTCTTGCGCATCTGAAAACGCATAAAAGCCTTTATGCCCGCCAGACTGTGAATCACTGGCAGAGCGGCCTCCTTTCCCTTATTATGCGATGAACTGTATTTTTTGCATGACTTTGGATATATTTCGTTTACATGTTCCTGCGGAAGACACCACTCTGCGCAGGTGTCTGAGGGTATATACAATATTGCCAAAGTACTGCAAAAACCCGACGATCCGAAATACCAAAGCGATCCCGATTGTTCAAAAGATTCGGAATATCGATCAAAGACTGGTTAAAAAAACTGGATTCTCGTGGCGAAAAAAATGGGCCGAAAAAATAGGATATCCGATTAAGCAATGTGTTTTCAAAGACTGGTTCTGCGGAAGGGCTTCAATCCCTTTGATTGCAATCGAAAAGCTGAAATTTTTCATTGAAGAAAAGGAACTGACTGAACTAGCTGAGCAGATTGACTATGTTTCGAGCACGACTCAGGAGGTTATTCGAATTCCAAAGGAGCTTTCTCCGGACTTGCTTTATTTAACTGGAATTCTTATGGGCGACGGCTGTTTTTCGGTTAAAAAATATGGGCGGGATGGAAACAATGCTTTTGTTGTAATTCTTACAAGTAGCCAAAAAGAGTTTTTACAGGACAAAGTATCGCCAATTTTTTTCAAATTGTTTGAGATTAATCGAATTTCATTTCAATATAAGGACAGCCATTGGCCTTCGTGGGATCTGCGCAAGGCAAACAAGGCGCTCTACAGATTCTTTGTAAACATTATTGGAATTCCAAGTGGAAAAAAAAGCGAAAAAGCATGCATCCCGGACACAATTAAACAATTGCCTGTGCGAGAGCAGATTCCATTTATTTCCGGCTTAATCGACAGCGATATCGGAAAACATGGCCGTGGAATGGGATGCACGTTCAGAAGCAAGCGACTCATAGACGACTTGCTCATTCTTCTGGAGAAAAACGGAGTTGAAGCCAAATATTACGGAACCCACTTAAAGAACGGCAAATATATCCAAAATGACTTTTCGATCCCAAAATCCCAGATAAAAAGGTTAAAAGATGTTCTGGTAGCGAATTATTTGCCCAAACGAGAGGATCGTTTAAACCTCTTGTTTTCCCTTGCAGGGATTGGGGAGCGGTCAAACCTCCCGGCTTCAGGCAGTTTTTCGTGAAATATTCTGCGAAAAATTGGAACGAGCCGGCCGCTTAGTGCGTTCGGCGGTTCGAATCCGCCTCCCTGCATTTTTTTGATCCGAAAAAGTAACGTCGCAAGATAGTCATTTTTTCTTTTTCAAAAACGCCAAAAAACTCTTTGCAAAAACAGGTTTTCGTTACCCATAAAACCATTTCGTTTCATTATCCTACTATGACCAGCACGATCGAACCAACCAGGGATATTGACGATTTGGTGCATTCCATTGATTGGCTGGGACACGACGGATTTTTTATCACGGGCTCCAAAAAAATCGTGATTGACCCGTATGACATCGGTTCTTTTTCAAAAAAAGCCGACGTTGTTTTGATTTCCCACGAACACCGCGATCACTGCAGCCCCAAAGACATCGAAAAAGTTTCGGGAAAAGAGACCCGAATTGTTGCTTCCGTTCAAGCCGTCAAAGCGCTCACCGGAAACGTTCAAGTCCTGCATCCGGACGAATCCCTCGAAGTCGAAGGACTCCAGATCACGGGAATTCCGGCGTACAACACCAACAAGTTTCGTTCACAAGGCGTTCCGTTTCATCCCAAAGAAGATCAAAAACTCGGATTCGTATTCGAAATGGATGATATCCGCTATTACTTTGCCGGAGACACCGATTTCATTCCGGAAATGAAAAAAATAAAGAAAATCCACGTGGCGTTTCTGCCGATCTCCGGGACCTACGTCATGACGGTGGACGAAGCAGTAAAAGCCGCGCGTACCATCAATCCGCGGCTCGTGATCCCGATGCATTTTGGAAGCATCGTCGGAACCAAACAAGACGCGGTTTCGTTCGCGGAAAAAGCCGGAATCGCGGTTCATATTCCGGAAAAAGAAATCTGATTTTATTTGACCGCGAGCATCAGCAACGTCACCAAAAACAAGATGACGGTTGCGACCAGAAAAAATCCTTCAAACACCGCAAGCGACAAAAGGCGTTTTTCGAACGAGGATTTTTCTTCCACGTTAAACCGGTTTTTTGGAATCACGGCCATGACGATTCCCGCGCCGATGATCGAAAAGAAATTCGCGACGGAAAGCTCGACGACATCCAAATGCGTCCAGTTCAATTTCAAAACCCGCTTGGTTAACGAAGCCGAAACCAATCCGGATAAAGCAAACAGCACCACAAACCAAAAAATCCACGTTTGATTGAAAAAATTCATGATATGCGGAGACCACGCTTCGGACCGCGTAAACGACAAGTCCTCCGTAAAATATTGGGCTTGCGAATTGATCTGGATTCGCGTGAAAAGCAAGGAAGAAGGAATGTTTTCTCCAAACACTTGCCGCAAGGATTCTTCCTCGGAAATCGTTCGCCGCCAAAAATCCACTTGATGATGCGAAATCGTGGTGGATTCCTTGACGTTTTGGTAAATTTCGGGATTAAAAAAACCTTTCACGTTGACGATCACCGGAAACGAATCGGTTCCGTAATACGCGGTGGGTTTTAACGGAAAAAAAACATTTTCGGACGGAAACCGGACGAACACTCCGATCGGATTCGTCTGACGATAATAATAATCGTTATTGCCGGTCACTTCACGCGCTTCTTCCGGGTCGCTGATCCAACTGACGACAAACGAGTAATCTTTTCCCATATACTCCGTCAAAAAACTTTCGGCTTCATCCGACAGATTGGTTCCTCGGGCATTTAAGTAGCTTTCAAAGCGGACTACGTCATCCGCTTTGATGACTTCGGTTGCCAAACCGTACTTGTCGATGTGCTGGTAAATATCGACTCCGTACGAATCTTGGGTCGTTCTAAGGTCGGCCATCGGCATTCCGTTGCTGTACGAATTCATCGGGGTCGCGATCATCAACAGCGGGAAAATGACAAACGGCGGAAACGCCGCTGTCGTCATGTAGGCTTCAAGGAAAAAAAGATTGTCGGTCAACTGAGTTTTGACGTCTTTTCCCGTCATCGCGGGAAAACCTTTCAGATTCGCGATGGAAATATCCTCGGGTTTTGCGGGAACCGGAAAAATCCACACGTGCGACTCCGTCGTGTTAATGGCTTCTTGCAGATTAACCATCAGGACCATGGATTGGATTCCGTTTTCGTGGACAATAAAGGCTTCTTGCCGGTCTTGTCGCACCGGCATCATATCCGGGTTCACGATCATTCCGTCGGCAAAAACCGACATCGACAAAACCAAGACGAAAAAAATCGCAAGTCCTTTTGCGGAAAACATGTACGCAAGTAAGCAGATATGTGCTATTTAAATGTTCTTTTTTATTCGGCGGTTTCCTTGAACAAAAAAAAGCCGGCTGAAACGATTTTTTCTTGACCGGTCACATTCTGGACAACGCGCAATTGACCAAACGCCTTTGTTTTTTTCCGCGTCCGATTTCAATTCGGCGTTGCAAAACTTGCATTTTGGGGCCAGCGTTTTTCCGACTTGCGCGGTTTTTTCTCCCACGCGATCCACGGTGCGCTTGGAGCTTTCCGTGGTATCAATCGTGCGGTTCGCGGCGTTAGAAATCTGATTCGCGGAACTAATCGTTTTATTCAACTTGTCAAACAAACCCATTGGAACTCCTCCACATTCCATTCGAATCGGAGGTAAATATTGTTTTTCTTTGGGTTTGAATAAGTGACCCCGCTGGGATTTGAACCCAGGTCAAAAGCTCCGCAAGCTTTCATACTATCCAGGCTATACTACGGGGCCAGCTTTTCTTTACAAGAAAACCTGGGAAAAGAATTATTTACTTTTCGTCAGCCTTTTTCAAAAGGCTGCCAGTCGGCCCAATGGGCCCGCGTTTTCGACCGCAGGTGCCGAAATACCGGTGCTTTCGGATAAAGCACAAAGCATCCAACCGGTCGAATCAGTACACAATTACTGCAAAAATCGGTTTTTAAAGATTGGCCGTGCTTTTTCCGGTCTCCGAAAAGCTTTTTATTAAAAAAATCCGTTAGAATACCAAACCGAAGGCTTTTTGATGAACTATACCAAAGAAAGCGGCGTGTCGCTGACCAAAACCAGTTTTTTCAATTTGATTTTGGGTTTTAGCATTCCGCCATTAAAACGACAAAAAATCGAAGACCAATTGGCAACCCAATTCAAAAAAGTATCCGAAAACGATCATTTCGGAACTTGGGTCGCCACCTTTGAAAAAAGCCCGTTTGAAAAAATGTTTCTTTCCGCCGAACTAAGACAATCCGTTCACCAGTCCGTCGGAGGGCGGTTGATTCTTTTTCTTTCACCGGATTTTTCAATCCGACAACCGGAAGTATACCTGCGGTTTCCGGCGTTGGAATACCTGCCGCCGACTCCGCACGGGCCCGAACTTTCGCCGTATTTTCTTTTTTGCATCCAAAACGGAACTCGGCTCGAGTTCGCGCTTTCCCAGAACAAAAACACCGTACTGTATGTGACGCTGGACCAAATCCAAAACGACTGAATTTTTTTTAACAAAAGAATATCAAACATCCGATGATTCATTGAAAGATCCGACAATCGCAACCCACCTGTTCGGCGGCAAAAAGATCCTGATGGAAAATCGACCCCGCTGGGATTCGAACCCAGGTTACAGGGTCCGGAACCCTGAGTACTATCCAGGCTATACTACGGGGTCCTGGAAACAACCGCTGACAAACCGGATTAATTGATGATAATCGCTTCGTTTCCGTCAATGATTACGGTTTTTTCGGCCTGGGAAACAAACGCGCCTTTTTGTTCCACCAGCACGGGATACGAATGCAAGACCCCTGCTTTTACCAGTTCGCGTAAACCCACTTTACGGCTAAATTCCGACAGCTTTAATTCGGCCAGTTGTCGCTCCGCAAAAGGCAACGACGCAAAATTCGCTTTCGCGAATTCAAGGATTTTTCGCGCATGCGGGTCCCGCACGCTTCGTTCTTCTTCCACTGAAAAAATCTCGATTTGACTTGAGTCCGCAATCGTTCCGCGTCCCGTGGTCGCAAACGGTTCGATCGCAATCGCCATGCCGTCCTCGAATTTTCCGAACGAATTATTCCGCACGTTTGGAACCGACGGCGGCGCGTGCTGCACGTACTCGGCAACCCCGTGACCCGTCAGGTTGGACACGACTTTGAAACCCGCTTTTTCCAATAACGGCTCCACGACTTCGCCGACCTTTTTGATTTCCGCACCGGGTTTTACCATCGACAACGCGGCTTCCAACGCCGCTTCGTTGGCTTCGATTTGCTTGGCATGGTCATTCGAAAAATTAAACGATTTCGCGCCATCCGCAATGAATCCATCGATGTGCACTCCGATGTCGACTTTAAGCAGATCCGTTTGCAGCAAAACGGTTTCGTCGGAAATCCCCGGCGTCGCGTGCGCGGCCTCGTGATTCACCGACAAATTCACGGGGAACGCAAGCCCGCCTTCTTTTTTGGTTTCAGCGACCTGTTCAAGCAAAAACTGTTCCAGTTCTTCGGCGATATTAAGCAGCTTTTTTTCCGGTTGCACGTTTTTTTCGGCTTTTTTCATCGCGGCTTTGTGAATCTTGCCGGCCAACTCGTAATTCTTGCGAACAGAATAATCCATACCATTACTTTTCCATAAAAATAATTAAAAACACGGTGCGAGGGGAAAAAAGGCAAAATCGAAAACAAGTTATGTAGAAGAACGCTCTTTTTTTTTGTTTCAATACACCTAAAACAACTTGCTTTGTTTTCCGCCTTCAAGCAAATCCTGTTCGGAATATCCCAGTTCGTTCAAAATTCGGATGACCGCCGGAACGACCTGGTGGCTGATGTAATAATCCGCGTCGTAATTTCCTTCCTTGACATACTCTTCCAGTTCCGCTTTCTCCGAGATGCTTTTTCCGTTTCCTTTCGTGATCACAAAACCGATCACGCTTCCAACCTCGATTTCCCGACCGCGCGCCACCGCTTTCGTTGCCGCCGCCACATGCGGACCGATCGAATCATACTTGTTGAGTTTTCGCTTGATCTGCGTCAAGACCACCAGTTCTTTTTTCGGTACTTTTCCTTCTTTTAAACGTCGAATCGCCTCGCGCACGATCGCTACGCTTTTTTGGGGATCTCCTTCCTTTAACAGCGCCTCGATCACGTCTTTTTGCGTGCGCTTGGCAATCGTCGACCAGTCACGCCGTACGTATTCGAAACCCACGATCTTGAGATTGTTGTTGTAATCGATCAATGCATACCGCTTTTTGGCCGCGCCGCCTTTGGGGTCTTTTTTCGTCACAAAAATTCCGCGACGGTAAAAATTCTCAAGTTCAAGTTCCATGGACTCCGGCAGTTTGGCGTTGACTTTTTTGACGAATTCCCTGACATTTTCATGAGTCTTGTCGCGGGGAATCTTCAGAAACGCCGAATCTGTATCCGTGTAAAGCGCCTGAAATCCGTCTTTTTCGGCTTCGGCGTTTACATCTTGAATATAATGTCTTGCAAACGCGGTGACGGCTCGCGCGCATTCCCGCGAATACCAGCGAAACGACGCGAATCCCATGGTTCCGTAAAACGAATTCAAAATAATTTTCAACGCCCATTGCCGGCCAAACATCAAACGGGCTTTCGGATCTTTTTTATCGATTTTTTGGTATTCTTTTTTGTACTTGCTTCGCAACGTCAACAGACTCGACACGATGCTGACAAAAAAACCCTCGCGGTCCTCCGCAAACCAATCCCCTTCCGGAGAAATATTTTTTCCTTTCGTTCCCTTGGGGGCGATTCCCTTGTAGGTATCCGGCGAAATATTATGACTCACGATGATGCTCGGATACAGCGACCGGAAGTCCAGCACTGCGATGTTTTCATGCAGCCCCGGCACGGGTTCCTTGACGTATCCGCCGATCACGGACTGCAACAAGCGCTGATGCACTTCGCTTTCATCCGGCTTGTTTGGAACAAACGCGGATTCTTCCTGACTTTTGATCAAGAGTAATCCTTCCACGATCTGCGACGCCGAGCTTCGGCACACGTCAAACAAGGAAAACCGAACAATTTTGGACAACTCAAGCAGCATCGGATAATACTCCAAAATGATTCGCAGCGTGTACTCCGCGTCTTCGCGGTTATACATGACCAGTTCTTCGAACCCGTTTCCCGAATCCCAAATTTCGTTGATCTTGGCCGGCGGGACTTTTTTCTTGGCGTAACCGAACAATTCGGCGACCACGGACTCCAGGTCTTTTTTCACCAGACTCACGGCGCCAAATCGGCTCAACAGCGAAATCGTCTGATACGCGTCCACGTGCTGCACGCCTTTGAGCTTCGCCGCGCTTTCAAGTCCTTTGCGCTTCAATTGAATCTCCGAACCATCGAACCCGAAATCCGCTTTGAGTCCGAACAATTTGGCGCGCTCCGTCAAATACGGCATGTCAAACGAATCCCCGTTATACGTAATCAGCACATCAAGATCCATTTCCCGCAAATCCGAAAAAAACCCCGAAAGCATTTCTTTTTCTGTTGCAAACACTTTCGTGCCGGGCAGTCCGCTTCCCTTTTGATGTGTAGTATACACGATGCTCTTATCGCGTAACGCCGTGCAAATCATGAGAATCGCGTCTTTTTGCGGCGTTGGAAACCGGCCCGGAGAATACGTTTCGATATCGATGGCTGCCATTTTCGGGGCAAACACATGCTGTTCTTTTTTGGGTTTGAAACTCACCATGTTTTTTTTTCCCGCTTCCTCGATGAACTCGATGTCGAATTCGCAATAGGGTTCAATAGGATGATCCACCAAAAACCGTTTTCCAAACGGGATGTCAAATTCAAAAATGGATATGCCCATGTTGCGTAATTCGTCGCGGGCGATCACAAGTTCTTTGGTACTTTTAAAAAAAAGCTTCATCAGGGTTTTTCCGGATTTTTTGGTTTCCTCGATTTTTAAAACCGAAAAACCATCCGGTCCAAACTTTTTTTCCCGAATCGCTTCCAACGCATTCGAATTCAAAGAGGCCGCAAACAAATACGGTTTGAACTCCGGAAAGAAAAACTGTTCAAGCCCGTCGGGTGTGCGGAAAAAACCTGATATGACCGAGTCCCCCAACGAATTGGACTCGTAATCGACATCGACCAGAAAACCATCCGTTTTGGCCATTAAACCCCGTCCGATTCGAATATGCAAACAAATCTTTTTAAGTATGGACTGCGTTTATTCTTGCACAACGAAGGGTTTTTTTGCCTATGGTGCACGAACGACGAGTCCAAACCGCGCCCCCCAGCCAACCGGCGTCTGCGGGCCAAACCAGTCGACCCGCTTCAATGCCGTCCCAAACCCAAACCGCCACGGTTTTTTATC
>Ga0209541_10007953_pt1 | contig 17676 bp, 19 predicted proteins | sample RifCSPlowO2_01_FD_184027 | JGI IMG/M metagenome (GOLD analysis project Ga0209541, IMG submission 184027) | Groundwater microbial communities from Rifle, Colorado - Rifle CSP2_plank lowO2_0.1 (SPAdes) (version 2) | ecosystem: Environmental > Aquatic > Deep subsurface > Groundwater | place...
GGCGGAGGCGGTGCCTTGGACTTCAAAGACAGTGGTGGGAGTGGCGCCGAGGCCGAAGAAGAAACCACCAGTAGAAATGGTAAGGTTGGCATCAAGAGTGGGAGTGTCGGAAATGGCCGTAAAGTCAAGATTATCAGCGGTGATGTCGGCATTGTCGACATTGGTGAGAGAGTTGCCAGAGCCGTTGGCGTCAAAAGAGATACCGGTTAAAGCACCAGCGGCGGAAATATCCCAGTCAGAGGTGTTGATCAGACCGATCTCGCCATTGTCGCCCAAGGAGAAACCATTACCGACCGTCAGTCCTTTGGCCACATCCAACGATCCTTGGAAAGAGTTGGAGGCGGTGTTAACCGAGGTGAAGGTGCCGGAGATGGAGGCGTTGCCTCCGAAAGATACGGTGCCTCGGGTTTCTAAGTCTCCGGAAATCAGTAAGTCATTGCTGGTGGAGATGTAGTTGGAGTGGCCCGTGGTACTTGTCCCGAATCTGGAGTAAGCCGCACTGGAGTATCCTCCCACTTGCAGCGTATTGCCGGTGAGAAGGTAAGAGGCGGAGGCGGTGCCTTGAAACTCGACATGGCTCTGGACCAGAAGGTTGCTGTTGAGGGTGGTAGAACCAATTAAGGTCAACGCTCCTCCTATCCGCACATCGCTGGAAATACTGGCCACCCCGCTCACTTCCAAGGCAGTTTCCAAATCAGAGGTATTAATACCAACACGATCAGTGGTCGAATCTACTCGTAGAGTAGAGCCACCAACAGAAAAGTTGCCGCTAATCGCTCCGGAACCACTTACTGAAAGCAAACGAGAAACAGTTACAGTTTCGGATTCAAGAGTGGCAGGATTAAGAATGGTCGTACCAGCAGAACCACCACCAGTATAAGTGGGTGGGGGAATCAGAATGGTGGGAGTACGGGCCAAGCGAATATCAACCGTTGATTGAAAGTCGTTGAGACGCTGTTCAAGAGAAAGCAACAAAGAACGGAAAACGAAAATGTCCGGAGATAATTTTTGACTAGTTTCTTTTTCTTTTTTTTCCGCTTCTTGATTAGTGGCGCTTGTTTTTTTGTTCGGTTCTACGGGGCTGATGGCAATAAATTCATTGCCCACAACAGTCAGACGAGCTTCAGCTAACTCCTGGCGCAGAGTATCGACTTGTTTTTGCAAAAAGGCCAGCTCCGGTTCTTGGCGGAAGCGAGAAAGAAAGGACCGAAAGAAAGCCAAAGGACCCGCCTGTTGGTAACGAAAAGGAGAAAGTTGAGCAAAAGAAAATGTTTTAATCGCCTTAGAAACAAAAGAATCGACTCGAGCCACGCTATTGGAATAAAGAGTATCCATCAAATTCGGATTCAAAATAAAAGTACTGGCGATAATTACCAAAATATAAAAAGCCGCAACCAATATGGCCCTGGTTGCGGCCTTGCGAGCTTTCGATAAATACTCACTGGCTTTTAGTAATGATGATGAAGAAAGTTTAAAGCCCGGTAAGATTTTACCTAAAGCGATACTGACGATGATCTTTAGCTTGTTGGTCTTAGTAGCAATCTTAGCAACTGAAGAGCCAAGATCAGAATCAGAAGGTACTGTGCTGCCTCCAGACAAAGACGTTTGCTCTGTAGTAAGCGTCTTTGTCTGGAGACAGTTGTTTGAAAGAACTGTGGAAGTACTTTTTAATCCTCCTAAAACTTTATTCCGTTCGGCTTGAATCCGGTAAGCAACAAATGACTCTCTGGTAACATACCAGCGCTTTTTATCTTCTCGATAATACGCCTCAACTTTCCCTTGTCTGGCCAATCTGGTAATATGGTCAGTAACATAGTTAAACTCAGTAGCCAAAAATTTAGCCGGGTAATATTCTTTTCCGTCACGCAACAAAACGTTAGACGTTTGTTCGACTTGTTCTGGAGAATTATTTTTTTGTTCCTGCGAATCCTGCAATGTAGGAATCACAGTAAGTACTTACCTGTGGCTCGCAATTCGACATGCTTACAAATCCTAACAATATAGGATTTGTTGGGCCACTTATTTAAATTATAACAATCGTTAACAAGCGCGCAAGTCAGTTATCCACAATCAAGATTTTTTAAACTGTAGTCAAGTCCCAATCATAAACTTCCACTATTTAAAACTACTAAGGAATGTCCGGGTTTAATGGGCTTGGATTTTTCTTAAATCCCAACCAAGCTACCCTGATTCCAAAGTCATAAGTTGTGGCCAAATTAACAGAAAAAACGCCACAAGGTTACTTTAAATAAAAGTTAAAATAGTGCTAAAAATATAAAAAAGAAATTCCTTTTAGTATCAAGGTTTATTAAAGATATTGGGATGGATTTCTAAAATAAACAGCTAGAATAGACAAACATAGTATAATTTACAACAAATCACTAAGCCGTATCGTGTAAAACCAAAATAAGTTCTTTAGTTTCTTATACAAAACCGAGTAACCCCTAAGTTAAAGTTTTATATTTTAACTATCTAAAAATATAAATATAATATAGTGCTTTATCAATGTTTATACACAGAAACTGGTGTCGACATTCCGACAAGCCCTTATTTTAAAGGATTTGTCGGTTAAGTAAAAAATTCTGACAAAAGAATCTGAATCAAAGAGAAAAGCGGCCTGCGAGCCGCCTTTTACGATATCTATCGTTGGTCCGGTTTTTTAAATTTAAGAATACGTTCTTTTGGTCCGTCTAAAGTTTCCAGTTTTGCTTTAATGGAAAATGGAATAAGCGCTCCCTCTTCGATAACCATTACCGGCTCAGTCAATTCGACAAACTTTGGGTTGTTGTCGTCGAAGAGGTCCCGGGCCACGAACCACTCATTTCCCGCCTTGATGGCAAATCTGGCTTGCCGGCCATCAGAAAAAATGACGGCAAATTCTTCCAAGCTCCCATCTTGGTTGGCATGAAGAAAAATTCTGGTAATCCAGCCAGTCTGCCTATTGCGGTAGTCCCGGTTAATGACAACCACATGCAAAACCAGCCCCCAACTCTCTTTACTCTCCCGAAGAGTAACCTGGTCTTGGAATTTGTTATCTCCATCGCTCTCCTGAAACCAGCCTTTTTCTTGGTTTAAATAATCCGGCACTGTTTTTGATAAAGTTACAAAATCTCCTTGAGCTCCCTCAGCCAAACTTTGTGAAAAAGCAAGGTTAGAAAAAAACAAAAAAATGCCAACCAGCAACCCCAATCTATGCCCCAATCTATAACGCATAAATCCTCACTAATAAATATCAAGAAACTGTTCCTAGCCTCTCAAAATGAATCAGCCTGGTCAAGGCCATTGGCCTATTGGAAAAAATTTAAAATCAATTATCATTAGCGTATAATTAAACGAGCATATTAAAAATTAATAAGGGGGAAAAGCCGTGAAAGAAGAAAGAGGTCAGTTCGACCAACTTTTTAACCGTCGGCACGAACGGCCGGGCGATGTTTTTATGGAGTTGTTGGAAAAAGAAAAACTCGTTGTCGCTCCGGGTGTTTACGATGCGATGGGTGCTCATATCGCCCAAGAAATTTATAGACAGCGAAAAAGAAATAGCCTTTCCTGCAATTTTAACGCTGTATATCTCGGCGGCTGGTCAATCAGTGACATGCTTTTGAGAAAGCCTGATATGGGATTTGTTCCCTTGTCAGTCATGGAAATGGTCGGGCGCTATGTTATTCCAGAAGCTTATCCTCTCCCCGTGATTATGGATGCTGAAACTGGATTTGGAACAGAAGTTACATTGGGAGAAACCGTAGAAACTTATCACCGCATCGGTGTGGCCCTCGCCCATCTGGAAGACCAGGATTCAAACCTAACGCGCCGCTGTGGGAATTTGGGCGGAAAACAATGCGTAGAACCGGAAAAAATGGCCGCCAAAATCCGCTCTTGGCTGATAGTCTCAAAATCTATCGGAACATCTATGCGCCTGATGGCCCGCACCGACGCTCTGACAGCTGTTAACGGCGGAATCGAAGATGCCATCGAGCGAGGAAAAAGATACATGGATACGGATTACCAAGGACTAAGACCGGCGGTCCTTTGGGCTGATGCCATGATTGATCCGAAAAACATTGAGCGCTGGACTACCGAACTGCATAAACACGACCCCAAAATGATTCTCGGTCTCAACTACTCGCCGAATAAAGACTGGACCGGTTACTACCGTAAACATTTCAACCAGTACCCGCCAACTTATGAAACGCTTTACAACAACGGTGATGGTTTCCGAGTCATCTGGCATACTATTTTGCAGGCCAGAGCCGATATGGAAGCCGCTTGGAACACTTTTCAAGATATGGCCGAAAATGGTGCCGAATCGCTTTGGAAGTTACACGAACGTCAGCGCCATCATCCGGTCGGCGACACCCAAGCTATGAGCAATGCCAAGCCCTGGCAAGCTTACGAACAACTTATCGGCGGTGAGGAAGCCATAAAGCGCTACCAAAACTCAGAAGGTTATGGAGCTGGCTCCAGTCAGCAAAAGGATCAAGCGTGAAAACAAAAGGATTTACTTTTTTGGAAATTATGTTTGCCTTAGTTGTCATTACTCTTTTGGCAAGCATTATTTCTCCTTTTATTTTTAGCTGGCTGGAAACGGCCAACCAAGACAAGGCCGATACCGACCTGCAAAGAATTGTTGATATAATGGTCTTGTTCCAATGGGATACCAAGCTTTTGCCCCGCTCCAACGGCACTGCCCCCAATGACCAGTCTTTGGATATTGTGTTTTTGGGCAGCCCCTTAGACTTACCCCGAGATAACCGGTGGAACGATTGGCAAATCGAGATCATGAAAAAAGATGTTAATTTTTTAAGAAGAGACTTATTCGCCAACCATTTGATGCAAAATAATCCGAATGACAATTTGGTTTTAGGAGACGAAAACGACTACCACCTTGCTTCCAACCAGCGTGAAAATGGATGGAGAGGCCCTTACCTTGACTCGCCGGTTTTGCGGCAAGACCCCTGGGGCACCGCTTACCTGATTAGTTTTTTCAAAACTTACGACAATCGCCTGACGGGTAAAATTGTTTCGGCTGGCCCGAACAGAAAACTGGAGGTCAAGCCTTTTGTCTGGGTGGACGGAAAAGAAATCTTAAAAGAGTCCGACGATTTAGTGAAATACTTCCAGAAATTTTAACCGAGCCTAGCTCGGTTTTTTGACATTTACCGGTAACTTTGATATAATTTTAAGATAATCAAAACCTGGGGATGATTGGATTCGATGGGATTTCTTTTAAAATCTGCGCAAGTAGTGGATGGGCAATCACCACTTAAATCACTTTACCCAAAATCATAATTGCCAACTACAATAGCAATTACGCTTTAGCTTACGCTTAAGCGCGTTCTCTCGGTGATTTCTGCTAGCCGAGTCGGAACGTCGTTAGCGGGATAAGGTTTAACGGCCTTTTCAATATTTCAGCCGCTAAGCACGAAAACCAGAAAACAGGTCTTCGATTATTTCGCCGGATTTCTAACTGAAGACTAAACAATCCGGCTAAACTTGTAGAGCAATTTTAAATCAAATTTCACACCGGGGTTCGATCCCCCGCATCTCCACCACTTCCAATTTTAAATCTTTCGTGTTATCATTACTTGCATTCAAAATAAATTATGCGAAAAGGATTTTGGCAGAAAAAGCCGGAAGTCAAAAAAAAACCGAGAGCCAACCTATTGATTAAAGCTCCGCAGCTGCGCGTTATTGACGAAAAGGGCGAACAGTTGGGCATTATGGATACTTCTACCGCTTTAAAATTGGCCAATGAAAAAGGGCTCGACTTAATTGAAGTATCGCCAAACGCTAATCCGCCCGTAGCCAAGATTGTTGATTTCGGAAAATATCTTTATCAACAGGAAAAAAGCGGCAAAAAAAAGCAAAAGAAATCAGCCCATCAGGAAACCAAAACTGTGCGCATCGGTTTGAAAACCGGAGAACACGACTTGCAGGTAAAGTCTGCTCTGGTAGATAAATTTTTAGGAAAAAATAATAAAGTTAGAATTGAAATTTTCCTGCGGGGCCGGGAAAAAGCTTTTCGACCATTAGCCAAGGAAAAGCTCGGCACTTTTATGAGTTATATCTCCTTCCCGCACCTGGTGGAAGAAATTGTAAAATCAACTCCCACCGGATTTTCTACCATGATCCGACCGGCTAAGTAAGTTTATCGTAATTTAAGCAAAGCAAAAAATTATCGCTAACAAACGAAACCCCGCTCCATCCGGGTTCAAAATTAATCCAAAACACAACTAGAGCCGTAAGGCGACTTCGTCTCTGATTAATGAACAAAGACAAGTTTGATTCCAGATAGGGCGGGGTCATGAATTTATAATGCTCGTTAGCAGCTAACTCGCTAACAAATTCTATGAAAACAAATCGATCTGCCCAAAAGAGATTTAAAATTACCAAGAAAAAAATCATGCACCGCCATGTCAGACAGAACCACTTTAACGCGCGCGCTTCCGGAGATGAAACCCGCCACAAACATGGGTACTTGCCAATTTCCGGAAAAAATTATAAAAATATAAGGAAAATTTTGCCTTATGCCTAGAGTAAAAAGAGGAAAACAAGCCAACAAGCGAAGAAAGAATTTACTGAAGCACACCAAGGGCTTCATGTGGACCCGTAAGTCCAAATATCGCCAAGCCAAAGAAGCGTTGTTGCACGCCTGGTCTTTTCAATTCGCCGATCGCCGGAAGAAGAAGAGGGACTTCCGCCGTTTATGGCAGGTCAGGATCGGGGCCGCCGCCAGAGAAAACAATATTTCCTACAGCCAGCTGATCAATCAACTCAAGAAAGCCAAAATTGAACTGGACCGCAAAATCCTTTCTGATCTAGCCCAGCATGAACCAGAAGTCTTCAAAAAAATTGTAGAAACGGCCCTAAGATAAAACTCGTCCGCCAGCTGGCGGACGAGTTTTATCTTAGGGCGAAATGGTTAAAGTTTGATGCGCCGACTCGCTAAGCACTCTCCAAGACTGTCCCTCTCCGCGACAGGCAAACTGGGCATAAACTCGGATCGATCTAGCTCCCTGGTCAATAGCCAAACGAGCGGTAGGAGCACTAAATTGAAAGTCGAGTTTCTTTCCGTCTCCAAAGACAAATCTTCTGATATCGCTTCCCACCGAGGTGGCAAATACTTTAGGAGTAATGCCGCCCTCTTCTACTGTAAGCACGTCAAATTTCATTCCATAGTCAATGGCATCCGAACCCGGGCATTGCTGGATAATCGCCGCATCCGTTCCAAAGATGCCAAGAGCAAAATTAATGTTGGGGTTTATTGAGTCATTTAAACCACTGATGATATTGGGTCTAAAGCTGAAAGTCTCGATTAAAGCTAATTGTCTGGAACCAACTGGCTCGTTTAAATCGCGAGGCTGGGCCACTCTCTCCTCAATAGTCACTCTTCGCAAAACAAAATTATTCTTCACCAAGTCCGGATTGATAGTTTTTAAAATGATGTAAGAAGAAAAAAGCAGGACAATGCCGAAGACGGCATTTTTAATTCTGTTCATCGCCTCCCCTGTTTTAGCCGTGTTGCCCGCCGCCGTTAAAAGCAGAAAACCGCCAACGACAATCTGCACAAAAGCCACTATTCCAACCAAGGTTAAACTAACCGTGTAAATATCGGCGATGCACTGCCCGATGCCCACCCCCTCTCCCTGACAAGGCAAAGTAAAAACCGCCATCAGTGGAATTGTCTGGTTTATTTTTGTAGCAAAAAAATTCTTCACAAAATAATTATAGCAAGATGTAAATAAACAAAAAAGCCCGAGGACAAGCGGGCTTAGAATATTTCCTTGGAGAAAGCAAGCAGAGTTTTTAGCTGGCCATTCTTGTGATAGGCCAAATGTATATACTGAAATCCACCGTAAGTCATATGAATATGCACCAGTGCTTTGGAAAGTTTTTTGACCGCAGATTTAGGATCAGCCAGCAAATTAATCAAAAACTTTTCCATATTGCCTGGTAATTTTCTAACCGCCATATTCGTTCCCTCAAATTTTTATCAACAAAGACCTGCTAGAATTTTATTATAGAAGCCAAAGATAAACAAGAGCAGGGCCAATAGAGAACATTGTCTGCCCGCCGGCAGGCGGAGAAAACTTTGTTAGGTAATTTATACAGTTACCTTATTAAAAATCCGGAAAAATTGTTGTTTTATCAGAACTGTTGATAAATCATGCAATATTGACTTTTCATATTGGATTTGATAGTAATAGTATTAGAGTACAAATGGCTTCGGCCTCGCCCCCGCCCTCAAAAGCGGGGGAGAACTTTTTTAGGACTCCTTTTTCTTGAAATTTACCTCGATTATCGCCTCAAATAGCTTATTAAAAATATCTTCCTCAAGAACCCCAACTTTATTAGCTAATCTCTTACGATCTATAAATCTAACTTGGGATAGAACTGCCGTTGCATCTCTATCGTCTACTTTACCTACGCTAAAGTAATATTTACCTTTCTTTGTGGTTGTTGTTAATGGCACCGCCAGACAGGCATCAAGATTAAATTTTTTAATTATCACCACTGGCCTTTGAAAGTCTTTGCCGGTTCCATCCTGTTCAAATCCTATATTTATACCAAGTGAACACCACCAAATTTCTCTTTCATGAAAAAATACTTTGCTCTTGCGTCCATCCAGATTCTCCTTAATCCCATGCCACTTCTTAAAATCTTTATTCATCTTTGTATTAAAACAAAACCTGGCAAAGATTACCAGATTGGGCCAATAGAGAACACTGCCTGCCCTGAGCTTGTCGAAGTGGAAAACTTTAATGGGTCAGATTTATAAGTATTTTATTAAGAACCCTTTAAATCTTGAATACTGCCTTAGCGTTACCTGAAAATAGCTTTTCCAAGTCGCCCTTTTCTAAGCCCAAGTTATTGGCAAATTCTATGTATTGCTTCATGTGGCAAAGTGGCCAATCGGTGCCATAAATAAGTTTAAATTCTGAAGCAGTGTATTCAATCAACTCTTTGATTCTTTTTTTCATTATTTCGCCATAAGCAGTATTAAGCTCGTCTCCTACAACCAAACCCGAAATATCGGCGTAAACATTTGGGTTTTTATATAATACTTCAGCACAATCAATTAGCCAAGGATTACCCATATGAGCAATGACCAATTTTAGGTCTGGAAAATCTGCCGCCACTTCATCGATATGAATTGGGTGAGAATATTTTATTTTGGGGTTCGAGACATATCCCGCTAAAGTATCTCCGGAATGGAAAACCGCAGGGACATCATATTTTTGACACAACTTATATATTGGCAGACATCGTTTATCATTCGGGTAAAAATACTGATACCCTGTGTAGAACTTTACCCCAACGACTTTTCTTTCTTTTATCCATTGTTCTAATTGGTCCAAATATTCTTTTTCATAATCTATATCAACACCGGCAACGGCATAAATATTTCTATGATTGGAAATTAAGTCAATTAAACTTTTAGTAGTCAAATTAAGATCATCTTCCTTTTTAAATCCGGCAATAACAATTAAAACATCTACCCCGCTTTCTTGAGCTTCTTTCAAAATTAAGTCTAAACTCTCCTCATAACTTTCTCCATCAAGAGAACTGGATAATTTACTTATGTGAGTATGAGCATCAATTTTCATATTTTCATTCTACTATTTTAACTAAGGTTTTCCATTCCCCTTGGCCCCCCTTCAAAAAAAGCTATCTGTAAATCCTGTTATAGCTGTTTCAAAATTTCTAAATACTCTTCTGTGGTTATGCCTAAAATACGTAAATTATTACGAATTACAAACATTGGAATTTCATCATATACTGGAACAACCAATGGGCGCTTTAATCCTGACCGAGTATACACTCTGTGACTGCCATTTTGATGCTTGAACTTACAACCCAAAAACAAAAGAAATTTCTCAAACTCCTTCCAGGATGTTGGAGTAAGTCGGGCCATCTATTACGAGTAAACAAATGGCACCCTCACCGATTCCACGCCTTGAGAGATAACAACTGGGGGAATAAAGTCTTCATTGTGCTTCTTCCAGCCAAGATCCAATAAGACATCCTCGAACGTGCCCATTTCCATAATTTCATCAAAGAAAATTCCGACAGCTTCGGTAAAGTTCTTTTTTGCTTCTTCTAAAGTAGGCCCGGAAGTAGACAAATCCAAAACGGGTGTATAAGCCACAAATTGATCGGATTCTCTAAGAAAAGAGACTGGCAAGTTAAAAACTATAGATTTATGCATATGAAGTCATAATATCATAAGATTACTGAGAATTCAATGTTCCGGGAAAACTCCTAAAGACCCCAATAAACTTATACAATTTAGGGAATCCGGAACAAAAACGCAGATTTATGAAATCTATGGTGGAAAACTTCACTTGGGATGAAAGTAATCTATACCTGGTATGGGAAAAGCCCTTTAACTTAATTGTTGAAAGGCCAATTTTCCATAATGGCAGCGCCGACGGGATTCGAACCCGTGATTTCTTGGATGAAAACCAAGCGTCCTGGACCAGACTAGACGACGGCGCCATCTAAACTTTAATTTTCATAACTTTAACCCAAAACTAGAAAAAAATCAATCCTTCGACAGGCTCAGGATTGTCCTAAACTTTGTTGAAGGACAATAAAAATGATATCTTGTGACAAACATGAAAATCCTTGGAATCGAGACTTCCTGCGACGAAACTTCAATAGCGGTTCTGGAAGTAGTTCCTTCTTCGCATAAAGCTTCGAAGGACAAGCAAAAAACTAAGGTAAAAGTTTTGTCTAACACAATTTCTTCGCAGATTAAAATCCATGCTAAATACGGAGGTGTTTACCCTGCTTTGGCCGCCCGCGAACATGCCAAAAATATAGACAAGGTTTTAAAACTAACCTTAAAAGAAGCGGGGCTAAAAAGCGTGGAAGAAGTTGATTTGATCGCCGTTACCAAAGGGCCGGGATTGGCTGTAGCTTTAATTGTCGGAATAACTTTCGCTAAAACTCTGGCTTGGAAATTTAAAAAACCGATTGCGGGAGTAAACCATTTGGAAGGCCACATCTACTCCAATTGGCTTCCTCCCAAAGATTTAGACTATAGACTATTGACTATTGACGATAGACTCTTCCCAGCTCTGTGCTTAATCGTATCGGGGGGGCATACAGAACTAGTCCTAATGAAAGACCATGGGAAGTTCAAAATAATCGGAGAAACCTTGGATGATGCCGCCGGAGAAGCGTTTGACAAAATCGCCCGCTTGCTCGGACTTGGTTACCCTGGAGGTCCGCTAATTTACGCTGAAGCGGAGAAGTATAAAATACAAGATCCGATCTTGTATTTTCCTTTGCCTCGACCAATGATAAAATCCCTTAACTTTGATTTTTCTTTTTCTGGATTAAAAACGGCTGCGCTTTATCTGGTAAAAAAACTGCGAGGAGAGTCCCCGAGGTCGAACCTTTTTGAAAATCCAAGGTTCGACCTCAAAAGTGTACGGCCGGCCATAGCTCACGAAGCTCAACAAGCCATAATCGATGTTTTGGTTTCGAAAACTTTAAAAGCGGCCAAACAACACAAAGTAAAATCTGTTTTGTTGTCCGGCGGGGTTTCGGCTAATAAGCTTTTGAGAGAAACTCTGGAAAAAGAAATCTCAAAAATAAATAGAGTAAACTTTTTCAAACCGGCTATGGCTTATACCACCGATAACGCCGCCATGATTGCTTTGGCCGGCTATTTTAATTATGCTAAAAAGAAAGCCCGCAAAGAAAAAGACTTCTCTCGGAAGTCAGTAAAAGTGGATGCTAACTTAAAACTTTAAGAACGAGAACAGTGGCAATATAAGCCTTGTTCGTATCCCTCTCTATGATTTACCTTAAACTGTTTGCAACGGCCGCACCAGAAAAGAAACCAGTGGTCATGGCCGGTGTGATGAATTTTCTTAAAATAACCCACATACATAGCCTGACCGAAGTATTTAGCCAAAAATCTTTTTAACCAGTTAGTTTGAAACTTCAGTAAATACTCTTCCAGGCTTTGGGGCGCGGAATTTCCCCAAACTACCAGACTGTTACTTTGGGCATCATATCCTAGAAGTTTTCCACTTCTTCCTTGAATAAAGTCACCGTCTCCGTACGCAACCCCTTTGACTGGCGCCATAAATCTCCTTATTTTCAACAATAACTAGAGAGTATTCACCAAAAATAAACCACGATGTCAACCGACCCATTCGACAATTCGACAAGCTCATTGCAGGCAAACTCAGGGCAAGATTGGCCGACGGCCTACAACCCAAAAGAAACGGAAGATAAAATTTATAAACTCTGGATGGAGAGCGGTTTTTTTACACCGGAAAATTTATCGGGAGACCGTCCCAAAAAATTCGTCACCTGCATCGCTCCCCCCAACATTACCGGCGAACTGCACATGGGCCATGCCCTGGAAACTACTTTGCAAGATATTATTGTCCGCATGAAAAGAATGCAAGGATACAAAACTCTTTGGATTCCTGGTACTGACCATGCTGGAATTGGTGCTCAAAATGTAGTCGAAAAACAATTAGCCAAGGAGGGTACCAATCGTCACGAACTTGGCCGAGAGAAATTTATTAAAAGAATGTGGGAATGGCGAGAAAAATACGGCCACGCCATTTTAGAACAATTTAAAAAAATGGGGCTCTCGGTGGACTGGACCAGAACAAAATTCACCATGGATCCAGATTACCAAAAAGCGGTGGAAAAAGTTTTTCACCACTACTACGAAAAGGGTTGGATCTACAAAGGAGAACGGGTGGTTAACTGGTGCGTCCGCTGTGCCACGGCCATTTCTGATTTGGAGGTAAATTATGTTCCGGAAAAAACCAAACTTTACACCTTCAAATATTCCAAAGATTTTCCTTTGGCTATCACCACCGCTCAACCGGAAACCAAATTTGGAGACACTGCCGTAGCGGTTAATCCTAACGACAAGCGTTATACAGAATATATTGGCCAAGAATATGATGTAAACTTTCTGGGAGTACCATTGCACATAAAAATAATTGCTGATGAAGCAGTTGACCCAGCTTTTGGCACCGGAGCTTTGGGGGTTACTCCGGCTCATAGCATTATTGATTCAGAAATAGCCCAGCGAAATAACCTGCGCTCTATCCAAGTAATCGATAAAAACGCTCATATGAATAAAGAAACAGGCCCATATGAGGGCTTAAAAGTTTCTCAAGCGCGAGAAAAAATAATAACTGATTTGGAATCGACTGGTTTGGTTGAAAAGGTAGAAGACTACGAACACAATCTTGGCCGCTGCGAGCGGTGTAATTCGGTAATCGAACAACTTCCTTCTAAGCAATGGTTTTTGAAAACAAAAGAGTTGGCTCAACTAGCTCTTAAAGCCATTGAGGAAAAACAGATAAAAATAGTACCAGAACGCTGGATCGGTCCATATAAAACTTGGTTAGAAAATATTAGAGACTGGAATATTTCCAGACAACTTTGGTGGGGACACAAAATTCCTTTGGAAGGGGAGGAAGATGTTTTAGACACGTGGTTTTCTTCCGCCATCTGGCCCTTGGCCACTCTCGGCTGGCCCCTTCTTCGCCAAGGCTCCGAAGGGCAAGCCTCCAAAAGTGACTATGAGCAGTATTACCCTACTGATTTTATTACCTCCGATCGAAGCATCTTGTTTCTTTGGCAAGTGCGGATGATTTTTTCCGGACTGGAACTAACCAGCCAAGTACCGTTTAAAGAGATGTATATCCATGCCACTGTTTTGACCAAAGACGGCAAGAGAATGTCTAAATCTCTCGGCACGGGAGTAAACCCCTTGGAGTTGATTGAAAAATACGGCACCGATGCTTTGCGCTTCGGACTAGCCTCCCAGTCCACCGGTTTGCAGGATTTGCGTTTTGGTGAAGATCTTTTGGTAATGGGCAAGAAATTTGCCAACAAATTGTGGAACATTGCCCGCTATATCCAAATGAAACTGGGGGAAAGTTGCCAGTGGCCTGAAAGGTTCGACCTTGAATCTTTAAAAAGGTCGAACCTTGATATCTTGGAGAAAATGGAACAATTGGCCAAAGAAGTTACCAAGCAAATCGAAAACTACAGCTTTGCCGAAGCGGCCAACAGTCTTTATCATTTTATCTGGCATGAGTTCGCTGACAAATACATTGAGGAAACTAAAGAAAAAGATGATCAAGAAACCAGAGACACTCTCGCCTACCTTTTGTTCACTTCTTTAAAATTACTTCATCCTTTCATGCCTTTTATTACAGAGGAAATCTATTCCCGCCTGTCTATCCAAAATAAAAAGTTGCTGCTAATAGAGGATTGGCCCAGTTAGTTTCAAGGTTCAACCTTTTTAAAGATTCAAGGTTGAACCTTTCTAAAAACTAGCCACTAAAAACTAGAAACTGTATACTGTAAGTGTGTCTCCTTTAGCGACTAACCTTGCTCTAATCTTTTTAGGTTTTATCCCGAGCCTGATTTGGCTTGGGGTCTTTCTCAAAAAAGACCCACACCCCGAACCGCGTCTTCTTTTAACCAAAGTATTTCTAATGGGAATGATTTTGGCTCCCGTAGCGGTGGGGTTTCAGTGGAGTTTTGTCAGGCTGGGAGAAAAGTTCAGCCCCGTTATTTTTTCTTTTAGTTCCACCCACTTTTTCTTATGGGCCGCTTTGGTGGAAGAGCTGGTCAAGTACTGGTCGGTCAAATATACCGTCCTGCGCAACCCGGAATTTGACGAGCCGGTTGATGCCATGGTTTATCTTATCGCCGCTTCTCTCGGCTTTGCCGCCATCGAAAACATCTTGGTGCTTTTTCGTTCTTCCACCGAAAGCCTTAACTTGGCTCTTCAAATTTGGACTCTGCGTTCGGTCGGCGCCACTTTTTTGCACGCTCTGTCGGGAGCCATTATCGGTTACTTTTTGGCTTTATCTTGGTTTTACTTTGAACACCAAAAAAAACTGGTCGCCATCGGCATAATTTTAGCCACTTTGTTCCATTTTACCTTCAACATCATCGTTTTTTCTTTCCAAGAAACTCGTGAGGGATTTGTTTATTCCCTGATTCTTCTTTTGATTTTTGCCGGATTAATTCAGGCCCTTTTCAAAAAGATTAAAGAAAGGAGCTTGGCGGCTCGACCGTTGAAGTAAAGATTTTACCTCAATTTTGTCTTTTTAATTTAAAAAACATCTGCTACAATTAAACTACGATGGAAGAAAACTTGGGAAAAGAATGGGAGGGTCATCTAACTGTCGACGTTTATCAAAACGCCAATGAAATTATTGTCCAATCCGCCGTAGCCGGAGTTAAGGGCGAAGACATTGACCTTGATATTGCCAAAGATTCGGTCACTATCAAAGGACTCCGACAAAGACCGGAGGGTTTGGAACAAAACGAATCTTTGCATCAGGAACTGCATTGGGGCAAATTTTCCCGATCGGTCATCTTGCCCGCCGATATCGACATTGAGCAGGCTAAAGCTTCTATAAAAAACGGCCTGCTGACTATCCGCTTGCCAAAGTTAAAAAATGTTTAAAAGTTCCTGCCTGCTGGCAGGCAGGTAAAAGTTTGGGAGCAAAAGTGGCCTGGCTTACTAGTCGGGCCACTTTTGCTATAATTAAGAATAACAATCGTATGTCAATAACCAGAAAACTGCATCTTATTGTTTTTGGACTTCTGATCGCCTTGGGCTTATTGCTTTTCGAATTTTTTCAAATTGCCAGCCAGTCAACGGCAGATGCAAACAACTATCTAAAAGAAAAAACAATCGGGAACTTATCCCGCTTTCTAATTGCTTCTAAAGAAAAAGATTTCGTAGTTTCTTGGAACAATGAACAAAAAAAGATCCCTCTGAACGAGATAACCATGATGCGCTTTCGCCAATACACCGGCGAAAAAGAGTTAATCGTAAATTTCCCTAACTTGGAAAAAGTTTTGCGGGAAGAGTTATCGGCCCAAGTTAAAAGAGATCCGGTTAATGCTAAACTGCAATATGACCCCACCGCCAACCGAATAAAAGAATTCTCTCTGCCTCAAAACGGCCAACGCCTCAAAATTGAACAAACGGCCACTAAAATAGCCTCAAGTTTGGCCCAGGCCCAACTGACCGCTCCCTTAATTATCGAAGAAACTCTACCAGAAATCACTCAAAACTCCCTAGCCAAACTAGGGTTGACCGCTCTTTTGGCCAGCGGAGAATCTGATTTTAAAGGATCTTCCAACGGTCGAACACGCAACATCGAAATCGGAGCCGCCAAATTTAACGGCCTTTTAGTCAAACCGGGAGAAGAATTTTCTTTCAACAACAATCTGGGGGAGGTAGATGCCGCCAACGATTACCGCGCCGAATTGGTAATTAAAAGCGGCAAATTGATCCCAGAATTTGGCGGAGGGCTTTGCCAAGTTTCGACTACCTTGTTTAGAGCGGCCGTTTTGTCCGGTTTACCCATTATAGAACGCCGACCCCATTCTTTTCCGGTCCGCTATTACAATCCCCAAGGATTCGATGCCACTATTTATCCCGGGGTAACCGACCTGCGCTTCAAAAACGACACCGCCAAACACCTCTTGATCCAAAGCCATATTGAAGACACCAAACTTATTTTTGAAATTTTCGGTTCTTCGGACGGCCGCCAAGTGGAACTGGCAGATCCAAAAATTTTGGAACAAAACAGCAACGGCTCCATGAAAATCGTGCTCACGCGCAAAATAACCGCCGCTGGCGGAACGGTCAAAGAAGAAAACTTTTGGTCGAACTACAAATCCCCCGCTTCTTTCCCCTTGGAAAGAAATCCGCTAGAATAGCTGGGCCGCTGGGGTGGCGAAACTGGCAGACGCTACTAGGTTTAGTATAATGATAGCGTGAGCAACAGGTTATCAAGAGTAAGAATTGAGTGGTCATCTGATTTTGCTTATGCTATTGGTTTAATCACAACTGATGGTTGCCTTTATAATGACGGTCGCCATATAAATCTCACATCAAAAGACCTTGAAATGATAGAAAACTTTAAAAAGTATCTTAATCTTAAAAATAAAATTGGACTTAAAGCGAGAGGTAAAGAAACAGAGAAAAAATATTTTCATTTTCAATTTGGTGACAAAAACTTTTACGAATTTTTAGTAAGTATTGGACTTATGCCAAAAAAATCAAAGACACTTTCCGCTCTTACAATATCCAGAAAATATTTTGATGACTTTCTAAGAGGATGTATTGATGGAGATGGAAGTATTGGTTTTTATAATCATCCTGAAAGTAAACATCCTCAACTAAGAATTAGACTTTGCTCTGCAAGCCATAATTTTCTAAAATGGATAAAATCAGAAATTCAAGAAACTCTTGGAATAAATAATGGTTGGATTGAGAATAAAATCAAAAGAAAAGGTAGTATTCCGGTTTTAAGTTATGGAAAATCAGATTCGATAAAATTAATTTCTGTCTTATATAAAAGCCCAAGTTGTACACATTTATCTAGAAAATATGAAATTGTAAAAAAGTTTTACGGGCGAGTAGCCGAATTGGTATAGGCGCACGGCTTAGAACCGTGTTCCGCAAGGAGTGTGGGTTCGACTCCCACCTCGCCCACCACCCAATTAAAAACACCGCATATGCGGTGTTTTTAATTGGGTGGTGGAATTATACAACTCTGCTCGAACGTTTTTTGAACGGAACTGACCGCCTCCGCTTCGCTCCGGCGGAACGCTCGGGCGCGGCGGAATTCCCCCCACACCCCCCTTCCG